>Ga0099364_10006735_pt1 | contig 16647 bp, 17 predicted proteins | sample TergutTh196P3_FD_73070 | JGI IMG/M metagenome (GOLD analysis project Ga0099364, IMG submission 73070) | Microcerotermes parvus P3 segment gut microbial communities from Pointe-Noire, Republic of the Congo - Th196 P3 | ecosystem: Host-associated > Arthropoda: Insects > Digestive system > Gut ... | reverse complement strand
ATACAGTCTCTTCTATTTTCTTTTTTAGTGTTGGCATAATGTTTCTCCTGTAATCATATATAGCACATATATGTTTAATTTCGTGAATGTCAAGTAATATATGAGAGTTTTTTGCGTCAAAGACGCCGACGTACCCCTGTAAAAAGTTTCATAAGGGCGGCTTTAACGGCGTTTTGATTATGTATACACTTAATCACTCATCATAATGCCTGCCGCATTGAACTCGTTCAAAAAAGAGTGATTTTAATAGATTTCTTTTCTATTACCGATTTTAGCTATTCTAACAGTATTTCCGCTTATTTTATAGATTACTCTCCAATCCCCAATTCTCAAACGTCTATAACCGTATAAAGAGTGTTTTAACGGTTTCCCAAATCTTAAAGGTTCTTGCGTTAATCTTTCCCTTATAGCAGTTTTTATTTGCTCTTTATTTATTTTTGGAATTGCAGGTATATCTTCTTTAATAACTCTTTCATCAAATTCTATTTTATAAGCCATTTTATTCCCAAATTTTATCGCTGTCTTTTAGCCATTTGGGATTAGATTGCTCCCTTGTTTCGGCAATTTTTGAAAAATACATATCCTCTTGTTCTTCAATAGCATATTCAATAAGTTCCAAAGCAACTTTAGAAACAGATTTATTGTGCTGTTTAGCAGTCTTTTTTAGAATAGTTGCAATTTCATCGTTAACGGTTATGTTTATCCTCGGTTTTAAAGTTGCCATAATATCTATCCCTTTATTTTTAAGTGCAACATTAGTGTATCACTATATTTAAGATGTCAAATATTTTTTTGATGCAATCTAACAACGTTCAGGTTTACCAATTCCATTTAAGGGGTCGCGCTCAATGCCGTTGATAAGAGCGTTTATGCGTTTTAATGTTTTTTTGTCTTGAGTTTGCCAATAGAGATATCTTTTCCATGCTTCCGACGAAAATGATAAGTATCTATTCATTTTCCATTGCTCTTAACTCTTCCATCGTCTTATGGATCAGTTTTGCTTTGCCTGATTCAATATCGGCAATAATACGGGCTAATTCGGCTTGATTCTTCTCGCTGTAAAACGGATCAGATACAGTTTCTTCTATTTTCTTTTTTAGTGTTGGCATAACGTTTCTCCTTAATATATACACTTAATCATTCATCATAATGCCCGCCGCATTGAAAGATAATGATTTGATCGTTCTCTATTTTATAGACAATACGATTTGCATCATCAATCCTGCGGCTGTAATATCCCTGCCAATTCCCTTTCAATGGTTCGGGTTTACCAATACCGGAAAATGGATCGCGCTCAATATCCTTGATAAGAGCATTTATGCGTTTTAATGTTTTTTTATCTTGTGTCTGCCAATAAATATACTCGTTCCACGCTTCATCGCGCCATACTTTATTCATCTTCAACTTCTATTAATTCACGCACGATAAGATTTGCTTTCCCTGATTCATATTCGGCAATCCTACGGGCTAATTCAGCTTGGTTCTTCTCGCTATAAAACGGATCAGATACAGTTTCTTCTATTTTCTTTTTTAGTGTTGGCATAACGTTTCTCCTGTAATCATATATAGCACATATATGTTTAATTTCGTGAATGTCAAGTAATATATGAGAGTATTTTTGTATCGAAGACGTCGGAGAATAAGCCACTGCAGCAGGTTTTACAGTTGCTTCAGAGCTTATTGAACATGCTATTCCTAAATGGGTAAAAGACGCCGATAAGATATGGGAATAAACCGGCGGCGCCCCTTATCACCTCAACAAAAACCCATTCGTGTCGAGATCCTTTATTATTTTATTCCGCATGTTTTCTATTTCGGCGCTTTCGAGCGTGTGGTCGGGCGCTGCAAATACTATCCTGAAAGAGACCGACTTTTTGCCCTTTGGTATCGGCTCTCCGTGATACACCGCTACTATGTCAACGCTGTCGATCAAATCTTTGCCGCTTTTTGAAATAAGCGCCGAAATTTCACCGGCGTTGACAAACTCGTCGGCAAGGACAGAAAGTTCAATCGGCGCATCCGGGAAGCGCTTTAACTCAGAAAAAACTATATCTTGTTTTTCGGCCTTAAACAGAGCGTCGGTACTCAAATCAAATATGGCGCTCCCACCCTTTATGTCAAAGGCAGCCGCTGTTTGCGGATGCAGTTCGAAAATAAGGCCGATGAGGGTACCGTTTGCCTCAAGCGACATTGAACGTGTCGGGTGTGCATAAGGAGGCAGGTTTTCCGTTGCCTGTTTAAGAACAACTTCCTTTAAGCGCAGTTTTTGAATAAGCGTCTGCACTATATTTTTAGCTTCGTAAAACAACGGCGATTCGGGCTTCTTTAAATAAATTGCTCCGGTTAATCTTCTTTCCTCGCCTATAAGTTCGCTTGATTTACGGTCGTCTTTCAGGTAAACCCTGTTCATCTCATAAACCGAAAAATTATCAAAGTAACGTTGATTGAATTGAATGCTCTGAACCACATTGGGAATCAATGTTCTGTTTAAACGGTCAGCCTCCTGAGAAAGTGGGTTTTTGAGACGCAATTCCCTGTCTTCATTGATGCCGAGCCTGTTTAAAGTTTCCTCGCCGACGAATGAATAGCCGCTGATTTCGGTCAGCCCACAGTCGCGGCTGAGTATATTTTTGAGGCTGCGTTCAAAGAGGCGCAGCTCATTTCTTTCAGGGTGTTCGCATGGAACAAGCGGCGGTATCGGCGGAATATTATCATAGCCATATATTCTGCCGATTTCTTCTACCAGGTCGGCTTGAATGGTTACATCTTTGGTCGAACGGTAGCTTGGAACGCCGACCCTGTAGCCGCCGTCAGCCGGTTTCACATCAAACGAGAGGGAGCTTAGTATCGATACTATTTTATCGTCAGGTATATCTATGCCAAGCTGCCTGCGTACAATGTCGCCGGTAATATTAATGAAAACCGCATCCTGTTTTTTCGGGTAAAAATCTGCAATATACCCAGCCGCCTCAGCTTCCGGACAGCATTGCTTTATAAGCTCATAGCAGCGAAGAATTGCCCCTATCGTATTTTCGGGCGAGAGCGATTTTTCAAAACGCATAGCCGCTTCTGTTCTTGTGTTAAAACGTCCAGCCGTTTTTCTTATATTTAAAGGATTAAAGTTTGCCGCCTCAAGGATTATGCTTGTCGTGGTATCGCCTATTTCGCTGCTTTCGCCGCCCATGACTCCGGCAAGCCCTACAGGCCCCGACACATCGGCTATTACTATATCTTCGGGTGTGAGGGTATATTGTTTGCCATCGAGGGTTGTCATTATTTCGCCGTCTTTGGCCATACGTACTATTATTTTGGTTCCGTTTAATTTGCCCGCATCAAAGGCGTGCATCGGCTCTCCAAGTTCGGCCATAACGTAGTTTGTTACATCGACAATATTGTTGATGGGCCTCATGCCGATAGATGAAATTATAGATTTGAGCCATTCCGGCGATTCAGCTACTTTCAGGTTTTTAATCATCAGGGCGCTGTAGCGCGGACACGCGTCCGGATTTTCTACCGACAGAGTGACTTCTTCTTTTGAAGAAAACGTATCGGCAAGGCTGTAATCCACCGGATCTTTAACATCTCTTCCAAGCAGCGCGCCTATTTCGCGGGCAAAACCCTGATGAGACCAAAGGTCGGGACGATGAGTTATAGACTTGTTATCTATTTCAAAGCGCACATCCATTCTTTCAGGGTAAAGCGAACTCACAGGCAGCCCGATCTTTGTATCCGGCGGGAATATTATTACGCCTGAATGGTCGTCAGACAGGCCAAGTTCTTTTTCCGAGCAAATCATCCCGTCAGATTCCTGATCGCGTATTTTTGATTTTTTTATAACAAAATCGCCGGGCAAAACAACGCCGGGCAGAGCAAGCGCTACAATATCATCTTTCCTGTGATTGGGCGCTCCGCATACCACGTTCACGGTTTTGCCGCCCGTATCAAGTTTCACAAGCGTCAGATGATCGGAGTCGGGAAGAGGTTTGACATCAAGAATTTTGGCTGTGATGATTTCTTCAAGGTGTTTGTTTATATATTCAACAGAGTCGATTTCTGCCGAGGCCATTGTAATTTTCAAGGCCAAATCTTTCGGGTTAATATCGCTGATATCTACCATGCGTGACAGCATATTGGATGACAAGTACATGAAATTCTCCTAAGCTCAGAATTGATTCAAAAAGCGGATATCGCCGCTCAAAAAATGCCGGATATCGGTTATGCCGTAACGCATCATTATAAGCCTGTTAAGCCCCAATCCGAATGCAAAACCCGACCATTTGTCGGGGTCAATATTGCCAAACCTTAAAACGTTCGGGTGAACAATGCCGCAGGGCAAGAGTTCAACCCAGCCGCTTTGTTTGCAGACAGAGCAGCCATTGCCGCCGCAGAGGAGGCAGTTGATGTCAAGCTCGAATCCCGGTTCAACAAACGGAAAGTAGCCGGGACGCAGCCGCACTTTAACATCCTGCCTGAATATTTGGCGAAGGAGTTCTTTCATTACATATATGAGGTTTGCAACCGATATGTCTTTGTCGACCATCATACCCTCAACCTGATAGAAGGTGTTTTCGTGTGAAGCGTCGGTTGCCTCATAGCGAAAAACCCTGCCGGGGGCTACGATTTTAAAAGGCGGCGTTTTCTTTTCCATGCCGCGTATTTGAATGGCAGATGTATGTGTGCGCAGCAAGTTGCCGTCTTCTGTCCAAAATGTGTCCTGCATATCACGGGCAGGGTGATGTTTGGGTACATTAAGAGCTTCAAAGTTATAGTATTCAAGTTCGGGCTCGGGGCCGTCCAATACTTCAAAGCCCATGGCTGTGAATATATCTTCTATTTCATATTGCATCTGTGATATTGGGTGAATATGTCCCTGTTTTTGGGCAAAGGTTGAATTCGGCGAATTAAGGCTCAGGTCAATCCAGTCGCCCTGTAACATAGCCTTAATGGCGGCATCTTCCAATTCCGATTTTCTTTTTTCTATGGCTTCTTCAAGCGCGGTCTTTATTTCGTTTGAAAATTTTCCGGTGTCAGAACGTTCCTCGTGCGTCAATTTGCCAAGCCCTCTGAGAATTGCCGTAAGTTCTCCCTTGCGGCCAAGCGTTTTTACCCGAATGGCTTCAATTTCATCAATGCTCGATGAAGAAGTTATCTCTTTCAACGTATTGGTTTTTATTTTTTCAAGCTCTTCTTTCATGCTCCCTCTTTCTTTTGGTTACAATAGCGTCATTTTCGTTTTGTGGGGTTTAAAAGTCAAGGAAAAAGAAAGCTGCAAGTTGCCATTGGCAGGGATTTTGATTAATCCCCCCGTTGCATCAAACATTGAACCTGAAATTTATGATGTCGCCATCTTCTACAATATAGTCCTTGCCCATGACATGAAATTTCCCGGCTTTTTTAAGGTTTTCTTCAGTGCCGTGTTCCATAAGGTCGGCGTATTTCATGACCTCTGCCCTTATAAATCCGCGTTGAATGTCGGTATGGATTGCTCACGCTGCCTCCGGCGCGGAAGAACCAGATTGTCATTTTTCATAATTTTTATTTTAAAAAAGTTAATTTTTTTTTATACTCTATCACTTTATGATAGACATGCATATTATACTTGTCCAAAAAACAAAATAAGGAGTAGCATATAATGTCCTACACTGCTAAAGCCGTAACAATTAAGGCATCGGATGTTTCTAAGGCTGATGTCATTATTACAAACAGTACGCAACGTTATGCGGTAGCGCTTCTCTATGACAGAGACACGATGACTGCCCCTTCGGTTATCGCAAAAGAAGAACATACAGTTGCTTCTCGTATCTGCAAAATTGCTCAAAAGAATTTTATTCCCATGATCGAAAATAAATCTCTCGCACGAAAACTGTATAAAAAAATAGATACGGGACAAACCATTCCGTCCGATTTTTTTGATGATGTAGTATCTGTTTATGCAAAAATCAGCAAAAAATTTTTTGCAGAAGACGTTATTGGCAACCGGCCTCATCTTAGCGATGACATGGATATCTTGGATCATATCGAGAAAATTGTCGAGATTTCCGAAAAATACGGTCTTGATGAATGTCTTTCCAAAGGGAAAGGACATTTTGATTATGTTACTCAAAAACTTGGCATAAGCCCTCTGCAGGCCGTGTTTTTTTCTCACTTTATGGAGAACAGCACCTACAATTACATTACGATCAATGAAATTGCCGAAACCATAAAATGCAACAAGGTCAAAATAATCAAATACTTAGATGAATGTGAAGAGTTAGAAAAAAAAGGACTGATCCGCTTCCATAAGAACAGCAAATACCGTGATAACAGCCGCATTTCATTTAGCGTCCCCCCCAGTGTCCGGGACTCACTCAGGAAATTCAATGAGTTCAGACCTAAAAAGGATGAAAACTTGAGTATCTATAAATTCTTCACGGTTCTTGAACAGCTTTTTGAAGAAAGGGAAAGTGATGATTTGAGCGTTGAAGCTCTTACTGATGAATTGCTGTACCTTATCAGCCTGAATATGCATCTTCCGTTTTGCAAAAAAATAATGAGTTATAACTTAGGTCAAAGCAACTTGGTACTGCTTATTCGTTTCTGTTATTTATTCGGCAGCGACGAGGATGATAATATCAAAATCCATGATCTGGAGTTATTGTATGAAGATAAATGGGCAGCCAGAAATGTCGGGAAAGAGCTCTCTAAAGGAGATCATCCATTAATAGAAAATAAACTTGTCGAGTTCTGCAATGACAATGGTTTTGTAGAGTCTGATAGCTGGAAATTGTCAGATATGGCAAAGAAAGAACTGTTATCCGAATTGGATATGAAAGAGAAGCAAAATTTCAAGAAAAACCTTACCCGGTTTGATGCTATTAAGCCAAAAAAAATGTTCTACAACTCCAGAGAAAATGGGGAGATTCAGCAGCTTATTTCTCTTTTGCAAGAAGAAAATTTTCGCAAAATCCAGGACAGATTAGACAGTAAGGGGCTGAGAAAAGGTTTCCCTTGTTTGTTCTCCGGCGGGCCTGGAACAGGAAAGACCGAGACCGCCTATCAAATTGCCCGTGAAACAAAACGCAATATAATGATGGTCGATATTTCCCAAACAAAGAGTATGTGGTACGGAGAAAGTGAAAAAAAGATAAAGGAAATCTTCGATACTTATCGAAATGCAGCGGAAAACTCCGAACTTGCGCCTATACTTTTATTCAACGAGGCTGATGCAGTTATCGGCAAACGAAAAGAATTTGTTGCAGGAAGCCGTTCGGTTGACCAGACAGACAACACTATTCAGAATATAATCCTGCAGGAAATGGAAAATCTTTCGGGTATCCTGATTGCCACCACTAATTTATTACAAAACATGGATAAAGCCTTTGAGCGCCGTTTTCTGTATAAAATTACTTTTGATAAACCAAGCGTTGAGAGCCGCAAAGGTATCTGGACTTCACTGCTTGACGATTTGCCCGAAGACAATGCTGGGGAATTGTCCGCCAAGTTTGAATTATCGGGCGGGCAAATCGAAAACGTAGTCCGTAAAATTAATGTTGACGCAATCTTAAGCGGAGACAATCTTTCTATGAATATTCTGGAACGATATTGTATAGACGAAATCAAAAACGGTTTCAATTCTGAAAAAAGAGCAGGGTTCAATTCATGAATGATTTTATAGCTATAGACTTTGAAACTGCTGCATATTCGCCTGACAGCGCAATTTCTATAGGTCTTGTTAAGTATCGCGATTACAGGCCTATTGGGTCGCACTATGCGCTCATTAGGCCTCCAAAACTGTATATACGTCCGGATTTTACCGACATTCACGGCCTTACGGTCGAAGATGTAAAAGATGCGCAAAATTTTAAATACATCTGGGAACATGAAGTAAAAGAATTTATAGGCACAACTATTCTTGCAGCGCATAATGCGCCCTTTGATATGCGGGTTTTGCGCGCAACACTTCAGTACTATGATATACCTGTTCCGCCTATTCGGTATTTTTGTTCATGTATATTATCGAAAAAGGTATGGCCTGCTTATACTTCACATTCCTTGGGTAATTTGGCTGAAAAATTCGGCATTGAATATGATGCCCACAACGCATTGGCAGATGCCGAAACTTGCGGAAAGATTATCGTGCTCTGTGCAAGAGATATAGGTTCCGGTTTAAAAAAGAAGGTCGGCAAGAATGAAAGAATGCCATTGAATAAATTATTAGAAAAAGTAAATGTTAAGGTAAAAACTTTGGGAGAGTAAGGGAGATGTTTAACATAAAAGAATCTGTAGCAGTAAAGTTTTAAAATGGAATTACGCCTATTGATCGAGTTTCCAAAAACTGTTCAGCGTTTTTAGCAGGTGCAGCAGAATATTTCCTTGATGCAAAACTTCTGCAAGAGTGAACTTTAATGTTTTATAAATTCTCAGACCGCTATTAATTCTATACTGAAATGAAGGATATTACTAACCATGAAAACAAAAAAACCGCCGTCAAAACCATCCCTGCCCAGAACTGCGTTGCCGCGAATTTACAGAATTGACGCACAAATCGCTTCGGGAAAGTATCCCAATTCAAATGATTTAGCTAAAATGTGCGAAACCAGCGTTGCAACAATCAGCCGAGATATTGACTTTATGCGGGATCAGCTTCTCGCGCCGATTGAATATGACCGGTTTAAGAGAGGGTATTATTATTCAAAAAAACTATATCGGCTGCCTGCGGGTTTTAGCAGCGCCGAAGATATTCTGGCTCTGAGCATGGCGAAAAGCCTTCTTACTTTGTATCGTGAAACCCCCATGTTTGATGCAGCCAGCCATTTGTTAGAGAGCATTACAGCTCCTCTCAGCAGTGAAGGTAACAAAGATTGGTTGGAAGATCGAATCACTGTTCCTAAAATTGCCTCTGCTAAAGTGAAACCCGAAATTTGGGATGTTATAATAGAAGGCTTGAAAAGAAATCACGTCATTACCTTTGAATATAAAGGTATCCTGGACAAGGATTATCACATCAGAAGTGTTCGCCCTTATCAACTCCTGTTTGATTCAGGCGTATGGTATCTCTACGGTTTTTCAGAAGAACGCAAGGCGGTGCGTATATTTTCACTTTCCAGAATGCGAAACGCGGCGTTTACAAAAGAGGGTTTTCTTCTTCCAAAAAATTTTCGCTATTCCGACGTGGCGGGAGAGAGTTATTTCGGCGTTTTTGTTGGAGATGAAAAATACAAGTTTGTCATAGATTGTTATGACGATGCGGCGATACTTATAGCGGAACGCCAATGGGCGGATGATCAAAAAATAACCGAAATTAAAGATGGAATTACTATTGAATTTAGCAGTACCCAATTTGAGAAGGTGTTGAGATGGGTCTTGGCAAATGGAGGCGTCGCTATCCCCAGAAAGCCCAGACAATTGGTGATTGAATGGAAACGTCAGGTAAATGAAATATACAAAGTTATGTCCGGCAGTTAATACAATGCAGAATCAATACACTTCAAAAAAATAGGTTTTTTTTTCTGCTTTTAATTATTTAGGGATCAATTCTTTTAACGCATTAAAATTGAAAATTAAACTTTTGCAATCTCCAATTTTATTAATATCAACACATTTCCAAACCCACGCTTCATTATTGTCAGTTGGATTTTTAGTAAATATATCTTTTAATTTTTTATTCTCCAACAATATTTTTAACTCATCTTGGAGATTTTTTGACAGTTTTTTATTTTCTGGAGTATATGTAAATCCAAAAGACCATTCTTTTATATGATACCCAAGTGAAATATTGTCATTTATCTTAAAATACAAGGTATTTTGAAGATCATCGGGATGTTCAAAGAAATCATTTTCCTTCAATAACTCTTTAATGATCTTATTAAATAGTCGCACTCGGTTATCCCACAGAGAGCCAAATAAATTGAATTGCTCCAACTTTTCTTTGCTTGTGTAGATTTCCAGCAAAGCTTTCCTGTCTAAATCCATAGTCACAGCATTACCTCCTAATGACTTGAGTAATTCTTTATATTCAGAATAATATACCTTTGCTATTATATTATCCTCTGAATATTTAATACATTGATTAATAAAATCGTCAATAAAATTCTTTTCACCTTTTTTATTTATTATAGATAATGGAATTATCATATCCTTAATTACTTCTCTTAACTTTGAATCTTTAATGGAATAATTTATATCAAGTTGTTTTTCAGGAGTTAGGGTTAAATAAACTATTGCTTTAATTTTAAAACCACGCTTCAAGGCATTATTGTAATATCGTCCCAACTGATCGTCTTGATCTATTGCAAAATTTATTTTATTCTCAATAATTATTGAATTTAATTTTGAATCATATATTAATATATCAATTCGACCTTTTTCACGCTCAGTCGTAATATTTTTACCAATAGTTATCTTCAAATTAGGTTTAATCTTATTCAACAAATTAACAAACAAATTGATATTTTTTTCATTCCCAATTTTTTCTGTTGAAGGGTCTAAAATTAATCTAATAATATCACTGTGGAAATTTTCTTTATAATATGTATCAGAAATTGATAAAAATATATTAAAATTACTTTCTCCATCAATGTCATAGGCTTCAATTTTTAATTTTATTTCATTAAGATAATGATTAAATCCATTGAACAATTTATAGATTTCATTTTTCGATGAATTTAGACAACTGTTTATTATGGTAAAATCGTAATTCATAGAATGACTATACCCTATATTCTTATATTGTCAACTATCAAATTTTAAAATATTTCAGAAAAAATGGCATATAACTCACAAATATATGTATTTTTCATACTTTGCAAAAATAATATTCTTCTATTATAAAAAATGTAACATTTTTTAGCTCTATGACATTTTTGATGTTTTGAAAATATTCACTACCAAAATCATAGTCCAAGACAATACCTGCGATGGAAAGGAAATTTTTAACTCACAGCATCCGATAATTTTATCTGCTTCAAATATATTCCGGCTCATCACCAAAAATTCAGGCATCCAACCAAACCCTAAATCGTCCGTAGCGTAAGCGAAGGACTTGTCGGGCTTTGCGCGGAGAGAATACGCGCGCAAGCTGCCAAGCAGGATGCTTAAATGCCGACGCATGACAGGATGTCATGAAAAGCGTCGGCCTCCGCCGGCGTTTGAGGCGGTCAAGGGGGATTGATAAGGCCGACGCTTTTTGCGGCGTCCTGTCGCGCGTCGGCATTGAGACATCCTGTCTGGCAGGGGATTTGAATTATCCCCTCTTATCGCCTTTGCCGTGCGACAGTCTGGCGCAAACTTCCGGGCGGCAAGAATGCCGCCATGATGTCTTACAAATCTTACAAAAATGTGTCCACAATACGGGGTACACTTCATACCCCCTTAACATTTTTGAATTGACATAATCACAGAAATATTTCAAAAAATCAAAATGGTTTTATCTAAAACAACTGATAAGGGGCGCGTCGTGATTTTTAAAATTCTGCGTTTTACATTGTATGGAATTTTTCGCAGCACAAAGCCGCGCTTAACCATTTTGATTTTAATTACAGCGATAATTTTTTCAACCCGCGCTGCTCATGCATTTTCTTTAGGAGGCGGCTGGCAGAGGGAGGCTGAATTTTGCGCTGCTGCCTGCTGCGTTTTTACTTTTTTTCCCTTTATTCTGCTAGGCGAAAAAATATCAGACCAATTTGAAAAAAATGATACCTCAATACTCATTGTTGATACTGAAAATGAAACCGTTGTCGAAAAGGGTAAATTTCCAAAAGTTTACTGGAGAGCAATTGTAGAAAATAAAGTTGCCATAGGATGCAGCATCATTGAAAATAGATCTGTTCTAATTGTAGATGCCGACGCCGGGAAAATCACAAAGAAACGAGTCCCAAAAACCGAATGGGGCGATAAAAGCACAGCCGTTGTCGAAAACAAGGTCGTTATGGGACGCTCCGATGAAGGCAATTCAATTCTCATTATAGATACAGCTACAGGAACCGTTACTAAAAAAGGAGGATTATCAAAAGCTGATTGGGGCTATGAAAGCACAGCCGTTGTCGGCAACAAGGTCATCATGGGAGGTTATGGTTCAATCCTTATAATAGACGCTACTAAAGGAACAGTTGTTGAAAAAAGCCAACTCTCTAAAGCCTGGTGGGGCAATAAAAGTACAGCCGTTGTCGGAAACAAGGTCGTCATGGGAGGTCGTGGTTCAATCCTTATAATAGACGTTGAAAAAGAGACTGTTACTGAAAAAGACGGAGTCTTAAAAGTCAGCTGGGGCTATGAAAGTACGGCAGTTGTTGGAAAGAAGGTCATCATGGGCGGAGATTATCACAGAGGAAATATAAATTCAATCCTCATTATAGACGCCGAAAAAGAGACTGTTACTGAAAAAGGCGAACTCTCAAAAGCTCGCTGGGGTTATGAAAGCACGGCCGTTGTTGGAAACAAGGTCATCATGGGACGCAAGGAATCAGGAAATTCAATCCTCATTGTAGACACAGTAAAGGAGACCGTTACTGAAAAACGCGGAATCTTCTCTGAAGCCACATGGGACGATGTCGCCGTTATTGGAAACAAAGTCGTCATAAACCCGCGCCACAGCAATTCAATCTTCATTATAGACACAGTGAAAGAGACCGTTACTGAAAAACGCGGAGTATTCTCTGGAGCCATAAAGGATAGATATAAAATGACCGTTGTTGGAAACAAGATCGTTATAGGCGGTTGCGGGGCAATTCTCATTGTAGACGCCGCAAAGGGAACTGTTATTGAAAAAGGCAGTCTTTCCAAAACTTACTGGGGCCGCTACAGAAATACGGCTGTTGCCGGAAATAAGGTCGTCATGGGCGGTTATGGAGCAATTCTCATTGTAGACGCCGCAAAGGGAACTGTCACAGAAATAGGCGGGCTTTCAGAAGCTCGCTGGGGCTACAATAGTACGGCAGTTGTTGGAAATAAAGTCGTCATGGGACGCGGCGACAATGCAGGTAATTCAATCCTTATTATTGACGCCGAAAAAGAGACTGTTACTGAAAAAGGCGGACTCTCAGAAGCTCGCTGGGGTGAAAATAATACAATCGTCGTCGGCAACAAGGTCGTCATGGGGGGACATTGACGACTAAATAGTCCAGGCATCATGCACGACGCCTACCAGCATCAACTGCCCTTTTACTTCCTCAAAGACTAATCTCAGGCTTACCCAGTCTATCCCTTCATATTGAGGGTTAAAGCCGGGGAAATGGTACTCAATAAAACGCGCCCCGGGGAAAGCTTTGTCAAGATTGGAGATAGTGTTTCCGGTTTTAACAAGCCTGTTGAGGCCGGTTTCCGGCGCACGAGTGAAGTCTTGATCGAAGACAAATTTTTTAAAATAATCGCCTACGTTTAAATCCATCGGCTCGCCGGAACCATCGTAATAACCCCACTGAAACTTGTCCGTCAGTTTAAGGGTTTTCAATTGGGCTGCGGTAAACTTCACCGCCTGTTTTTCAACGAAGGCATAAGGCGAAAATGTGACGCCTTTATCTTCATGGACAAGCGAGGCCAACTGCTTAAAATTCCGGTTCTTCAGGTAATTCAAAACTAAAGCGCCGCGGTCAGAAAGATTATTCCCGCTCCCTGAGACAACCTCGGCATACCTGCCGCCGGAACCGTCCGTATTGCTTTGTTTAAATTGGCAGTTAGCTGCCAAAAGAATCAGAAACAATCCCGAAAAGAAAAGATAAGTTTTTTTCATAATAACTCCTTGCAAGTTAGATTTTATTCATATATTTTAATACAAAATCAATAAACATTCTGAAATCTTCAAGATTATTTACTATAATGGATTCTATAATAGATATATCAAGAGACTTATAATCGTGAACAGCTATAAGGACTTCCACACATTATCTCCATATATGGCTCTTATTGCTATTTCTCTCTCTTCATTGAGTTTTTGGTATGAACCCAGCGCAATCATCTCATAGTATAATCTTTTTTCATCATCAGTGCAGAGTATTACATTTTTATTTTTTAAAATTTCAATTCTCAGTACATCTGTAGTAGAAACGAAATCCACAAGGTGAATATCTCTTTTCAATATAACCGAAAGATCTGCCGCAATATCATAAAGTTTTACCGGGTCGGTTTTATTTTTGGTTATGACTGCAATATCAATATCGCTTTCATCGTTAAAGTTTTTATTAAGGATTGAGCCATAGAGATATATGGCTATAACATCAAGTCTGCTTTGCAGAAACTCTATAATCTTATCACAATAAAAGAGAATGGTTTTGCCGGGTATATTTTCCATACAGGCAGTAGTATTATAGGAAAATGGGGTTGTCAATACATTTTCTTGATATGTTTTTACTTGACATAATCACAGAAATATTCCAGAAAAACAAAATGGTTTTACTCTAAAATACCTGAGAAGGGAGCGCTCCGTGATTTTTAAAATTCTGCGTTTTGCATTATATAAAATTTTTCGCAGCACAAAGCCGCGTTTAACTGTTTTGATTTTAATTATAGCAATAATTTTTTCGTCTCGTGCAGACGCTAGAACGTGGCTCTCCCCACCAGAACAATGTGCAGTAGGCTGCTGTCTGGCTATAGTCTATTCTTTTCTACTTATACAAGATGCCTTTATATATAGAAAAAAAGAACCGCCTAAACAACCTAAAGAATACGGCTCAATCCTCATTATGGATGCTGAAACTGAAACTGTTGTCGAAAAAGACAAACTTTCTGAAGCCAATTGGGGCCAGTATAGTACGGCCGCTGTTGGTGATAAAGTTGTCATGGGACGCGGTGAAAGCGCCGGTAATTCAATCCTCATTGTAGACGTTGAAAAAGAAACTGTTACTGAAATAGGCGGACTCTCAGAAGCTCAATGGGGCAGAAACTCTGCAGCCGCTGCCGGCAGCAAGGTCATCATGGGGGGGACATCAAAATTAAGATCGTCATCACCGTAAGGGAAATTTTTTATGAATAACACAATAAAAATCAAACGAGAAATAAATAATAAATTTATCTGCACGGCAATTTTAATTTCTACGCTAATTATATTCGGAGCATGCAATGGCAGCAATATGCCCGCATTGGAAACACCGGTCAGTGAAAAATCGTATACCGAAATAACAGATGTATTTATTTTCAGAATAAATTCAGGTGATGATGCAAAGTTTATTGTGCCGACTCAATATAAAGGAAATGCAAAATACCAATGGAAAATAGTTTGGGGAGACGGGAAAGAGGGAGAATATTCCGGTACAAGTGATAATGCCCGTGCAGGGATTTCTCATGAATACGCCGAGGCCAATAAAGACTATGATATAGAAATACATCCAAAAGGCGGCGCGGCTGTCAAAAATTGGCTGCAAGCGTTTAGTTTTGCCGGCATACCGGAAAATAAAAATAATAAAAACAAAATTAAAAAGATAATATCTGTCTTTCCAAAGAATTCTAAAAATGATTATACCTATACATTTTCTGGCTGTACTTATCTGTCAGAAATTCCGGCTGGGTTATTTGATTATAATACGGAGGCAATTAGTTTTGAAGGTACATTTGCCGGCTGCAGAAACCTTAAAAATATTCCCGAAAGATTATTCGATAATAATAAAGCTGTAGTTGATTTTGAAGGTACATTTGCCGGCTGTATAAGTCTCAAAAGCATCCCCGAAGGACTATTCAATAATAATAAATCCGTAATTAGTTTTAAAAATACATTTGCCGTTTGCGAAAGTCTTGAAAATATTCCTGGAAGATTATTCGTCAATAATAAATCCGCAACTGATTTTGATCATACATTTGCTGTGTGTAGTAATCTCAAAAACATCCCGGAAGGATTATTCGATAATAATAAAGCTGTAGTTAATTTTGAAGGTACATTTGCCTGGTGTAAAAGTCTTAAAAATATTCCTCAAAGATTATTTGCTAATAATGAATCTGTAATTAGTTTTGAAGCTACATTTGCTCTTTGCGAAAGTCTCAAAAATATTCCGAATGGATTATTCGACAATAATAAATCCGTAATCAGTTTTGGGAGCACATTTTCTGTTTGTAAAAGTCTCAAAAATATTCCTGAAAGATTATTTGCTAACAATGAATCTGTAACTAATTTTGAACGTACATTTAGCGCCTGCCGCAGTCTCAAAAATATTCCTAATGGATTATTCGACAATAACAAATCCGTAATTAGTTTTAGAAGCATATTTTCGGGTTGTAAAAGTCTCAAAAGCATCCCTAATGGATTATTCGATAATAATAAATCCGTAACTACTTTTAAAAATACATTTTCTAATTGCAGTAGTCTCAAAAGTATTCCTGAAAGATTATTCGATAATAATAAATTCGCAACTGATTTTGAACGTACATTTGATTGGTGTAGTCGCCTCAAAATGGATTTCAACAAAATTTTTCCGGCCGATAGTTATCCGAACGTTACCTCTGTAGACGATATGTTCAGAAAATGTTATAAATTAACCGGCGATGCCTCTGATATCGCCAATAAATTTCCAAATGCCAAATCAAATTCCAGTATGTTTGCAGAAACAAATGTAAAAAATATCCCTGACGGCTGGTAATGGTATACATTGCAGCGAGACTGCTGAAAAAGTAATATGAATAGATAATTGCCGCCGTCTTTGCGAGAGGCGCAACCACGAATCAATCCATTTGTTTCCTTATCGATTC
>Ga0099364_10002693_pt1 | contig 16647 bp, 14 predicted proteins | sample TergutTh196P3_FD_73070 | JGI IMG/M metagenome (GOLD analysis project Ga0099364, IMG submission 73070) | Microcerotermes parvus P3 segment gut microbial communities from Pointe-Noire, Republic of the Congo - Th196 P3 | ecosystem: Host-associated > Arthropoda: Insects > Digestive system > Gut ... | reverse complement strand
GAAAATTCCCTTGCAATCATAACTGCTTTGTCCAATGTCAATACAAGTTCCGAATCTTGTACCGGTTGGGGCAAAGCGCTCAGCGGCGAAAGCGCGCATAACAGGATGTATATGTATTTCTTCATACTAAATATATATGCAAAAATCGTGCCAAATCGTTATATACCTGAAATAATGCGTATTAGTGTATTGAGCATATTTTGTCTATGTGCGAAATCGCACGTTTTGTGTGCGATTTCGCACATATTTACACCACGAATGCTTTATTATGTGCGATTTCGCACATTTTTTAAAACATGAAATCAAACGTAATTTCAAGGTTTTTTTTAAAATTGGATGCAAAAACTTTGCAAATTGCGAAGATTGTTTTACCTTTGCAGTAGTAAAAATGCTTGCAAATGAGGATTCGGAATAAAGAATTATTAGAAAAAAGCATTATCAAACATGCTAATGTCAGGAATGCTTTACAAAATTGGATAGATTTTGTAGAAGAATCCGAATGGAAGTCTCACAATGACCTTAAACGGGATTATCCTTCGGCAGATTATGTCGGGAATGGGAGGTATGTATTTAATATACAAGGAAATAATTATAGATTAGTGGTCATTGCCTTATTTATAAAAGGATATTTAAGAATCCGTTTTTTTGGAACTCATGCAGAATACAGCAAAATTAATTGCAAAACTATATAAAAAGATGAAAACAAAGTACAATCATGTGACTGTCATAGATAATAAGGCGCTTTTCGATGCAATAGCCGAATATGAGGAAGAACTTATTACTGTAGCAACCGCTAACGGCGCATTAGCCGAACAGGATGCCGACAATGAGTATACGCGCGAAATAAGCCGCGTAGGTATCTTATGTGCGGATTATGAAAGTATGTACATGACATTCAAGAATTTAAAATTTAAATCGCCGTTAGTAGTCAGTATTGAAAATGAATTGAATAAGCGGGAACTTAAACAACGTGAAGCCGCTGAAATGCTCAATGTTAAAGAATCTACTTTCAGTCAGATTATTCGCGGCAGGCGTCCTATTTCCATGCAAATGGCCAAACGCTTGTATAAAGTATTCAACATCGACCCAAAGTTGATTTTAGAATTTGCTTAAAAACAGTATATTGCACCCAATGCCGGAAAAGAAAGGGAAAATATTGATTATCGACGACAATGAGGATGTGCTGTTTGCGCTCAATGTCTTGCTTGCTCCTTATGTAGAAAAGGTGAAGGTGAGCGCCTTTCCGGAAAAAATCGAACAGTTCATGGTCGGTTTTCAACCGGACGTTATTCTGTTGGATATGAATTTTCGTTCGGATGTGATCAGCGGTCAGGAGGGTTTTCACTGGCTGGAAAGGATATTGAAAATGGATGCACAGGCGATTGTGATCCTGATGACTGCGTATGCCGATACGGATAAGGCGGTGCAGGCGATCAAAGCCGGCGCGGCAGATTTTGTCTCCAAACCCTGGGAAAAGGAAAAACTGTTGGCCACACTCTTTTCTGCGTTGCGATTGAAGGAGTCGCAACGCGAAGTGGAGAATCTGAAAAAGCAGATGGAGGTGTTGAATACGACGGAGACGGCGTATGAAATCATCGGCGAGTCGGAAGGGATGCGGGGAATTTTTGATATGATTGAAAAACTTTCCAATACAAATGCCAATATCCTGATTTTAGGAGAAAACGGAACGGGTAAGGATTTGATTGCAAGGGCTATCTATCACCATTCGCCGCGTGCCGGAAAAGTGTTTGTAAGCATCGACTTGGGCGCTATTCCCGATTCATTATTCGAGAGCGAACTGTTCGGTTATGAAAAGGGAGCGTTTACCGACGCCAAAAAGGACAAACCGGGACGAATGGAAGCGGCTTCGGGAGGCACGCTGTTTTTGGATGAAATTGCAAACCTTTCGCTTCCCATGCAAGCCAAGATATTAACAGCCATCGAAAAGCGGACGATTTCAAGATTGGGATCCAACCGTCAGATTCCGGTGGATGTACGATTGATCAGCGCTACCAATACGGATATTTACAAGGAAGTGAAGAATGGAAAGTTCAGACAGGATTTGTTGTATCGTATCAATACCATCGAGGTACATGTTCCTCCGCTTCGTACCCGTGGGGCTGATATTCAATTGCTTGCCGATTATTTTCTTCAGAAGTTTAGTGTCAAATATAAAAAGCATATCAAAGGAATTGCTGCCGATGCGAGAAGTAAATTAGAAAATTACCATTGGCCCGGGAATGTACGGGAATTACAGAGTGCAGTGGAACGATCGGTTATCTTATCATCAGCTAACAGGCTGTATGCCAAAGATTTTATATTGTATTTGACAGAGATGGGGAGCAAAAACGAGCCGGAGTCGCTGAACTTGAATCAGATTGAACGGGAAACGATCAAAAAAGCGTTGGAGCGCAGCGGGGGAAACATTACACAAGCCGCTGAATTGTTAGGAATTTCCCGGTATTCCCTTTACAGAAAAATCAAAAATGAACCGTTATAATTTTGCATTGCTGTCCCGTGTGATTCCGCTCATCATGGCTTTTACGTTAACGGGGTTTTTGCTTGCCACTCACCGGTATTATGCAGCAGGTGTCGGTTGTGTTGCCGGTTGCTGGTTTGCCTGGTCTTCAATCGGTTTTTTGAAACGAACGAATAAAGACACGAAACGATTGATTGAAGCCATCCGGTTTTCGGAGTTCAATATTTCATTCAGGAGTTTTGCACACAAGGGATTATTCCCGGAATTGATTCCTCTGATGGAAGATGCGGTGTTGCGTTTCAATGCAAAAATGCAGGAAACAGAGGTCGAATCCAGATTTTACGACACATTGTTGAACCGGATTGATTCGGCTATTTTAGTTGTCGGCAAAACCAATGAAATCGAATGGATTAACAAGGCGGCGTTGGACGAATTTGGGAAACCTCAGCCACGGCGGTTAGCCGATTTCGCTGCCATTTCACCCGAATTACCAGCGATTTTGGAACGAATCGTTCCGGGCGAAACCAAGATAATCAAAACTGCAAGAGACGGGTATACACGTCAATTAGCTGTAACATCCGTCGTGCTCAATTCCAGAGGAAAAGAGTTGAAACTGATCACATTCAAGAACATTCAATCCGTTTTGGAAGAGCGGGAAAGTGAAGCATGGAAAAGGCTGATCCGGGTATTGACGCATGAAATGATGAATTCCATCTCCCCGATTATTTCACTTGCGGAAACCTTTTCCGAACAGGATTCCACCGTTGAAAAAGACCATGAATTGATGAACAGGGCGATGCAAACCATACATCGCCGCAGCAAAGGCTTGGTTGAGTTCGTCGGTAATTACCAGAAATTGATGCGTATACCTGCTCCGGTGATGGATACTTTCCGCGCCGTAGAGATGATGTACGACATCAACGATTTGTTACGGGCCGACGGTATCCGTTTTTCGTGCAAAATTCAACCGGAAGACATGTCACTTTTTGCCGACCGTACGCAGATGGAACAGGTGTTGATTAACCTTATCAAAAACGCCTCTGAAGCATGTTCGGGAAAGCAGTTGCCTGAAATTAACGTACATATATCAAAAAACGAATATCAACGCCCGGTGATTGTCGTTGCCGATAACGGTTGCGGCATACTTCCCGACGTGTTGGATAAAATATTTGTTCCGTTTTTCACCACCAAAGCAGGTGGTTCAGGTATCGGACTCAGCATTTGCCGACAAATCCTGATTTCACATGGCGGAACTATCACGGTTGACTCTAAACCGGATAAAGGAACGCGGGTGGCGCTGAGTTTTTGATTTTCCCTGACTTTTTACATAAAAAAACAGCCAATTCATTTGTAAAAAACAATATTACTCCTACCTTTGCACTCTCAAAAATGGGAAAAAACCGACTCCGTAGCTCAGCTGGTAGAGCAAATGACTCTTAATCATTGGGTCGTGGGTTCGAGTCCCACCGGGGTCACCTTCTGAAAATCAAAATTCTATCTCACTTCCGGCGTTCTGCCTCCACAGTCGCAGAATGGGAAGAAGTCGTAGCCGGTTGCGGTTGATTCGCTTTTCCTGATATCGCCCATTCCGGGGTATGATATATGCGCTCCTGCAATAGGTATTTTGTTATCAGAGATATACTTTAAAAGTTTTTGACGGCTTTCTACCGCTTTGACCGGATCCGTGTCGTATGTTACGGCAACTTCGGGGAAAGGCATCTGAATAGCCATGGCATGGGTCAGGTCGCCCCAGAAAAATAGTTTATTACCATTCGATTCGACCAAAAATCCGGCGTGCCCCGGCGTATGTCCGTAGGCTGCTATACCACGTACGCCAGGCATTAATTCTACGGCTTTGTCCAACTCGCCGGGAACGAAGACTTCCAATTGATAGGAGGTAAATATGTTGCGGGCTGTAGTAAAACTTCCCCGCCGATTTTCCGGCAAAGCCGACATCTCTGCATCGCTCATATAGTAATCATATTCGGACTTGGCAATGTAAAGCGTTGCGTTCGGGTAACTTTTCTTGCCATCAATCAGCAGACTTCCGATATGGTCGCCGTGAAAATGGGTAATAAAGACCGCATCAATATCGGTCGCTTTTTTTCCGTAAAACTCTAAATTTTCCACTGTTTTTGGACCTAATCCCGCATCAATCAATGCGGTTTTGCCTTCCATTTCAAGTAAAAAAACATTCATGGCATTGGGAAATGTACCGGCGGGCACGGTCTGTTTCAACATTTCGTCCGTCGCTCCAATCAGGATATTTGTTCTACCCAGTTGTTGTGCTTCCGAAAGAAGCGTAACGGCAAACTGACCGACATCGAATGTAATAATATCTTCCTGCGCTTTCAAATGCTGCATGGAAAGAATCATTACGAACACAGAACATACTGCGATGTTCAAAATCTTTGATTTAAAAACTTGCTTATTCATATAATTATAATTTAAAAAGTTGATTAATTCCTAATTCTTAATTGATAATTCCCCTCTTCTCTATCGCATCAAACCTGCATTCATCTATACAAAGTCCGCATTTGACACAAACTTCAGTATCTATTGTATGTATTTCGTAGGGCGTATAAGGGATTGCATCTACGGGGCAGGCTTTGGCGCATTTGGTACAGCCGGTGCAATGGTCGTTTATGACAAACGTGATCATTTCCTTGCATGTTCCGGTTTTGCATATTCCGTTCACGTGTTCTTCGTATTCTTCACGGAAATATTTAAGCGCCGTAAGTACCGGATTGGGCGCAGTCTTTCCAAGTCCGCACATCGACAGTTTTTTTACATTGACAGCCAGTTCTTCGAGCACATTGATATCGGACAATTCGCCTTTTCCGCTGCATAACTTATCCAATATATCGAGCATCCGCCGGATTCCTACTCTGCAAAATGTGCATTTTCCACACGACTGGTTGCACGTAAAAGTCAGGAAATAACGGGCTACGTCGACCATACAGTCGCTTTCGCTCAGTACGACCAATCCTCCTGAACCCATCATGGCGCCCATCCGGCTGAACGCATCGAAATCGACCTGTACATCACAGAGGGCTGCCGGTATACATCCTCCCGACGGGCCTCCAATCTGTACGGCTTTCAACTGCTCGTCCTTTTCGACGCCTCCGCCTATCTCGTCGACAATCTGACGAAGCGTAATCCCCATCGGTACTTCAATCAGTCCGCCGTGGCGTATCTTACCTGCCAAGGCAAATACTTTGGTTCCCTTGCTTCCTTCAGTGCCTATTTTTCGGTAATTATCTGCGCCTGAATTGATAATAAAGGGTATCTGGCTGAATGTTTCGACATTGTTTACCAGGGTAGGCAATCCGTTCAGTCCGGATATAGCCGGATAGGGCGGTCTCTGTTTCGGGAATCCGCGGTCGCCTTCGATAGATGCAATCAACGCGGTTTCTTCGCCACAAACAAATGCGCCGGCGCCTTCGAATATTTGTATGTCGCATGAGAAATCACTTCCGTCAATCGCCGAACCGATAAGACCGCGTTCGCGGCAGAGGTCAATAGCCGTCCGTATGCGTGTAACCGCCAGGGGGTATTCGGCGCGAATGTAAAATATGCACCGGTCGGCTCCTACGGCAAAAGCGGCAATCAATATGCCTTCAATCACCCGGAAAGGATACGATTCGAGCAACATCCTGTCCATAAATGCGCCCGGGTCGCCTTCGTCGCCATTGCATATCACATATTTCTGTTTGCCTGGCGATGCGGCAACCAACTCCCATTTCCTGCCTGTGGGGAAACCACCTCCCCCGCGCCCGCGAATACCGCTTGCAAGGATGGCATCTATCACTTCCCTCCCGTTTGGGGAGGGCTGGGATGGGGCTTCTGATATTACTTTCCGAAACGCCTCAAAGCCTCCGTGGTGGATATATTCGTCTATGTTTAAGGGTGTAAGATTCCCATATCCCTGGGTAGAAATATGTAACTGATTAAACAGAAAACTGTTGATGATTTTTGTCCGTTCGTTTTCGGATTTCCAGACCACATTGTCCCAGGTCGTATCGGTATGATACATATCCACGTGTGCCAGCAGACTGTTTTTGAGCCGTTTAATATAATTAGCCGATTTGAAATGATGATGTAGAATCTCTTTTATTTCGGCGGCTTTCACGTTGGGATAGCGAACTACCGTACCGTCAGGCTGGACAACATCAATCAAAGGTACTTTGTTGCAGACGCCGACACAGCCTACCGTTTTGATATCTATCTCGATGCCCAATTGCCGGGAAGCGTTCAACAGTTCTTTGTATATATCACCTGTACCGCTTGCCATACAACAGGAACCCATGCCCAGACGCACTTCGCCGACGACGCGTTTTTGTTCGCTTTGCAAATCATCCTGTTTTTGTTCTTCGGCAAGGCTTAGGAAATCATCGATGACTTCGTTGACTTTTCCTGACTGCACGTGTCCGTAGATTTTCTCATCAATCTGTACGACAGGGGCTAATGTACAGCAGCCTAAGCAGGCTATTTCTTCGATGGAAAAGAGTTGGTCGTCGGTTGTGATATTGTCGCCGGTCATTTTGAGTTCGCGTCGGAAGGCGTCGAATACATTGCGTGCGCCTTTCACATGGCAAGCCGTGCCGGTGCATACTTTTATCAGATGTTTTCCGTAAGGCACATGCCTGAATTGCGAATAAAAAGAGGCTACGCTGATAAGTTGTGCCCTGTCGATTTCCGTTTTTTCATAAACGCGCTCGATGGCTTCAAACGGCAGATAACTGAATTCGTTTTGCAACGCCTGAAGCAAAGGGATTACGTTGCTCCGCTTTGTTCCGATACGGTCGATGATAGCATCCGCTTTTGTTATTAAATCGGTGTTATCGTGCGGGTTATTGTTGGTGCAGGTACAGTTCATATTATTATCTTATTCATCCATTAATTCTTTTAATTTTTCTGCGTCAGGTAAAATGCCCTGATATTCAGGGGGCAATTCTCTTGTTGTGCGATAGGTAGCAACACCCATCGGTTTGGAGGTATCACGAAATGCAAATTCCACAATCTTATTGCTTTTTTCTTTGCACAAGATAATGCCAATGGAAGGATTTTCGTGAGGTTGCTTTTCGTATTCGTCCAATGCCGAAAGATAAAAATTCATTTTCCCGACATATTCAGGCTTAAAGTCCTTCTTTTTCAAATCAAAGGCGACCAAAGACTGGAGTTTTCGATTGAAAAACAACAAATCGACAAAAAACTCCCTTTCATCCACAATCAGTCGGTGTTGGTTGCCGATAAATGTAAAATCAGTACCCAATGCCATGATGAATTTTTTGATGTTGCGTACGATTTGATTTTCAAACACTCGTTCATCTTCTTCATCAGGGTCTTCAATGTTGACAAAATCGAGCAGATATTCGTCTTTGAATGAGCGAAGCGCTTTGCCTCTGAAATCGGCTTCTGATATCGTTTGGACAAAGTTACTTATGAGACTTCCCTGTTGGACGTAGAGGTTGCTTTTGATATTGTAATGTAATTTTTCAACGCTCCAAAAACCACGAGCGCATTGTTCGATATAGAATAAACGCTCCTCTAATTGTTTAACGCCGGTAATAATCGTAATGTGATGCGAAAATCCTATAGAAATAAAATGACTGAGTAATGGATTTGTTACTAATTCGTCAGTTGATAACTGGCGAATTAATATTTCGCCATCAATCTTGTGTATATCAGTTTTTTGTAAATCGTCAGATGGCATCTGGCGAATTTGAGAATATGGTATAAATCGTTGCCACTCCTCATAAAAGGCTCGCATATTTTTTATATTAGAAACCGAAAATCCCCTTAGTCCAGGTAATTCTTTTTGGAGTTGCGCCGATATTACTTCAATGGCATTTGTTCCCCACGAACCTTCACGACTGTTTTTCGAGATGTATTCGCCTATGCCAAAATAAAGCATCAGCATTTCGCGATTTGCCAACACAGCCACCTTGTAACGGCTTTGCAATATCGCCTTTTTGATTGTTTTGATGGCTTCGACGATATTATCCGTTTTGGCTGTCAAATCGGTGTTATCGTGCAGGTTATTGTTGGTACAGGTACAGTTCATATTATTTTTCTTTAAGCAATTCAATTTGTTTGTATGTATTTTCTGTTTCGGCTGGTTTGTAGTAATTAATGATAAATTTCTCGCCGTCATTCTTTGTAATGATGAGAAAAGGAGGGGTATTGGAATGCAATAATACCCTGCATGCTCCCCAGGATTCAAATTTGAAATGTCCTTTTTTAATATATCCAAGACCTCCTACTCCATTGGTTCTTTTATGTTTGGGTATCGTATCGACCAAATCTACCGACGCAATATCGGATATATTTAGTTTAAAACCATAACTTCCTGTAAATTGTATGATTTCTTCTTTAATAACTGTTTTTGGAGGTATAAAACTACGCATTACCATACCTGGTACAAATAAAAAAATTATTCCAAAAAATAGATAGACAAAAATATTTCTCCCTCTGCCATATTTATTATGGTCATATTTTTGACCTGCAAGCACAATTATCATTGTTCCTATGAGTATTACAAATAACATAACCAATGAAATATATGCTTCTAAATGAGTAATTTTAAAAACAACAGAAGAGGCAATCATTATGAGTCCGATTGTTATCATTCCTTTTTTCATAAATGCAGAAAACCCATCGATATCAACATTTTTCTTTTTTTCTTTTGACATGGTATTGTATCCTGATATCAAATCCGGCGCTACCCTAACCAGGAATCCCATTCCGATAAAAAATAATCCCAAAAACAAATTCAAAATAAACATACTCTTCTATTTTATAAAAAACTAATATATGTTACCGTACCAATTATTAATAATACAATTACTAAAATTATCCCAAAATATGTATAAACAAAGATGTTAAAGTTATTATTCTCCCTTACATTATGGTTATATTTTTTTCCTTTTAGAACTATTATCATTATCCCTATTAGTATTACCAATGTCATTATCAAAGGAGAATATCCTTCCAAATGAATGGTTTTCAAAAGCAATGATAAAACTATCCACGTAACTCCAAGTATGATAAATCCTTTTTTCCATAATACAGATAATCCATCGAAATCAACATTTTGCTTTTGTTCTTTTGGCATTGAACTGTAATAACCTGCAAGCCAATGCGGATACCTCACAGTCCACTTGGCGAAAAATCCCAGACCGATGAATAATAGTCCTATAACCAAATTTGCAAATATCATACCAGTTTTTTCCATTCACTTTCGTTCATCTAATTCATAAGACAAAGTTACACTTTTTTCTATCATTTTTTTCTGTTCCTGCTTTCGATTCGTGCCTGGGTCATCCTTTCACGCAAGCCGCCATGCGCTAAAAAATCTTTTTCCAATTGCTGTATTTGCTTTGCCAGCAGATATGTTGCAACTTTGATAAGACATATCATGCTGTTGGCGCAAATTTCGGGGTTCTCGTTCTCTATTGCCTTGCTGTATGTTTGATAAGTGGCGTTGGGAGTTCGGTTCAGCTGGCGGAAACGCACAGTCAAACGATGCTCTTTTTCCCAAACAGGCAATTTCCGCGTTCGCAAAAAATCTTCATAATCTATAAGCAACTCTTCAAGAGAGGCTTTGGCTACATTGGTCAGTTTGATTTCACCCTCTTTTGATGTGGCTGAAGCCATGCTTGCTTCCACGATGTTTTGTTTGCCGCTGCGGGCGGCTTGTACCATTTGGTCGATAGTGCGGTTGGGCAAACGGAAAAAGCGATTGGTGAAATATACTGTTCCGTCGTAGATGATTTCGGCTTTTTGGTAACTTAGCAGGTTGCGGTAACCGCCGTGTTGGGGGATGAAGCCCTGGGGGGTGTTGGTTGTCATTTTTTTTGTTTTTTGGGGCACTTTTGGGGTACATTTGAGACTTTTAGGACTTTAGGGACAATAGGGACGTTAGGTGGGATAATAAATGTCCCAAGAGTCCTAAATGTCCCTATTGTCCTTATTATTACTTTTCTTCCACACAATAAATACTATTCTCCGTTCTGATCACTATTTTTTTGTCGGTGAAGGCTGGGGTGGCATACGTTCTTTCGCCGGTGTCGAAGGAGTTGATCAGGTCGAAATCGCCTGCTGCTGATAAAATAAACACCTTCCCTTCCCGGCAAATAAGATAGATTTTCCCTTCAACAATGATGGGCGACGAGTTAAAATCGGTATTCAACTCCATGTCTTTGATCAAATCTCCTGTTTGGGCATTATAACTTGCTACTACTCCATAGGTTGTTGCGACAAATGCAAAATCCCTTGTTGCCACCGGACTGGCTATTTCGGGCAAAAATTCATTGTTGCTCCAAAGTAAGGAGCCGTCTGTGGCATTGATAGCCACCATCCTGGCGAATTCGCTTGCTGCAAAAATTATTCCGTTGGTGTATGCCACGCTTGTGGCAGGTTCGCCCGACATACATTCGATACGCCAGTTTTGGTCTCCGTTACTTGGGTTATACGAAGTGATGCCCGGATTGCCTATCAAAATTAATTGCGGTCTGCTGTCAACACTAATCATTGCCGGACTACTCCATACCGGAAACCTTTCGTTTCGTGTCTTGCTCCATCGTTCGGCGCCGGTCGCCATATCAAGTGCGATCACTCTGAGACTATTCCGGTTATCATATTGAATGAATAGCGTATTACCGTATGAAAGGAGCGACGAAGCATAGCCGTAACTGTTCTGTGGGACGCCGAGGTTCTTTGACCAAAGCAGTTTCCCATCCATATCGGCGCAAATCAGGTCGCCCGAAGCAAATATGGCGCATACCTGAGCGCCGTTGGTGGTGACCGTTGAAGCAGACAGTCCCGTATCTGCGGTTGTTTCAGGCATTTGAGCGGGTGAGCCTGTTATATTTGTAGCTGCCAACGACCAAAGCAGTTTGCCGGAACTTAATTCATAACAGTATAATTCGCGCGCTTCGTTGTCGGCGCCCGAAATAAAGACTTTGTTGCCATTGATTACAGGCGAATTATATCCTTGCCTCGGAACGGGATTCTTCCACAGGATATTTTTACCGGAGGCTAAGTCCCACGATGTCGGCACATTGCTGGCATTGCTTAAACCGATCGAATTATTTCCCCTGAAACTGTTATGGGTTATGCCGGATATTTCTATCTCTGGCGTCACTTCATTTCCTTCGGTTTCGGCAGTGGGCTCTTTTATATCTTCTACCGGTATGATTTCTTCGGAATTGGAATTGGAATTGGAATCAGAAACGGATTCCGACAAAGACACGTTTGTTTCCTGAAATGCTTCGTAGTCGAAGTTTTCTACCAGTATATCCGACAATATTGCCTGTTCGCCGGTATCTGACCGTAAAGACTTTAACCACGGCGATGTAAGAAAAGCAAAGATAAAGGCGGCGGCAACTAATCCTCCGCCAATCCATTTCACATACTTTCGTGCAGAGGTCTTGATTGTCCAGTCGTCGATGGGGTCAATCTCTTTATCCGGAATGTTTTTTACTTCGGCATAAAAAATCCGTAGAGCCACAACCAGTATAATGACCATTCCGAGTAGCATATAAACTCCCGCCATCAGCCGGTCATGACTGATAAAGTAGGCTTTGCGCGCCATCAAATCCAACTGGCGTATCTGTTCCTTTAATTCCGGATTGTTCGCATTCTCGTCGTTCAGTTGTTTTAGCGTTTCAATCACATCTGTCTGAAGCGCATCCGAACCTCTCACCTGAAAATAGTTCGTGATCAGCATAATCGAAAATACGGCCACAAAGATAGCCGATACGATCGCGATATTTCTAACAATTATCTTTTTCATTCTAAGTAAATTATTCTGATTTTCGATTCTTATCTTTATTATTCTGAGGACAATAACTGAAACACCTTGCGCAGTTTACACATTGTGCATCGTTGATTTCATATAACTTACGGGTACGTTTGACGGACAATCCTATCAACGTAAATCCAAACACAATCCCCAGAAATACGCCGGCAATCGTGCTATATGACTGAAATTCCCGCTTAATTGTTGTTACCTGTTCGGAGAGGCTTTCGATCGTTCGCTCCTGTCCATAGAATGCCTGTAATTCGAGCGACTGTATTTCCTGCGGCATTTCTTCATTTTCCAAAACCATCTCCAGCAAACGCACTTCTTTATGAACGCTGCTCAATGGTTCGCTCAGCATCCGTACAGTCAATCCACCCGTAACTGCCATCATCGGAAGAATCAACAGATAAATCAATATGCGTTTGACTCCTGTTGTCCGGCTCTCTTTTACCTTATTTTCGTAAGGCGGCTGAATCGCATCGACAGGACAGGCATTGTGGCAAAGTTCGCAGTTGATACATTCCTGTTTGGTGATTTTGGTGCGCCAGACAGATACGCGGGCAAAAAGACTTAACAATGCCCCATAAGGACAGATAAAACGGCAAAAGGGACGCCCGGTAAATACCGACATGATCAGAAGGGCAACCCCGAACATGATCAACGGCATATTTCCTCCCAGCCGGAATATCCCGACAAACGGATCGAAACGGCAAATAATAAAGGCGCTGTTGGTTATGGCAAATAATACGGCTAATGTCAGATAAATCCATGGAATCAACCCCAACACAGTGGTTATCGTCTTCGACAGCCTGAAGTTTTTGACGTTTACCAATTCCTGTAACGCCCCAAACGGACATACCCCCGCGCAAAACACCCTCCCAAACAACAAGGTAAACACAATGGGCAGGATAAACAACAACAGAACCGTAAACGGGATGGAATAGGATGGATCGACTAACGCCAGGGATACATTCTGCACCGATCCGATGCTGCACACACATCCGTTACGGAAGAAACCGAAATACACAACCGAGAAAAGAGATACCGCTATGACCGGCCAACGTACACCCCGTTTAATAACAGCCCATGCGACAAAACCCATCAACAGTACAAGCAGGGTTATATCTATCCATACCCAAACAGGCTCATTCGGAATATCATAGATATTGACAGGATACTGGTAACCCGATTCAAAATCAGGTTTCGGAAAACGGTTTTGGGCGAATGTTGCTAAAGTAGTCATCCCAAATGCGATGGTAGAAATTATTGATCGTTTCATGCGGAAATCAATTATGAATTATGATTAATTGAATTATATGCAGCCTGTTGTGTTCTTTGTGAACCACCTTTGTGCATTTTGTGGTTATTTTTTGTATTTGTCTCATATTATTCATTATTGCTGTTTACCAAAACTTTGAACTCATCCCTGTTCTTTTCAGAAATCACTTGTACGATATATACACCCGCAGGCCGGTTTAGACTGACTGTGTGTGAAATCGCATTGATGGCGTTTGCCTTGTACAATATCATTCCTTGCAAGTTATACACGACCACTTCCTTTATCGGGTTCGAGGCATCTGAGGTTACGTGTATCATACCGTTTGCCTCATATACATTCACTTTTTCGGTTTTCATTTCCGTCAAACCGGTATTCGTATCATAACGCAAAATCAATGCCCCTACTGCCGGAATCGTTCTGACGCTTCCAACGGGCAAATTTGTCCAGTTCAAACTGTACGTCAAATTTTCAATGCCCGATTCGGGCACCGTTCCGCCGCCGCTGATAACAGCCATCTGACAAGCCTTGTCAGATGGGATAGTGTATTGCCGCCCCGAATTATTCGGATTCAAAATGACCATCCCTTTTTCAAACCTCCTCACAAACAAGTCGCCTTCCTGATAGTTGCTCAGGGCATTATCTATACTCGCTTTTCGCGGTGTAAAAACTTCGTCGGGAATAATATACGTCTGCGTGGGCGCTCCCAAGTCAATCTCATATTCGGGATACCATGAAGCCTGATCCTGTCCGGACATGTTTAGATTGAGGTAGGTATAATCACCCCGTACCATCAGGTATTCGCCAATCAGAAACATTCTGTAAGTAAGGTCGCTGACGCTTCCGCCGTTAGGTTGGAGGATAATAACCCTGTCTTTCTGTGTCAGGTACATGGTGCGTGACATGATCATGATCCAATCAGAGTCCGGTCGCCTGGGTACCCCCTCCAGCATACCGCCATTTGTCAGTGCATAATCAAACGGGTCCCATGTAGTTCTCATCTCTCCATGGTTCGGCAACAGCCAGATACCGAGCCTGTTCATGTCTTTATTCATGCGGGAAATAAATTCTTCCAACGCCTGAAACCATGTCAGCCCCCCAAGTTGAGGATGTTGATATTCAGTGAATTCTTGAGGTGGATTGGGTCCGGCGCCAAAGTTGATATAGTTGGCATTCGTAAAAGCGTATACAATGCCCAGCCCGAAACTGTCAAAAAAAATCGATTCATATCCCGTACTCTTGCATTGGTATTCGAGATTTTCCACGAGATATTGGTAATAAGTTTCGTTGCTGATATTCATCAGGTAGGCGCCCCAGACCCTATCTTTGACCCAGGTCGTTTGGTTGGTGTTTTTATCCACAGCGTACATAAAGATATACGGATCCTGATTATAGAGTATATTGGTCAGATACTCCCATTCCGATTTTGTCCATTGGTTGTTGATGATGATTTCCGCTTCGCTGTTCCAGATGGCTAAGTGGTAATGCAGTGAATGCCAGTTTGGATTGATGGCTTTGACAGGGTCAATAAGTTGCCGGAGATTCTTCTGCGACCCTGCCAGATAGTTGGCAATGAAGTCGATCCGTTTTGGCGTCACATTGTAGTTGTACATTATCTGGTCAACAAGCGCCCGTGAAGTGTTAAGGGTTTTCGGGTAGGGGAGTAAATCATAGTAATTTACAACGACATCATGCCGTTGTGGGTCTGTCGCACAGACATCTAAATAATAACTTCGCTCGCTCACACCGTTTGTGATGATGACCTCAATTTCCGTCATCAATTTTCCGTTGTTCAGTCCAAACGATGCACCGAATGAGCCATTGTTAAAGTTTGCTGTTTTAATTATACCGTCCTGTTTAAAAGCAACGTTAATACCGTTTGCCACTGTCACTTCTACGTTTATGCTTGTAACGCCGTTATTTGGTTTCACCCAATAGACGCTTCTCCATATCTCGAATACCGTTGGACGGGCAAACGCACCCTGTTCAATCCGAATCAAATCCGCTTCCAACCGACGGGACGCATAATGATTTTCCCGACCCGGATAATCCTGTTCTTCGGCGGCATTGACGATTGCCGTAATCGCTTGTATTGAAAATAGAATAACAAGAAGAACGATACTAAAGTGAAGATATTTTTTTTTCATATCATTATTGTTTCTAATTAGTACTTCTTTATTTTTGCAAATATAACAAATTATTCCTTCAAATCGTATACTTTTGGAAGAGCGACACGCTGAATGGCATCGGCAGGGCATACGTTCACGATGGCGCAGGCATTGCAGTTGGTGCATAACTCCTGTTTGATTTGAAGGTAGAGCGAGCCGTTTCCGAACGAATTACATCCTTTGGCACATTTCCCGCAACCATTACACAACGATTCATCGATCGCATATTCAAAATATGGGTCTTCTACAAAACGGCGGTTGATGGCTCCTGTGGGGCACATCAGGTTTTCGGCAGCCGTATCCAACTCTTTCACATTCGACCGGTAATACCCGCCGCAAAGGTCGCAATATCCGCATACCTTAACGGCATGAACACATTTGACAGCCGAAAGGGGCAATACGCAGTCGGTTTCGCACCGTCCGCAAAACGTACATTTCGACGGATCTATCTGCCAGAAATAGTCCGTTTCGCGCGACCACGCTCTTTGGGTCAATACGCCTGTTACCGCCAGCACACTTCCTCCCGCAATCAACGTGCCACACGTACGCAAAAACTTGCGCCGCGCTTCGGGACTGGCTTGGTTTTGTTTAGTTGTTGTTTGCATAAAATTATACTTTATCAATTGTTCTTACTTATTTTGCTTTCTTTTTAAATTATTTTAGTTTCAGTAGCATCAAATATTTCTGAATAAACTGTAATAATGCAAATCAATGATTTTACTGTTCTTTATTGCTGCCTGTTTCAATATGACTTCCCGCTCAAATCCTGCTTTTTGTAACACTTTTTGTGAGGCAATATTGAAGTCAAAAACAGGCGCATAAATCTTTTGCAACGGAAAATGAGTAAACGCATAGTTTGTCATTTCCCTGACGACATCGGTCATAATCCCTCTGTTCCAGTAATTTTCACCCAACC
>Ga0099364_10006734_pt1 | contig 16648 bp, 14 predicted proteins | sample TergutTh196P3_FD_73070 | JGI IMG/M metagenome (GOLD analysis project Ga0099364, IMG submission 73070) | Microcerotermes parvus P3 segment gut microbial communities from Pointe-Noire, Republic of the Congo - Th196 P3 | ecosystem: Host-associated > Arthropoda: Insects > Digestive system > Gut ... | reverse complement strand
TCCGTTTGTCTTTGGCATCCATAAAACAAATGGTACATCATTTGAAGAATTGCTACAACACCAGTTTGTCAATTTTTACCACGGAACAACGTGAACGGGTACAAAAAATGATACAACAGCAATTTATGGTCGCACCCATCTTAATGAAATCGTGGTTCAGACATCTCCGGCAAAGAACCGTTCGGCGGCGGCGATGGTTTTTTCGATCATCGCGTCGGTGTGCACGATGGAAAGGAAAAGTGCCTCGAACTGGCTGCACGGCATGTAAATGCCTGCGTTGGCCATTGCCCAAAAGTATCGGGCGAAGCGTTTCGTATCGCATGTTGCGGCTGTGTTCCAATCGACGACCGGTTGCGAATTGAAAAAGAGCGTCATCATCGACCCGCAACAGGCCGTGTTGGCCGGAATGCCGTGTTTTTTGGCCGCTTCGAGCAAGCCGGCGGCAAGCCGGTTCGTCGTTTGCTCGAGTTGTGCGTAAGGTTGCGTTTCGCGCAATACTTCAAGTGTCGCAATGCCTGCGGCGGTGGCCAGCGGATTGCCGCTGAGCGTTCCCGCCTGAAAGACCTTGCCGACGGGCAGAACGTGCCGCATGATTTCCGCCTTGCCGCCGTAAGCTCCGACAGGCAGGCCGCCGCCGATGACCTTGCCAAGCGTCGTCAGATCGGGCATGACGCCGAATCGCTGTTGCGCCCCACCGTAGCCGACGCGAAAGCCGCTCATCACCTCATCGAAGATAAGAACGGTTCCGTGTTTTTCGGTTTCGCGGCGCAGCGTTTGCAGAAAACCGCTCGTGCCGATGACGCAACCCATGTTCCCGGCAACAGGCTCGACGATCACCGCCGCAAGTTCACCGCCGAATTGATCGAAAGTCTCCGCAACGGCAAGCGGATCGTTGTACGGCAAAACGATGGTGTCGGCGGCGGTGCCCGGCGTGACCCCCGGCGAATTGGGAACCGAAAGTGTTGCCGCCGCGCTGCCCGCCGCAACGAGCAGACTGTCAACGTGTCCGTGATAGTTGCCGGCAAACTTGATGATGCGGTTGCGGCCCGTGTATCCGCGGGCGAGACGAATCGCACTCATCGTCGCTTCCGTGCCCGAATTAACCAGCCGCACCATTTCGACCGACGGCAGTGCGTCGATGAGCAACTCGGCGAGCCGGTTTTCGTTCCGCGTCGGCGTACCGAAGCTCGTGCCGTCGAGAACCGCCTTTTGCAGGGCTTCGACAACCGCCGGATGCGAATGGCCGAGAATCATCGGCCCCCACGAAAGGACGTAATCGATGTAGCGGTTGCCGTCCACGTCGAGGAGCATCGCCCCTTCGCCGCGTGCCATGACAATGGCCGTGCCGCCGACCGCTCCAAACGCCCGCGCCGGGCTGTTGACCCCGCCGGGAATGAGCCGATTGGCCTGTTCAATGATCTGTTGGCTGTTGGAACGCATGGGAGGGGGGAAGTTAAAAGTTGAGCCGCGTCACCCTGTGACGCGCATGGTAAGACGGTCACGGCGTGACCAATGTCATGTGTTTTCATCAGAGCCGCGAGAGTTATCGAGCGGTTGCTCGGTTCGACCGCTCCGTGACCGTCGCGGTTCTGATTCGGCGGTCACAGCGTGATCAATGTCATGTGTTTTCATCAGAGCCGCGAGAGTTATCGAGCGGTTGTTTCGGTTTGACCGCTCCGTGACCGTCGCGGTTCTGATTCGGCGGTCATGGCGTGACCACATTACCAAAAATCCGTGTTTCATCCGTGCCAACCCGTGGTTAAAATCAATCGCGCCGCAGGGCGACGCGGCTAACTCCTCACTCTGCATTACTCTTTCGGACGATTCAGCACGAGCGTCACGTCGAAACGTTTGTAGTCATAGCCTTCGGCGAAGGCATGGGCCGGACGAACCCAGAGGTGGCTGTCGCTTTTGCCAGGCCAGCGTTGCGGCGGCTCATAGACGTAAACGACCGGCGATTGCGTTTCGCGGTACTCAAAGCCGTAATATTTTTTCAGCCAATCGACCAGGGGGCGGAAGTCGCCTGTCTTGGCTCGCACCATAATCTGCGTCGTGTTGTTCCTCGCGTCGAAATAATACGTGACCACCCCTTCCAAATCCTCGGGCGTCGTGCCGGTAAAGAAGGGCGCACGATACGCCTGAACATGCAATTCAGGATTGACCGCCGTGACGTAAGGCCAACGCTGTACGATGTCGTTCGGCACGTAACCGAAGCGGAGCAGTTCGTTCATTGGCACCGGCTTCGAGCGTTTCAAATCTTCCGGCAACGGAAGGCCGATGTCGTCCTTGTGCTGAATCGACTCCGGCGTGATGACAATCGGCGGTTTTTCGGCGACATGTTCCGTGCCGGCTTCACCGTTGGGCGGCGTCGGTTGGGACACTTGCGGAGTCGGCGGCGCACTCGCGGGACTGTTGCCCGATGAGCCCGCAACAAGCCGGTCTTTCAACGCGATGAAATCCGCCCCGCCAGTCATATAAACCCACGGTGCAATAAACGCTGCACATACGACAAGGATCATCTTGATGGATTGCGAAATGCTTTTCATGGTTTCTTTCCCAATGCCTGCGTGATGGCAAGGGCAATGACGCCCGAACCAATAATAACACTGCCGGATATGCTTAATGCTATCCCACCGGCATCATAACCTTTCCCAATTCCAATTCCCCAAAGTGCGAGTAAAAAACCAACGACCATGAGAATAATGCACAAATTTTTCATTGCTGATACGCTCCTGATTTTCTTGCTTTATTGTTGTCGGCATTTTCCACGATACTTTATTATGATGCCGATAACCGTGAACAATATTCATAGGCGACTATTTGTCATTGACTATCCAATGACCGCCTTTTGCCGTGCCAACACGCTCGACCAACCCCATTTGTTTTAAAACACGAATATGGGATTGGGCGTTTCGGTGAGCAATACCAATAGCCTTGGAGATTTTCGATGCACTAATCTTTGGGTTTCTCCGCATGAGTTCCATGATCATTGCCCTCATTTTGCCTGAATCATCATTATCTACGATGCTATCTACGATGCTATCTACGATGCTATCTACGATGCTATCTACGATGCCGACATCGGTATGAAAGCCGATCATGAGTTCATTCGGGCGGACACGGTAGAATGGTTCCGGAATATTCCAGTCCAGGCAGGCGGCGGTGATCTTCTCGATGCCGCGTCCCCAGGCTTCAATTTGGCCGGAACGGAAAAAAGCACCGGCAATCAGTGGATTATATGGCTTGGATATGTGCGGTGCAAACAAATCCTCCACCGTCCAGTTGTCAGGCAACCTGCCATCGTTGTAAATCAACACCTTGTCAGGGTAAATGTGGATATGAATCGGATTACCCGTACTGTAATCACGGTGAACGATGGCATTCAGGACGGCTTCACGAAACGCTGCACGCGGAACGGGATAGTGTTCAATTCGCTGGATTCCCTCGTAGCGGATGATGCCCTTGAAGTATTTGAGATAAACCAAATCCTCCGCCTTGTCCGCCACTGCAATCAGCGGGCCGTGGATTTCGTCCTGGTAGAGCAGGTCGGCGGCATTTTCAAAGAAACCAATTTTCAGATAGGCACCGGGAACCCAGGCTTCAGAGTCTTGGTGAAACAACAGAACGGCCGCGCGTTTCAGGTAGTCACCATCCATGAGTTGCAGGTTCCTTAACAGCATTTCGTCGCCGATCTCCAAATCTTCCGCTCTCAGGCGGGCACTGGCAATGGCTTTGCGGCGGAACACTTTCAAAGCGTCGCTTTCAAAATCACCGGGCTTGAGATAGGGCACGGGTACTCCGTCCCAGGTCTTGCCCTGTTTCAAGAGAATGAATTCGTCAAGCGAGTTGCCGGAAAGTTCCTGCGTTGTACTGCCGGAACGGTAATAGTATTTGCCATGGCAGCTTATCGGAAAAGTATAGGGTTTGACGTTGATCGCGAGATACTGTCTGCCATTCGCTTCCCGCAAATCAAAATCCGCAACAACCCCTGTCGCTGCTCGAATTTTATTCGGCAAGTTCTCCAGAAGTTTTTTCACACTGTCAATCCCGACGACCTCGCCGTCGTCACGCCGTCCAATCTCCAGAACGCCGCCGTTTGCGTTAGCGAAAGCACATATCGTTCGCACATATTCGTCGTGCCAGGTTTCTTTCCATTCAGTCGTTTGATTCTCCATGCTTTTCATGGTTTCTTTCCCAATGCCTGCGTGATGGCAAGGGCAATCACACCCGAACCAAAAAGACTACTGCCGAAGATTACCTTGGTTATTTCAGCATCCACCGTTCCCAATAAAGCCAACAAGAAACCCACAACCATGAGAATGATGGAAAATTTTTTCATTGGTAATGCTCCCAGATGTTGTTGATCAAACCGCAATTCGTCGGTCACGCCATGACCACCCTGCCCATGCGCGCCACAGGGTGACGCGGCTAACACTCTTCACTCTTCACTCTTCACTCTGCACTCTGCACTCTTCACTCTGCACTCTGCACTCTGCACTCTGCACTCTGCACTCTGCACTTGCCCGGCCAAGAATCGCCAACGCTTCGAACATGCCGACGCCGGTGCTTTTGCCGGTCACGGCGACACGCAAGGCGTGGATGATCTGCCCGATTTTCACCTGCTTTTCCCCGACAAAGGCGTGTAGCAGTTGTTCGAGCGATGCGGCGGTGAACGGTTCATGCACGGCAAGGCGTTCACGAAATTCACTGAGCAGTTGCACAGCCACAGGATCATGCGTGAGGCGTTTCTCAAATGCCGCTTCGTCGTATTGCAGTTGATCGTCGGCGACAAAAAACTCATCGAAATCAAGGATGTCGCCGGCCAGTTTGACGCGGTCCCCGGCGGCGGCAATCACGCGCTTGATGTGTGCTTCCATTGCGGCGTCAATAGCTTCGCCAACGTATTTCGCCTTTTGCAGAAACGGCAGGCACAACGCATATTTTTCGTCCACCGACTTCTGCTGCATGTGCTTTTCTTGGAACGCCATCAGTTTTTGCGGGTCGAACGACGCCGCCCCTTTCGTGACGCGCTCCAGCGAAAATAGTTCCGTCAGCTCGCGGATGGTGAAAAACTCCGATTTATCGTCGAGCGACCAGCCGAGCAGTGCGAGGTAATTGACGACCGCTTCCGGCAAAAAGCCGATCTTTTCGTAAAAGTCCGTAATGACCGGGTTGAAATCGTCGCTTTTGACCTCCAGCCCGATGCGTTTGGCGATCAGCCGTCCGTGTTCGACCAGCCTGGCAAAATCGCGGTTTTTCAGGTACTTGTCGAGCTTGCGTTTGCTCAATTTCGTTTTGCTGCCCGGCTCGGCGACGAACGGCAAATGGGCATACTCCGGCGTCGGGTAGCCGAGCGATAGAATGATAAACACCTGCCGCGGCGTGTTCGACAGATGCTCTTCCGCCCGAATGACATGCGTGATTTTGAACTCGAAATCGTCAACGACATTGGCCAGGTGATACAGGCACGAACCATCGACACGCTGAATGACGTGATCCTGCTCGTTGGCCCAGTCAAACACGACTTCGCCACGAATGTGGTCGTTGATCACGAGTTGCCCTTCGCGCGGCATTTTGAGCCGCACGACCACGGCACGGCCTTCGGCTTCAAAACGCCTGGCGTCGGCATCGGTTTCGGCCATCCAGCGGCGGCTATAGACAAAGGTCTGTTTGCCCGCCGTGGCCGCGTCACGCTCGGCCTGAATTTCCTCCGGCGTCGCAAAATCGCGGTACGCAAAGCCGCGCCGCAACAGCTCGGCAACGGCCGCCTGATATTTTTCGGCACGTTGCGACTGGTAATATGGTGCATACGGCCCGTCAACCACCGGCCCTTCGTCCCAGTCGATGCCGAGCCACTGGAGACCGTCCAATATCGGCTGCAACGCTTCCTGCACATTCCGCTGCTGGTCGGTGTCGTCGATACGGAGCAGAAACCTGCCGCCGTGCTTTCTCGCAAAAAGCCAGCAAAACAGCGCGGTACGAACCCCGCCAATGTGCAAATAACCGGTCGGACTGGGGGCAAAACGTGTGCGAATCATATTAGTGGCTAGGGGCGAGGGGCGAGTGGTGAGGGGCTAGTTAAGGCAGGGCGGTCACGCCGTGACCGCCGTTGGAATGGCCAAAAAATTGATTTTCGTTGAAAAATTCCCGGTTTGTGGCAACATTTTCTTGCCTCAGGGCAAGATTTTCTTGTCACGCTGCGGCTGACACGCCGCGACCGCCGTATCGACGGAATGCAGACCAAATCATTCCATTGAATATTCCATTGAATCGGCTGATTCCACGGATTCTTCAACGGAACCACTTTCAGCAATCCCAATATCTTGAGTACATGACGATGAAGATTCGACGAGAGACATTGTAGGGGGTGGTGTACTAACGAAACAAGCCCGAGAAACCCGAAATTGATTCAAAAAAAATAACACCAAAACCGCCGCAAGCATCAACGCCATCAGCAACGAGCATCCGCAGCCAATGGCGATTCCCAAAAACAGCTTTCCCGAACCACCCGCTTGCGGCGCGACAGGGTTTGTATTGTCCGTTGACATGGTTTTCACCTCACAGGTTTTCGATTGTCACGAGCAGATTTCCATTGCCGGGTTGTGCCAGCAAAACAACCCTCTTTTTTACCACATTTCAACCGGGGGTTCAAATATCCTCTGCGTCATTCGCGAAAAAACAATCGCGCCGCAGGGCGATGCGGCTCACATCATTCTGCACTCTGCACTTTGCACTCTGCGCTTAATAAAACGTTCCTTTTTTCGATTTTTTGATGCGGTCTCTGCGGCGGCGCATGGCTTCCTGGTCGGCGGGGCTGAGGGTTTCCGCATCGTCCCAATATTCGTTTCTGGCACGCAAGTCGGCGGCGGTTTGACGTCGTCCTGGCCGATGGGAACCATCATCATCGTACCTGCGGGAATCGCTGTCCTGATAGACGTCCGTGGTTTCGTAACGGTCGTTGTTCTTGTATTTGTACATCGTCGGATTGACCCGCCGCGACAGTTTCCGCCAGATCGATGAGTACCACATATTGTACGTCGTTGGGTCGGTGATAATGATCCGCCGTCCGTACAGCCCGATCGACAGCACCAGGAAAAGGCATCCGACCATCGCCGCCCCGGAACAGAGCATGGCGTTCTGAACGGAATTACCGGACAGAATCAGTCCCAATTCGGCGCAGGCGGAAATAATGAAGCAGGCTCCGGCCATCAACAGCGAATTGCACGCAGGCAGGTAATAATGAATTTCGGTCAGAATCCGCGTCCCGATCATCCCGAAGACAATCAGATAAACCGAGACCCACCAAAGGTTTCCGTTTCCGTACAGCTCCGTGCCTGTGCTGTAAACCATGACATCGCGGAACACAATACGCAGTCCGGCCACCTGGTCGAGACTGAGATAAAGGCAGGCGATGGCACCCCAAATCCAAATGTCGCTCAAACGACGGTAATCCTGCTCCCGGCGGCAGATCATATAAACGAGAACCGACCCAAACGCGGCCACTCCCCATAAGAGCGTTATCATCCAGGATGCCAGCGAATCGCGGCAAGTCACGTCGAATGTCGTGATATTTTCCGCTTCGATGACCGAACTGATCTCAGGGAGTTTGAAGTACAGAAATTGAAGGACAGCGACACTGGCCAGTCCCAGAAGAAAGAGCAGCCAAAAGGTCCCCAACCGCTTGGGAATCAAGTCCGTCAGCAAAGGGTCGTCTTCCATCGGCTTTTCTCTCATCCAGTGGCGGCTCATATTCGTATTGACTTGGAGACAATTAATCGTTATCGTTCCTATCGGAAATCGCTGTCTTTTGCGAGAACCTTTCCCAATTTTCTCAGTTTAAACCAATTATGCCCGAATTACCTGACAAAGAAACAGTGACAAAAATGCTAACCCGAACAATTGCATTGTTTTATGCAGTTGTGGTACTGTCAGCATCCACGATGTTCTGTACAGGATGCGGCCTGGCGTCTCACTCACTGGGGAGAATCAATAAAAGTCTTCCCATTTCCCCCATGCCGGCCTCAAAAAATTACTCGCCCGTGCAAACGCTCGCAATTTCGCCCGACGAGAAGTATCTCATTCAAGGTCAACACATTGCGGCCAAAGAAGGCGAGTCGTTCAGCGGCGATATTCTCCAGATTTTGAATATTGAAAAGAAAAAACACGTTTTGGTCAGCAGGCACCGGGTCGGTTCCAATTTGGCCGCAACCTTTTCACCGGACAGCAAATACGTCGTTGCCTGCGGAAACGCGGGGATAATCCGGGTGCAACTCAGCGACGAAACGGTCGAGATGATTCCGCTCGAAGAACCGAAATGCCTTTCCGATGACGGAAGCCTTGTCGCCTGTCTGGCAAGCACAGGTTGGCAAGTGCAGTCTGTTGACGCACAAAGCGACACCATTGCTTTATCGGAAAATGTTGACCGGTTTTTGGCATTTTCTCCCGACAAAAAACATATAGCTACGACAATCAAAAATGGGGGTACTCCCGGCGGAGGTTCGACGGTTGCCATCTGTTCGTTGGAAGTTCTGGATGAAAACGGCACACCGTCACTGATTCGTGAGATTTCTGTTCCAAGTAACTTCCCGTCGACTGAAAAAACCCGGTTTTCGCCGAATGGGCGATTTCTCGCATTGCCTTCACGACAAGGAGGTTATGTCGGCATTTGGGATGTTGCGAGCGGCAAAATGCATAAGGAATTGGGGGTGCATGATGGTTCCATCCGAACGCTGGAGTTTTCGCACAACAACGCATTTCTTGCGGTCGGAACCCAGGAAGCAAGTGGAAAACACGGTAAAATCTACATTTGGAATGTCGTCACAGGCACGATGTTGGAACCGGGAATCAGTGAAAAACAAGCCAAGGGTGTGACAGCCCTCTGTTTCGCGGCTGATAATGAAACAATTTTCTTTGGTAATTCATCCGGTGAAGTCAAACACAAAAATTTCAAGGGAAGTGATTCTTTGCTCCCATTTTTGTCGCAATAATGTTCGTTTATTTGAGTTTGCCAAAAAAATGATGAAAAATTCGTGTTTTTTCAACGCCACCCTTTCAAATTTCCTGTGCAGGATTTATACTCTTGGCAAAGGGTTATATGAAGTGAAAATGAAAGTAATGAAAGTGTTGTCTTTTTAACGCGAAGTACACGATAATATCGCGAAATGCCCGAACTCACGCAAAAACGAAAGAAATCCGAGTGAAAGAGAAAAAAACAAACGAAAGTCCGTCAAAAAGTGATTCCTGGTTGGCGTTGCAGTCAGAATTGGGATTGCTTTCCTCGCCGGTCGAACACGACCAGGTTACGGTGGTCAAAGCGGCCGATCCTCGTGATGCCACCCCACAGACTGATGAAACTCCCTGGGAAAACTTGAATCACGAAGCATCTTCTCTGGCGCAGGACAAAGAAACGGTGGTTGTCAACACGGATTTTCCTGGAATTTCAGAACAGGAAAGTGATTCCTGGGACGTATTGTCCCGCCAAAAAACCGACGATTTGTTCGGCTTTGGTGACTTCGGTGATTGCGACATTCCCAAAAACGCGTTCGCTTCGCCGAAAAAAGCCAAGTCATCGCAACAAACAGAAATGGTTGCTCCAGCCCCGGCTGAAGAACCTCTGCAAGATTTTCCCGTTTCAGCCTTGGGATCGAAAGGTGAATCAGCGGAAAGTGAAACACCGTTTGACCCATTGTTGTCCGACGAATTGCCGACCTCGCTCTGGCAACCTCGCAAGCCTGCCCCTGTTTTCAAAAAGAAGGCCGGTATGCCTGTGTTTCCGGGTAACTCATCGCCCCAGCCTGATGCCCAAAAGGTCGAACGACAACCGGAGTCTCGCCATCAGGTTGCCGAGGCAATGCCGGTTGATGATTTGGCCAAACATTCGTCCGGCAAAAAACGTCATGACCGCAGCCGAGGCACTTATGAAAAATTTGACGACAGGCATCCACGGGAACCTTCGCAGGGTGACACGGATCGTAGCCGACGCGAAGTTTCATATCGTGAATCCGGGAATAAGCAACAACGCCGACACACGGCTGACGTTCAGCAAGTCTCGTTTGAGAATCCTGTCTTCAATGATATTGACATCGATCCATCTTATAATGGTCCGGCTTGGGAACCAAAACCGCAATCCAGAGGCAAGAACCGCAAATTCGACAAACCGGACGTACCAGCGGAAGACGCGTCGTTTGCTTTTGCCGACCGGGACAGGCAGGAAGGCTTCGCCGTTAACCTGGAACGCTTTGCCGATGATGATCAAGACTGGCTCCATGAGGGCGGGGAATCGAAAAAAACAGAGCCACGGACATTCCGAAAAAATCGTCAGCGCAATTTCCCCGACGAAACCAGTAAGGCCGATCCGGAACATGGCACGCGAAATGCCTTTGATATAAAAGAAGCCGGCCGTGACCGGTATTCCCGGGAAGAGCGAAAACCATTGCCGCCACCACCGCCATCGCGTCAACCGGCTACGTCACAACCTCAACATCGTGCCAAATCACCTGTTGCGGAATCACCGACGCAAAAAATCGTCGTTGCCGGTTGGGATGATGCCGTGCGGGACATCATTGAGAAAAACATGCAACGCCGTCCGGTTACGAAAAATGACCGCCAGGGCAACAGCCGCGGACGCCGGCACTAGAGTTTGTCTTCGGGCTTCAGCACACCACATTCATTCCGACCGGAAGTCCGAAGCCTGAAGCCTTCAAAGAAGCAAAACCATGCGTATCGTGTTCATGGGGACGGGCGGCTTTGCCGTTCCGACATTCGAGCGACTTTTGGACAGCCGACACGACATCGTGGCAGTTGTGGCAATGCCTTTACGCGACGGGCACCGATCAAAAGCGGTCGTGGCTCCTGTTCGTAGTGTTGCTTCGGCGGCAAGTCTCGAAATTTTCGACCCGGAAAATATTAATGATCCGTCGTTGTTGCCGACATTACGCGGTTGGCAGGCTGATTTGCTTTTCGTCTGTGATTATGGGAAAATTCTGGCACCGCATGTTTTGGCGGTGACAAGGTTTGGTGGCATCAACCTGCACGGCTCGCTGTTGCCGAAATATCGCGGGGCGGCTCCAATCAACCGCGCGTTGCTCAACGGCGAACCGACCGTCGGGGTAAGCGTCATTCACATCACTCCGCAATTGGATGCCGGGCCGGTCGTGGCCATGTCCGAGCCTGTGCCGGTGTTGCCCGACGATACGGCGGTCGAAATTGAGGAGAAGCTTGCACAAATCGGGGCAGAGCTTGTCGTGTCCGTTATTCCGCAATTTGAAAGCGGGACATTGACGCCCGTGCCGCAACGGAACGAACTTGCCACAAAAGCACCGAAAATCAAAAAGCAGGACGGCGAAATTGACTGGCGGCGTTCGGCTCAGGAGATCGTTTGGCAATACCAGGCTCTGCAACCCTGGCCGAAAGTTTTTACCAACTGGCACTGGCAAAACGCGGTGGAAAATGAATCCGAACCGATGCGGCTGATTCTTGGGCATGTGCGACAGCTTGAGACCGAAGTAACAGGTGTTGTTCCCGGCAAGGTACTGGAGGCTTCCGATGACCGGGTGATGGTGGCAACGGGTAACGGCGTTTTGCAGGTCTTCGAGATTCAACCCGCCGGTCGAAAGATGATGCCGGCGGACGCTTTCCTGCGGGGTTATCCCTTGCAACCGGGAGACCGATTCGGGTGAGAAAAGGCTTTCGCAGGAGACCTTTCCTCAAGAACAAAAGCCGGAATGAGGCCGGTATTCCGGCAAAATGACGGGATGAATCAAAACGTTTGCCATTTGGGGAATCCCGCCATTCCGCTACGCATCATTCCGGCTGTTATTTCACTGTGTCTGTTTCGTTCGAAAAATTGGCATAATCATGTGTGGCGAAAGTCGAAGAGGTATTCATGCTGAAACAGAGACTTCTTTTTGCGCTGCCGGCCATTGCGGTGATCCTTGCCCTTGCATACATCGACGAAATGTTGCCGATCAAGGGTGTGGCTCTCTTGCCGGTGTTGTTGGTCAGTCTCGGTTTTTTATGCGGGGAATTACTCGATCTGCTTTCCGCCGGGGGGCTGCACCCGCGACGTTCGAGCGTTTACATCGGCACGTTTCTCATGGCTGTCTGTTGCTGGGTCATTTGTGTCGGCCACTATCACGAACGCTTGTACTTTCCCGGCATGGGACAACTGGGCGATGTGGCCTGGAAGTGGGCCGCTGGTGCCGCGATGGGGATACTCTTTACCTTTGCCGGTGGCATCCTGGTCGCCTTTGCCGGGGAAATATTGCGTTATAAGCGTCCCGGTGGCGTGACGATCAACCTGGCTGGTGCCGTGTTCATCATGGGCTACCTCGGTCTGCTGGTGTGTTTTATCATTTTGCTGCGCATGACCTATGGTCTGGTTCCACTATTGATGATGATCGCTATTGTCAAGATGAACGACACGGGTGCCTACACAGTCGGTCGCATGTTCGGACGGCATAAAATGGCTCCGGAACTCAGTCCGAAAAAAACGATCGAAGGCGGAATCGGCGGACTGGTCTTTGGGGTTTTGACATCGTGGTTCTGCTTCTCTGTTTTGAACCCCGCCCCGGCGACCGTGACGAATTGGTTGTTTTTCGGACTGGCTGTCGCCCTGGCCGGTTCGCTGGGCGACTTGGCAGGGTCACTCATCAAGCGTGATGTCGGCAAAAAAGACTCCAGTTCACTGATTCCCGGTATCGGCGGTTTTCTCGACCTGTTCGACTCGCTCATCCTCGCCGCACCGGTCGCGTTCTTCTGGTGGACGTTCTGCGTTGAAAAGATTGTTTATCTGATAGCGCAACCATAAGAATTGCTATGAAACATACCGCGCAACGCCAAGAAAAGTGAAGTTTTAAAACAGTAACCCGGAGCGTAAGCAACGGGTTTTTCAGGTGCTATACCGTTGAACCGGTCACTTGCGTTCCCGAATGCTGCCCTGCTTAAAATGCCAGATGATTGGCGTGGGACAGAATGGAAACAGCGGTCACAGTGTGACCGCTTTGTTATACCTTTTGAAAAACACCAAATTGCCGTTCTTTTGCATGCAGGAACTTCAATTCGTCCTGGTTATCGGCGAAAATCCATAACCACCGTCTGAGTTCTTTTTCACGAAGCCGATGCCGGGGCTTGGGATGTGCATTCCTGCGACGGGGATGTTTTCTTCGACAGCCTTGTCGAGGATGCGGCGTCTGGCTTTGACAGCCTCTGCGGTGTCCATGTCGAAACGAGCGCAGATTTCCGGCATCGGAAACTGCATCGCGGCAGCATGAAGCAAATCACCGATGACCATCAATTTTTCCCCTTCGGATTCCATCAGAAACACGGCGTGTCCCGGCGTGTGCCCGATGGCGTTGAGCGGCGTGACAGAAGCCGGACTTTGCCCGTCCCCGCCGGGAAGACTGATGGCTTCATCAAACTCAAACCCACCGCAGAAATCATCGCCATAAACCTTTTTGACGCGATCGAACGCAGCGTTGTTCTGCGCGGCCCAATACTCGTATTCCGGTTGGGAGCATAAAACTTTCGCATTGGGAAAACACCGGGCGTCGCGGTCAAGCAGTCCGCCGATGTGGTCGCCATGCAGGTGTGTGATCAACACCAGTGCAATCTTTTCCGGATGGTAACCGCCCATTGCTTTTGTGAGATTGGCCTTGAAATTGCCGTTGGGTGCCCCCATCGTCGCGTCAATGAGAATGTAGTTTTCCGTCGGGTATTCGAGCAAAAACGCGGACACAGACGATGGTATTCGGCCGTTGGTCGCGAACTTGTCGAAAGTCGCTTTTTCCACCGCAAACGTTTCCGGCGCAAACCCGGATGCCGTGTCCCCAATGTGGAAAAGCGTTGCGGACCCGAATTTCCAATGTTGGAGTGGTTCAGAGGGTTGCGCGCAGGCCATTGATGTCAACGCGAAAAGTGTGAGTGTCATCATTGGAATTGTATGTTTCATGTTATTGTTCTCCCAGTGTGTGCAAATGATATGTCCCCAGCACACGGACGACTTGATGTTCGGTGCCATGCCGGGAAGGGTAATCTCTTTCGCCGTGTTTGGCCAGTCGCATGTCAAGTGTTTCGATGCACAGGCGTAATTCCTTCGAATCGGCGGCGATGTCCGTTTCGAGGTAAAACATTTGCGGTGCCGCCCCGAAAGCGTCCGTCAGGGCAGGCCGCGAGTGAATCTTCAGCAGGTTGATTCCGAAAAACGCGATTTGCCCGAGGATGTCGGCCAACAGCCCGACGCGATCGACCGTCGGAATGACGGCAATAAGCGTCCTGATGGGGAACTCCGGTGATGGTTGCAACGGCACTTTGAGTTGGTGGTCTTTCCGGCCAACAAGCAAAAATTCCGTGTAATTCTGCCGGGAATACTGTCGGTTGCCGACATCGTTGTGCAGGATGAGAACGCCTTGTCTTTTGAGCGTCTCAAGTCGCCCGACGACCAGTCCGGTGCGGTGTTCGGCAACGTGTTGCACGGCCTGGGAGGTGCTCGACATTGCGTGTAACGTCGCGGCGGGAAAGTGTTCCTGTAAAAAATCCGAACATTGGGCCAAGGCTTTCGGGTGGGAAAAAACCGGCACTTCCGCATTCGGATCGGGAACCGTGTCTCCCGGAAGAAAACCGCCGAGAGCGAACCGGACGGGAACCTGCCGTGCGGCGAGTACTTCCAGCCCGTGTTCGACAATCAGGTCGGCTGTTTCCTGGATGAGACCTTCGATGAGGTTGTAATACGCGACTGCGGCAAAAGTGTCGGGGCCGTCAACCGCCGCCATAGCCCGTGCGAGTGTCGGCTGCGGGATGAACGAACAGCCGCCGGAAGCCTTTTCAGGCGTCATGGCGATCATGTTGATCATGTCGTTGCCCAGCATTTGGGCTGCCTGCTCGGAAAACGTCCCGACCGGGCCAAGATAATGAATGACTGTCATGGAAACGGAGGACGTGATAGTTCTTTCTGAAAAACACCGGCGACCATCATGTCGCGGCGTTGCGGATGACAAGATTACACACAGAGGCACGAAGACACAAAGGCTGGGCGGTCATGTCGCAACCGCCACAGTATTTTCCATGCCTCTGTGCTTCCGTATGCAACAAGAAGCACGGCTCTCAAAAATCGAATTGATCGATTTCAAAATCACCGCTGTTTCTTTCTTGTATGATTTGACGTGCTTTTTGAGCCGCTTCAATACTGACACCGATGAATTTGCCGATCCCCGGCAGCAGTTTGCCGCTCACGACAACCTTGCTTTTTTGCGTATTCCCGCTGTACGAATTTGTGCCTGTGATTTGGGCATCCGGCGGGAAGGAACGCACCATATCCATGGCTTGTTCGTAACCTTCATTGTCTCCGCTGGGGCCAATCAAAGTAAAGAAGTCCACGAGATTTCCGGGAGTGAATACGAAGGTGGTCGGCGGGATATTCGCGGGTATTTTCGACGCAGTGATCGCTTTTTTCAGGTCGGCCAGCACCGTATCGTCCAACCCGAAAGCCAGCGCAATGCCCGTGTCCTTGATTGCAATATGCAATGTCATTGTCCGCGAGGCAAGATCAGATGACATGCCTTCCTGCGGTAAAATCGTTGTTGGCACCGCAATTGTCGAAACGGCAAACCCCTCGTATTGTTCCGTGTTGAACTTCACAAATTGACGGAACTCTTCCGGCACAGCGACGAGGCTCTTTTCGAGTGCCTGTTGCAGCTTGTTGCCGTCGGTGATCGCGGCACCAACCAACAATGTGCCGTTTTTCCGCCACGTTGCACCGATATCAATTTTCCCGGCGTCAATCGTGCTTAACAACATGGCTTCCACGTTATCAAGAACGGACTTGGCAGCGGCGATTCCGTCTGCGTCGAGGTCACCATCTTCAATGCCTTCATGGGCACCTTCAAAAAACTTCGTCAACTGACTGGTATATTGCTGCTTGACAATGGCGTTCAGGACACCCGCACCCACAAGGGCGGCGATACTGTCCTGCGATTGGAAAAACCCGATCTGGTTTGTCTTCATGGATGCCGCAGAAGCCAAATCCGCCGCCAACACCGAACCGGCCACCGCTTCGACCGTTGTGTCAACAACAATATCGTTCTGCAGCGTGACAGCAATGCAGTAACTGAAGGTTTTCAGTTCTTCCAGGAGCGTTTCAAACTGGTCAAAAACGGCACTGACTGCTTCGGCGTCCGCCTCGGTTTGCGCTTGCATTTCGACTGTCATCCGAATCATGTTCAACACACCCAGACACAGGTCTTTCGGCAGGTTGGCGATGTTGGCCTTGATGCCCAGCAAGTATTCTTTTTCCATGCCTTCGAGCAGTTTGACCGGATCTGTCGGCAGAGTCTTCGGCAGTTCCGCAACAGAAACGAAAGCCCATTTGCCCGACTGTTTGATATAGATCGGCGGCATCATGGGATTCATCTGTGCGAGCGATATCATCACGGAGCCGTCCGCCTGCTTTTCGCCAAACTGGAGAAATCCGGCAAGCGGCGAGACCGAAATGTCTGGAATAGGCAAAAACCCGTAACCGCCGAACGATTCGTCGTCCGCCTGAATGACGATTCCGATGGGTTGCTTGGTGTCGATGCCCTGCAATTGGGAAAGCATCATTTCCGCCTGAGCCATCGCGTCAGGATATCCGGCCTGTGTGGTCACGGCTTTCAGT
>Ga0099364_10006733_pt1 | contig 16648 bp, 11 predicted proteins | sample TergutTh196P3_FD_73070 | JGI IMG/M metagenome (GOLD analysis project Ga0099364, IMG submission 73070) | Microcerotermes parvus P3 segment gut microbial communities from Pointe-Noire, Republic of the Congo - Th196 P3 | ecosystem: Host-associated > Arthropoda: Insects > Digestive system > Gut ... | reverse complement strand
CGTTCTTGTCATGGTTGAATACGAAGAAGGACATGCAGTAGCCGGCTATACAAGAGATTTACGTGAGCAAATAAGAATGATGGATGGAATTAAATACCGCAGTAATTTATTACAGGCAGTAAATCGTGCTGTATCCAATCTGTCAAACTCCAGTATCGATTCCTTCGAAAATGATCTTCACCAGAGTATGGGGATGCTTGCCGAGGCAGTGTCTGTTGATCGGGTAAGAATATGGAAGGATAATGTTGTAAATGGGAAAGATTATTGCAGTCAAATATATGAATGGGCAGAAAACGGAGCTCCAAAATATACCAAGGAGCTGGCAGTTAATATATCCTATGAAAATGATCTCCCTGGATGGATAGATTCATTTTTAAATGATAAATGTATCAATGCGATAGTACGTTATATGTCAAAAGAAGGACAGAAACATCTGGAAAAGCAGGGTATCTTATCAATATTAGTAGTTCCAGTTTTTATGGACGGGAAATTATGGGGGCACGTAGGGTTTGATGATTGTCAAAGTGAACGTATTTTTACTGATGAAGAAGAATCTATCCTCCGTTCCTGCGGAATAACATTCATTGAAGCCATTCTCAGAAACGAAATGATACTAAACATACGGGAATCATCAATTAAACTTCGAATAGCGGCTGAAAAAGCTCTTGAAGATGAAAAACGTATGGAACTTATTCTTGACGCAATGCCTCTTGCAAGCAGTCTTCTTACACGTGAGCATAAAGTTATTTATAGGAATCAGGAAGTTGTCAGACTTCTTGGGATGTCGGACAATGATTATGATCAAATATATCTGGATATGCTGCCGGAACATCAACCCTGTGGAAAAAATTCCACTGAGCTTGCGCACGAGTATTTGGAGAAAGCATTTAATGATGGCTATGCTCGTTTCGAACTCCTGTACAAAAGCAAATCAGGAGAGCTTATTCCCTGTGAAAATACACTGGTTCGTATTATGCACAAGGACGAGTATGTTGTTGCTGTTTATATAAGGGATCTAAGGGAGCAAAGGGCAATAATAGAAGAGATTCGCCGGGCGGAAATCGCCGAAGAAGCCAATATGGCCAAAAGCAGGTTTTTGGCATCCATGAGTCATGAAATAAGAACACCAATGAACAGTATACTGGGATTTACAGAGCTGGCTCTTGATATGCCTGACAGCAGTCTGATGCCGAAGGTAAACGATTATTTGGAAAAAATCAATGACAATGCAAAATTGCTATTGCGTATTATTAACGATATACTTGATATTTCAAGAATAGAATCCGGAAAAATGAGGCTTGATAATGTTCCATTCAGCCTTTCGGAAGTTTTGCTTCGCTGTCAGTCCGCGATATTGCCGGAAATATCAATTAAAGAGCTAAAATTGAACTTTAACACGGAGATGCTGGATAATAAAAAGCTCATTGGCGATCCTGTACGACTTAATCAGGCACTGATGAACATCCTTTCAAATGCTTCAAAATTTACTAAAACCGGAACCATTGAACTTATTACCCGTATAACAAATCAGGATTCCTGCAGCGCAACTGTTTATTTTGAAGTTAAGGACACTGGTATTGGCATAACTCCTGCACAGATACAAAACATATTTGAACCGTTTACACAGGCTGATTCTGATACTACAAGAAGTTATGGCGGCACAGGGCTTGGGTTATCAATAACAAAAAATATTGTGGAATTGATGGGAGGTAGTTTATCTGTAGATAGCACTCCAGGAAAGGGCAGTATTTTCAGTTTTGAAATTAAATTCGAAACCATGGATATGGTTAATGAAAAAAACGATGTGGTTAAATCCGAAAATATTAAGAAACCTCGTTTCGAAGGTACAGTTCTGATCTGTGAAGATAATTCAATGAATCAGGATGTAATATGCGATCATCTATCACGTTATGGAATAAAAACAATAGTTGCAGTTAATGGTAAAATTGGTCTTGATATGGTCAGGGAACGTATGCAAAATGGAGAAAAACCATTTGATCTTGTTTTTATGGACATGTTTATGCCCGTAATGGATGGACTTGAAGCAGCTGAAAAAATAAGGGATTTAAATACAGGTACTCCTATAATTGCTGTTACAGCCAATATAATGAACAGTGATCTGGAAACATACAAGAAACACGGCCTGCCTGATTGTCTGGGCAAACCTTTTACATCTCAGGATCTTTACCATATTTTAATTAAATACATGACCCCTATAGATACCGCTTACATACAGGAGTTCAGTAAAGCACCTGAGGATGTTGAACTGCAAAAAATGATGGAGGAACGTTTTAACGAAAACAACCAGACAAAGTTTGATGAATTGCAAAAAGCAATTGAATCACAGGATATTGTTCTTGCACACAGAATAGCACATACTTTAAAAGGTACTGCAGCTCTTATTGGCAGAGCCGATTTAAAAAATGCCGCATATAAAGTTGAAAAAGAGTTAAAGAAAATGATAAACGAGGAGTTAAACAGCGGCAAAGTATCCAATATACTGATGGATACGCTGAAGAATGAGCTAGAGCAGGTACTGGAAGAGTTAAAACCTCTTCAATCTATAAAACAAGAACAAGAAGAAGTATCATCTCCTTTGACTGATGAGCAGAAGAATGAATTGATCAAAAAGCTTGAAATCCTGCTGGAAAACAGAAACACCGAATGTGTGGATCTTCTTCCTGAAATTCGCGCTGTACCTGGATGGCAGGAACTAGCAAAGCAGATTAGAAATTATGATTTTTTTATGGCCTCACAGACGCTTGCCGGGCTTAAAAACAAGTAAATGGAATGATTATGGAAATTGACAAAAAAAATACCATACTTATCGTAGAAGATGAAGAACAGTATATTCTTGCGCTTACAAAAATATTAAGACCAGAATATACTGTTTATGCCGTAAAGGACGGACGGGATGCAATTTTAAATGCGGAAAAAATTCAGCCTCATGTAATACTTCTTGATATTATTATGCCGGAGATGGATGGTTTTGCTGTTATGGAGGCATTGAAAGCATCAGATAAAACAGAACATATTCCAATAATTGTTATTTCCGGCCTTAGCGAAATTGGTGATGAACTGAAAGGTCTTTCAATGGGAGCGGTAGATTATATTACAAAACCATTTACACAGGATATAGTCAAGCTAAGAGTTAAAAATCAAATGAAGATTCTCAATCAAATGAATTTGATTATTGAAAAAGAGCTTGCAGAAAAAAGCAGTCGTACTAAAATTGAATTCCTTACAAATATGAGCCACGAGATGCTTACGCCGATGAATGCAATCATGGGAATGACTAAAATTGCACAAATGGGCATAAATCCTGAAAGGACAGTAGATTGTCTAAATGAAATTGATAGTGCTTCCAAGCAGCTTTTAAGTTTAATAAATAATTTACTTGATATTTCTGTATATAATGAAGAATCAATAATTCTTGTTGATTCTGTATTCTCTCTCAATATTATATTCAGAGACATAATTAATATTAATAATGCCAGATTAAATAATAGGAATCATATAATTATACACAATATAGATCCTTCAATCCCCATGCTGTTAATAGGTGATGAGAAACGTCTTTCTCAAGTTATTTCAAATTTACTTGATAATGCCATTAAATTTACACCCGAGGGAGGAAAGATAAATTTATCTGCCCGTATGCTGGAGGAATGCAAGGGTGCGATTACTTTGCAGATTGAAGTAAAAGATTCCGGTATTGGTATAACAAAAGAAGATAAAGAAAACATTTTTAAGCTTTTTGAGAAAGCAGATAATAGCCTGACCACAAGTCATAAAGGTTCCGGACTTGGGCTTACCATTTCGAAGAAAATTATTGAAATGATGGGCGGGAAAATTCATGTTGAATCGGAACCAGGCAAGGGTTCAATATTTACATTTACCTGTAAGCTGCAAGAAAAATAAACTATGGATACTTAAGAGAAGAGCTTAAATAATCACTGTACCACTGATAATTGCTTTTAAGCAGTGCAGGGGTATCCAGTTCGTATGGGCAGTTTTCAATACAATGGCCGCAGTTTTGGCAATTATCTATTCTGGCCATGGTGTCCTGCCATTCTTTTTCCAGAAATTTGACAACAGGGGAGCGTCTCATCAACAATGAAATTCTCGCAGCCAGTGTGATTGGTATTTCCGCAGGGCAGGGGAGGCAGTATCCGCAGCCGCGGCAAAACCCCCCGCTTAATTCCTGACGATCCTTCACCACTCTTTCTTCATGTTTTGCGTTATAACTTTCGTTTAGGTTTATGGCTTCAAGAAGCAGCTCCAGCTCGCTTTCCCTTTGTATTCCCCAGATCGGCACAACATTTGAAAACTGGGACAGCCATGCCCTGGCGGCAAAAATGTCAGTGATAAGGCCGCCGCTAAGGGCTTTCATCGCAATGAAACCGACATTTTTTTCCTTACATAAATTTACAAGACTGATTTCATCATCAGTTGAAAGATAATTGAGCGGGAATTGAAGGGTATCGTATAACCCGCTTTCTACAGCTTCTTTTGCCAGATGTATCTTATGGTAAGATATGCCTATGAAGCGGATCTTGCCCTGTGCCTTTGCTTCCAGGGCCGCGTCGTAAAGGCCATTCTCCTCTCCCGGACGGGGAACAAAACCTGGGTTGTGAAACTGGTATATGTCAATATGGGATGTTTTTAATTTTTCAAGACTGGTTTCAAGATGCTTTTTATATTCTTCCCCGTTTTTGGAATTGGACTTTGAAGCTATATAATATTCATCCCTTCTTGAGGAGAGTGCAATTCCAATTTTCTCTTCGCTGTCCGTATAACCTCTTGCACTGTCAATAAAATTGATTCCTCCATCGAGAGCTTTTCTTAAAATCTTTACGGCGTCGTCCATAGTGCAGCGTTGAACGGGAAGGGCGCCAAAAGCGTCCTTACACACAGTCAGACCTGTCCGGCCCAGTATTGTCTTTGTCATACAGACTCCTGTTTAATCAGAAAGTTCAGACAGTGGAATGGGTTTGGGGTTCGTGTTTTCTCCTTCCACCCGGGATAATTCTTCCATTAGTTCCCGTCCCCGCCTGGAAAGTTTTTCAGGAACCCTTACCATCATTTTGATATAAAGATTCCCGCGCCGTCCGGTTGGGGTAGGCACGCCTTCGTCACGGATACGGAGCATCTTGCCATTCTGGGTTCCTGAAGGTACTTTCAGCTTTATTGTTTTTCCGTCCAGGGTTGGAACCTGTATCTCTGCTCCAAGACTTGCCTGGCTGACTGAAATGGGGATGGCGCAGAAAAGATCATCGCGCTGCCTCTCATAAAAATCATGGGGTTTTACGCGGATTATAACATTTAGATCTCCAGGCGGGCCTCCATTGGGGCTTGCATTTCCCTGTTTAGGAATGATTACGCGCCTGCCGTTATCTACTCCCGGCGGTATGGTAACCATTATTTTCTGTCTTTTTCTCTGGGCACCCGCTCCGCCACATTCGGAGCATGGCTTCTCTATTACTTCTCCATGACCGCCGCATGAGGGGCAGGGAGTGGACATGGAGAAAAATCCCGCGCTCTGGCGTATCTGCCCTGTTCCTTTACAAGAGGGACATACTTTCCTGCCTGTTCCGCTGGCCGCTCCCGTTCCCCGGCATGACTCGCAGGCTTCGTTTTTATGATACTGAATTTCTACCTTGGTTCCGAACACAGCGTCTTTAAATGAGACGTCTATATCGGTGCGTATTCCGGCACCCTGCCGGGGGCCAGAGTGACTCCGGCGGCCTCCTCCTCCGCCAAAGATACTGTCAAAAATCCCGGAAAAATCCCCAAAGATATCTTCAAAGCCCCGGAATGTTTGTGAATAATCCCGTGTATGGGCTCCGCCCATTCCTTCGACTCCGGCGAAGCCGAACTGGTCGTATGCCTGTCTTTTTTGATCATCAGAAAGGACTTCGTAGGATTCTGTAGCTTCCTTGAATTTTTCCTCTGCTGTTTTGTTCCCGGGGTTCTTGTCAGGATGATACTGAATAGCCAGCTTACGGTAGGCTTTTTTTATTTCATCCTTTGAGGCGTTTTTCTGTATTCCGAGTACTTCGTAGTAATCCCGTTTTGCCATTATTTATCGTCGTCCACTACCTCATAGTCTGCATCTTCGGCGGTTTTGGTATTGTCTGTCTCTTCGCCTGCAGAATAATTGCTTTCAGAATCCGATCCGCCATCTGTTCCCTCTTGCGGGGCGGACTGTTTGTAAACTTCCTCGGCAATTTTGTATGAGACCTGTTTTAATGCTTCGGTCTTGGTTTTAATATCCTCGATGTCGTTTGCTTCCAGAGCCCTGCGCAGATCTGCTATGGCTTCTTCTGCTTTGGACTTATCTGCCGGGTTTACCTTGTCTCCGAGCTCTTTGATGTTTTTCTCTGTGGAATAGATCATGTTGTCCGCTTCGTTCCGGGCTTCGGCTTTTTCCTTTTCCTTTCTGTCCTCTTCGGCGTGGAGCTCCGCTTCTTTTACCATACGGTCAATATCACTGTCGGATAGACCGGATGAGCTTTCTATACGGATCTTCTGTTCCTTACCGGTACCCATGTCCTTGGCGGATACGTGGACAATGCCGTTTGCGTCAATGTCGAAGGTAACTTCTATTTGCGGGACACCCCTTGGCGCCGGCGGTATACCTACCAGATCGAAGCGGCCCAGAGTACGGTTCTGGGCGGCCATTTCCCTTTCGCCCTGCAGAACCTGAATGGATACCGCTGTCTGTCCATCTGCCGCGGTGGAAAATATCTGGCTTTTCCTTGTAGGGATGGTGGTGTTACGCGAAATGAGCCGGGTCATTACGCCGCCCAGAGTTTCGATGCCCAGGGAAAGGGGAGTTACATCCAGAAGCAGTACATCTTTAACGTCTCCTCCAAGGATGCCTCCCTGAATAGCCGCACCTACTGCAACAGCTTCGTCGGGGTTCACTCCCTTGTTGGGTTCTTTCTTAAAGAGGTCTTTTACAATCTGCTGTACCGCCGGGATTCTTGTGGAGCCTCCAACAAGGATAACCTCATCAATCTGGTCTTCGGTGAGTTCCGCATCCGCAAGGGCTTTCTTGCAGGGTTCTTTTGATCGTTCCAAGAGGTCGGACACCATCTGTTCAAATTTTGCCCTTGAAAGACTTTTTTGCAAGTGTTTGGGCCCGTTCTGGTCGGCAGTGATAAAGGCCAGGTTGATGTCTGTGTTCTGTGTCGAAGACAGCTCTATTTTGGCTTTCTCCGCCGCCTCCCTTAGCCTTTGCAGGGCCATGCGATCCTGTCCCAGGTCAATTCCGGTGTCTTTTCTAAATTCCTCTATAAGCCATTCCAGGATTTTAAGATCGAAATCATCTCCCCCCAGGTGGGTATCCCCGTTGGTGGCCTTTACCTCAAAAACCCCGTCTCCCAGTTCCAGGATGGAAATGTCGAAGGTTCCGCCGCCAAGGTCGTAAACGGCAATGGTTCTGTCTTTTTTCTGATCCTTGTTAAAGCCAAAGGCCAAAGATGCAGCTGTGGGCTCGTTAATGATGCGCTTTACTTCCAAACCTGCGATCTTGCCTGCATCTTTTGTGGCCTGACGCTGAGCATCGTTAAAATATGCGGGAACTGTGATAACCGCTTCGGTTACAGTTTCCCCAAGATAATCTTCTGCGGTCTGCTTCATTTTTTGTAAAACAAAGGCGGAAAGTTCCTGCGGTGAGTAAAGCTTTCCCGCAATGTCTATACGGAGATCTTCGCCTTTTTCCACCACATGGTAGGGAACCCGCTTTATTTCATCGGAGAGTTCCGAATACCGGCGGCCCATAAATCTCTTGATTGAATAGATGGTATTTTCCGGATTAGTGGTCATTTGATTCTTCGCCGGAGCTCCAATAACCCGGTCCCCCTTGCTGGTAAAACCTACGATAGACGGGGTGGTGCGTCCACCCTCGGAACTCAGAATTACCGCGGGCTCTCCGGCTTCCAGTACTGCTACACAAGAGTTGGTTGTTCCCAAGTCAATACCGATTATCTTACCCATAAAAAACTCCTTAACATAATTATATAAGCGGGCAGTGGTAGTGGATAGAGTATCACTAACAACTAACCACTTTCTCCCTCCGGCATTAAAACCGTAACCTTTGCGTAGCGGATCACCCTGTCTTTAAGAGTGTATCCCTTAGAAAACTCCTCTTTCACCATTGCCTCTTCTACATCCGGTGATTTTTCCATGAGCATGGCCTCGTGGCGGTTTGGATCAAAGGGTTCGCCTTCGGAATCGAAGCGTTTAAGGCCCCATTTGCTTTCGAGCATGGAGGAGAGAGCCTTTTCTATCATGGTGATTCCATTGTAAAAACCGGTGAAATCACTGCAGCTCTTCAAAGAAGAGCAACTTTCGGCGGATTTTATGGCTCTTTCAAAATCGTCCATAACTGGAAGAAGGTCGGAAATCAGACTCTGGTTAGCAAAATCTGTTAGTTCCAGTTTTTCTCTGTTCATCCGCTTACGGAAATTCTCAAAATCCGCCGCCTTCCTGATATACTGGTCATTCAAATCCGCCAGCTTGGCTTCCAGCTCTTTATATTTATTAATACAATTGTCTGGTGAATCGGCAGAAGAAGAAGTTTCATTCCGATCGTCATGAACTTCAAGCTCAAGCTCATGGATTTCACTATCCCCTCCCTGGTTTTCCTCTATATCGGCCTTGTTTTCAGCGGCATTTTCATGATCATTTTTTAACACGAGAACATCCCTATGAATATGATATTGTTAATATATATAGATAAAATACTAAAAATGGGCTTAAAGGTCAAGGGAAATTTTCGTGCATTGCCGGAATTAGGCCATGATTTATTGCATAAAGGACAATCTGCAGGCGGTTCTCAAGGCCTGTTTTGTGTATCAGGGTAGAAATATTGTTTTTAACCGTACCTGCGGATAGTTTTAGCTCGCTGGCAATTTCCGAGCTGCTATATCCTTCACCCAGGCGGGATATTATCTGAAGTTCCTTCTTTGAAAGGAAGCTTACAGGATCATCGGCGGCAGGGAATCTTGCTTCCCTGATTTTTTGCTGAGGATTACGGTTTGAGCTGCTTATAATTTTTAAGATTTTTGCTGAAAGGCCTGGGCTTATATAACGTCCTCCCCCAGCTACCCATTTTATAATTTCCGGAAGAAAATTAAAATCGGTTTTTCTGCATACGAACCCTGCTACATCGTTGATTACTGCTCTTAATAATTGCTTATCATTCACATTATCAGCAAGGAGAATTACTGATGTTCTTGGTGAACGAAGTTTTAAAAGGGGAGGTATTTCCTGGCCTTCGATGTAATCTAGCTGACTACTGATGAGAGCTATATCAGGATTAAGGCTTCCTACGATTTTTAGTGCATCATAACCGTCTTTACCAAAACCAAGGATATTTATATCTCCCTTCGACGAGAGATGGTTTGCCAGGGTTTTTCTGTCCATCTCCTGGGCGTGAATAATAACGATGCTTATCATTTTATTCTCCTCTGTTAGACATATTGGAGATACAGGAGGCATTATCAAAAATAGTAAAAAAAACCATATATGTCAATAAAAAAGGCAGAAATCTATTTTTTTATTTTCCTTGACGGACTTGAACCGCTGTGTTATTATTCATTGTATCCAGTTTGGAAATTGTAGATATCATATCTTAATGGAATAATATATGCAGTATTTTGACACTCACGCCCACATAGGGCTTGTATGTGAAGACCCTATTGAGCAACTGATCGTTATACAAGAGGCACGCCAGGCATCGGTTGCCCGGCTTGTGTCGATATGTAACAGCCTCATCGATTTTACAACAGTATATAACAATCTAAAAACAGCGTCAAATGTTTATCATGCTGTAGGTGTTTCTCCGTCCGAGGTAAAAAACCCCGGTAAAAACTGGATTCAGACTATTGAACAGAGCGCCAAACTGCCCAGGGTTATTGCCGTAGGGGAGATAGGTCTGGACTATTACCGCAAATTCGGCGACAAGAAATCCCAGATAGAGCTTTTTATCACCCAGCTTGATCTGGCGGCAAAGTTAAACTTACCTGTTATAATACATAACCGTGATGCCGGCAGGGATGTTCTGGACATACTAAAAGACCGCCTTCCTCCAAGGGGCGGGGTAATGCACTGCTATTCAGAAAACGCAGAGTATGCCGAAAAAGCCCTGGAACTCAATTTATATTTTTCCTTCGCCGGAAACCTCACCTACAGAAACGCCAAGAACCTTCACGAGACCATTGACGTCCTTCCCCTGGACAGAATCCTCATAGAGTCCGAGAGCCCCTTCATGGTTCCCGCAGACCACCGTGGCAAGCGGAACATGCCCAAGTACCTTCCCCTGACCGCACAGTTTCTGGCGGAGATGCTGGAAATGGAGCAGGAGGAACTTGCCAAAACGATATGGGATAATTCCAACAAGTTTTTTGGTCTGCCGGACTGACAAGCCCAATTGTCGGGCAGTTTGCAGACCCTGTTTCCTCAGTCCTAAAGCATTCCCTGTTCTACACCTGAATATTACATCACAACCTCACGACAATTAGGTTTTTACCATGGGGTGAGAGGCATTTGCTGACTATTCCATTTTCCCCATATAAAAAGCTTCCGGGATCACGGAAATAATAGGACATTAAGATTTCCGAGATGTCGGAAGAAATTAAGTTTCCGACATCTCGGAAATTCGGCAGATCGAAAATTTCCGAAATATCGGAAATTTTAGGAAAAGATAAAGGCAATGGTTAAAAAAATCGAAAAAATGTAGACATTGTTCGAATAATGCTTATTTTGGTCAGGGGATGGCTATAGTGCTCTCTTTAAGAAATCGGGATGTTTAATTGCATAGTCAAGAACTGCAGCCATTATCCCGGTATAGCCTTTTCCCAAATTTTTGTACTGTTCTATTGTTTTTGGGTTAAGCCTGATACCTACAGTTTGTTTTCGCATTAACTCCTTTGACTTTAAATAAAGGTGGGCAAGCTGCTCTTTTGTATATACAGGGCTGTCAATATCAGCAACCACTGGCATTTTGGCAGCCTTTTCGATCCTTTCAAGCTGCTCTTCTGTAGGTTTTTCGTCAGATTTAAATTTAACTGTTTTGATCATTGTGCAATGCATCCTCAAATAAAATCCCATGCATTTTTTGGTTTAGCTTATTTTTCTTCTTGTCCCATTCGGATATTAACTCTGCCATGCTTTAAGTATAGCATAATGTAATACATTGTCAAGCACTATATCGAAGGGATTGGGGAGTAGGGACAGCATTTGCTCAAAGTTACACGCAGGATCGTGTTACTACAACTTTTAGGAACGCATATAAAGGTGACAGACACGCTTTTTTTCTTGCAGTCTCTCGGGTTTGGCATACGCTGTATATTGTATGACTGAATATGGAATGCGGCCATCAATAAACGACTATGTGCGATCACCTTAGTGTCTTTGTGCCTTTGTGTGAGAGATTTGCTAACTATGATGCTTCATCTCTTGTAATACGTACCCTCCATCGGCAGCTTTGTCCTATGCCCACCGTCTTTCGCGTAATAGGCCCCGGCTATGGCAGGGGTGACAGGGATTGTTGCCAGTTCTCCCACCCCTTTAATACCAAAGGCAAGGGGTGAAGGGTTTTTGGGTTTTACGAAGATTATTTCCATTTCCGGTGCGGCTGTGGCTCTAATCAAGCCAAGTGTCCCGTATTTAGCTTTTGGATAACCTCCTTCCATGGGGAAGTCTTCAGTGAGAGCATAACCCATACCCATCTGTAGGCCGCCCTCGATTTGGCCTTCTGCGGCTTTTGGGTTCGCCACCAGTCCGATATCGTAGGCGGCAACTAGTTTTTCCACTTTGCCATCGTTGTCAAGAATTGCCAATACAGCGGCATAACCGTAGGCCACATGGCTCACCGGGTTGGTTTTGTCACTGCCCATTGGATCGGTAAGAGCGGAATATTCGCCGTGGAATTCCTGCCCTTCAAGTTTTGATAAATTGCCGCCTACAGCTTCCAACGCATCTTTCAGCTTTAACGTTGCCTGTCTTGCGGCCTCGCCGGTGAATAGCGACTGACGGGATGCGGTTGTTGTGCCTGAATTGGGGGTGCGGCTTGTGTCGGGGGCTTCAACAATAAAGATATCTGGCGGCATGTCCAAAGTCTGACAGGCGATCTGAACAAGTACCGTGGCTAGTCCTTGACCTATGCAAGCGGCACTGGTTCTTATATGGATACGGTTGGTGAGTATTTCGGGTGTATTTTGAATTCTTCGTGTCGTGAACCGATGGTTCGATGTGCCTTCATGTAAATTATTTTTTTCTACCGAGAAAACACAACGGCCAATATCGCTTAGACCTACGCCCAACCCGGAATTCTTAAAAGCGCAGGCGATGCCAGCACATTTGCCTTCTGTTATGGCTTTTTCATAAGGTTCTTTGAGCGCCAGAAGACAGGCTTCCAGCTCCGTATCACCTGAGGCAATCTGCCCGTTAGGTAAAACCTGATCCGGTCTGATAGCGTTGCGGTAACGTATCTCCCAGGGACTGATGCCGGCCATTTCAGCCAAGAGGTTGAGATTGCTTTCAGAAGCGAAACAGCTCTGCGGCACGCCAAACCCACGAAATGCACCGCCTGGAATGTTGTTGGTGTAAACTGCTATTCCTTCAATGTCGATCACCTGAAAGTTATAGGGCCCGGCGGCGTGAGTGCATGCCCGTTGAAGCACAGGACCGCCAAGGCTTGCATAAGCTCCTGTGTCAGAAACAATGACCGCTTTCATGGCGGTAAGTATTCCGTTTTCGTCACAGCCTGTGGTCATTTCTATTTCCATAGCGTGCCGTTTTGGATGCACGTTGATGCTTTCTTGGCGGGATAATAAAACTTTTACAGGTTTTTTGAGAATCCAAGCGGCAAGGCAGGCGTGATGCTGAACACTCATGTCCTCTTTGCCGCCGAAACCTCCTCCCACAAGTTGTCCCATAACACGGATCTTTTCCGGCGGGATACCAAGCATACGGGAGCATTCACGCTGTTCGTCATAGATGCCCTGTCCGCCGGAGTACAGGACAAGGCCGTCATCCTTAGATGGTAAGTCACCGGATAAGGATACATCCGGCATTGCTATGGCGCATTCAGGTTCCATAAATGCGTGTTCGGTAAAGGGTAAAATATAGCGGCGGGCCACTACATGTTTTGATTTTCCCAGGACTTCATCAGCATTGCCATTGAGGGGATGTTCTCGGATTAAATGCTCATTAGACAGAATGTTTCTCTCTTTATTGTGAATGAGTGGTGCGCCTTCGGCCAATGACATGGCGGGGCTTGTAAGGGGTTCCAGAATATCATAGTCGATTTTTACAAGAGCTTTTATTTCTTCCAGGTTTTCTTTATGTCTGCATACAACAAGAGCCAGCGCGTCGCCAATGAAGCGGGTTATTCCTCCTTCAGCGATCATCACATCGTAGTCGGAGATAAACTCCAGATGTCCTATTTTGATATTCCCTGGCACATCTTTTGCGGTAAGAACAGCCTTACAGTCCAGGTGGGCGAGGGCAGCGCTGGTATCGATCTTAATTATACGTGCCCGTGGATAAGCGGAACGTACAGCCGAGGCGTATAACATCCCGGGAAATTCAAGATCGTCAGTGTAGACTCCAGTACCGTTGATCTTCACTGCGGCGTCAACACGGTGTATATGATCGCCCAGAAGCCCGTTAGGGGAATGATTCGGAACAGGATAGTTTTCACGTAACAGCTCTGCGGCAATCTTTATAGCTTCAATAATTTTTACATAGCCGGTACAACGGCAGATATTTGGGTGAATTGCTTTACGGATTTCGTTTTCGTTGGGAGCACTGTTTTCATCAAGTAAAGCCTTAGCGCTTAACACCATGCCAGGAATGCAGAAGCCGCACTGTACTGCTCCGGCTTCGGCAAAGGCGTATACATAGATCTCCATTTCCCGTGTTGAAAGCCCTTCTACTGTAAGGATGTTTTTTCCTGCTAATTTGCTTAAGGGCGTAATGCAGGAACGGACAGGCTTTCCGTCTGCCAGTACCGTACAGGCTCCGCATGCTCCTGAGCCGCAGGCGTTTTTTGCAGCGGTCAGGCGGAGATCGTCACGCAGAAAATCAAGGAGTTTTTTATCAGGCCTGCCCCGAACCGGTTTTCCGTTTATCGTAAAGTCTATCATTGGAATTAACCCTTTATACCTGTAAATATATCATTTAATTTAGTATAATATAAGCAATATCAGTCAAGTTTTTGGAGAAACATTATGAAAAGAAAAAGCTATTTATTTTTTCTGTCACTGGTCTTTTCCATAATTAGTGTTTATGCCTTGCCTGCGCCTGAACCTTCCTCTGCCGGACGCATTTTAACAGACCAGGCTGGACGCACGGTGCCTATTTCCGGAACTGTGGAAAGAATTATAAGCGGTTATTATATTTCCAGCTCCGCCCTGATTGCCCTCGATCTTGGCGGAAAACTTGTTGGTATAGAAGCCCGTGCCAATGAGCGTCCTATCTACGCCCTGGCTGCCCCCGCATTGCTGGATCTTCCAAGTGTAGGTACTGCAAGAGAGCTTAATCTGGAAGCCGCTCTTGCTCTACATCCGGATCTTGTTATTCTTCCAATTCGTCAACGAGCCAGTGCAGACATAATGGAAGAACTAGGCATTCCTGTCCTTCTGGTTGATCCCGAAAACCCCGAAGATCTAATCGGGATGATAGAAATGATAGGCAGGGCTGCGAATGTAGAGCATAGGGCTTCTTTGCTTGTAAACCATTACCGCCGCTCTCTTGATGAAATTCACTGCATGACTTCCGGCGTTACAGAAAGACCTCTTGTCTACATGGGAGGCGTGGGGTCTTATCTAAGCACTGCACCTGCTGAGATGTATCAATCGTCACTCATTGAACTCGCTGGTGGAAGAAATGCCGCCGCTGAGATTCCAGGGAGTGCTCGGACGGCAATATCTTACGAGCATTTACTTGCCATGAATCCTGAGGTAATAGTGATTCCTTCAGAAGCAGCTTATACCAGAGATGATATTCTAGGTGATCCACAGCTTGCCAACATCAACGCAGTTTTAAGCGGCAGGGTTTACCAAATGCCGGGAAACATTGAGGCATGGGACTCTCCTGTTACATCATTCACTTTGGGCATAAGGTGGCTCTTAAGTGTTCTGCATGGGGATGTTTATAGTATGGAATCGATGAGAGAATATGCCGCTGCTTTTTACGCGGAGTTCTATGGTATTCAGATTGAGTAGAATAGATAATTCTCAGAAAAGATATTTTTTATTCACTGGGGTTCTTGTTGTAATTGCTTTACTTGTATCTTTACGGGTGGGGAGGTACCCGCTTTCGTTAGGTGATATTGGTGCAATTATTTTTGGCGGCGAGATACCCCCTCTAAGCAGGGGAGTTTTTCTGTCGCTTAGGCTTCCCCGTTCTTTGATGGCGCTTTTGGCAGGTGCGGGACTGGGGCTTGCGGGGAGTGTTTTCCAGCTTGTGTTTAAGAACCCGTTGGCTTCGCCTGATATTATGGGAGCTGCAAGCGGAGCGAACCTTGGAGCTGCACTGGCGATTGTTGTGTTCGGGCAGACAGCCTCGCTCATGGCTTTTTCCGCCTTTCTTGGCTGTATACTGGTAGTTTTTCTTGTGATTTCGCTTGCAAAGCTGGCTCGCAACAACAGCACAGTTACGTTCATTCTGGCAGGTATCATTATGAAGGCAGTTTCTGATGCTGTAATAATGATCCTGAAATTTTACGCAGACCCCGAAAGGGAACTTGCCGCAATTGAGTATTGGGCCATGGGTTCTCTTGGCTCGATTACTTCAACAAAGGTTCTGGCTATTCTGCCTTTTTACCTTGCAGGGTTTGCGGGCCTGATTATTATGCGAAGACATATTACTGTCCTGGGTCTGGAGGATGATGAAAGCAGGGCGCTTGGAATGAATGTCAAGCGTGTGCGTGTAATTGTTCTGGCCTTCGCATCCCTTACAGTAGCCTCAATTATCTGCCAGACAGGCCTCATTGTCTTTATCGGACTGATTGCGCCTCATGTAGCACGGCTCGCGCTGAAAAGAATCAGCTTTGCCTGGTGCGTGTTATCTGCCATGACAGGAGCATTGATCATGCTAATAGCCGACTGCCTTGCCCGCAGTCTTTACAGCTCCGAGATCCCAATCAGTATTCTCACTACATTTATTGGCGTACCGGTTCTGGTGTATTTTATGATCAGCAGAAAAGCAGGTAAAATATGAGTGCTTTGCTTGTTCTGGAAAATGTAACGGCAGGATATGGCGCAAAGATTATAGTAAGGGATGTAAGTTTTGAATTAAATAAAGGAGAATTATGCGCTCTAGTTGGCCTTAACGGATCCGGCAAGACGACCCTTCTAAAAGCGGTTTGCGGTCTGTTGCCAATAATGAGAGGGAGCAGCCGGGTTACAGGAAAGGACTCGGTGCGCCTTAAAGAAAACCACCATGCACGGTATATCTCATATATACCCCAGAGGCATAGTAAGTTAATTGGTGTTAGCGTACTTGATGTTGTGATAATGGGTTATTATTCGCAGCTTGGTTTTTTGGAATTTCCATCTCATGTACAAAGAAAAGCTGCGCTGGAATCTCTTGAAAAAATGGGTCTTGGGCATCTTGCTGAGGAAGATTT
>Ga0099364_10006732_pt1 | contig 16648 bp, 15 predicted proteins | sample TergutTh196P3_FD_73070 | JGI IMG/M metagenome (GOLD analysis project Ga0099364, IMG submission 73070) | Microcerotermes parvus P3 segment gut microbial communities from Pointe-Noire, Republic of the Congo - Th196 P3 | ecosystem: Host-associated > Arthropoda: Insects > Digestive system > Gut ... | reverse complement strand
TAGTTATTTTTCTCATCTCATCGCCGCCAAAACTAGTTTCCAAATGCGCGCCGAATTATTTGGTAAATATCAAAAGCTGCCGATTAAATATTTTGATCGCCAGCCCATCGGCGAGCTAATGAGCCGCATCACCAACGACGTTGATGCTATCAACACTGCCCTCGCCCATTCCATCGCCGTCATCGTCAATGGCACCATAACTTTAGTCGGCACCATGAGCATTATGCTTTGGATCAACTGGCAACTAGCCCTAGCCACTTTTGTCGCTGTGCCTTTGAGTTTTATGGTTTCTGCTCTTATCGGTAAAAAAAGCCACCACTATTTTAGTCAGCAGCAAGAAGATATCGCCAAAATCAATGGTTTTGCTGAGGAAAGTATTAGTGGGATAAAAACAGTTAAAATCTTCAGTCAAGAAAAAGCCATGAGTGAACAATTTGCTGTCCACAACGAAGCTTTTATGAAAAGCAGTCGCATGGCCCAGCTTTTGGGCATGCTTATTCCCGTGACCATGGCGATGGTTAATAATTTTGGGTTTGTGGTGGTGAGTTTATTCGGCGGCTGGCTGGGAGTGCAAAAGCTGATTTCTTTGGGAGGGATTACTAGTTTTTTCCAATACAAACGCCAATTTGCTCGCCCCATCGACGAATTAGCTCAGCAATACAATCAGTTGCAACTTGCTCTAGCCGCTGCCGAGAGAGTATTTGCTGTTTTAGATGAGGAGGAAGAAGTTGTTGGGATTGAGGCTGGTGAGTTTACTCTCGCCGGTCAAGTTACCCTAGACCAAATTGACTTTAGCTATCTGCCCGATAAACCGGTATTGCGCGATATCAGTTTCGCCGTCAAGAGCGGCCAAACCATTGCTCTCGTTGGTCCCACTGGTTCTGGCAAAACCACCATCGTTAATCTCCTCATGCGCTTTTATGACTTAAATACCAATAGCGGCACCATCAAGTTTGATCATCGCTCCATCAACGACTTTCATCTAAGTAATTTGCGCTCGCAAATAGGGATGGTCTTGCAGGACACTCATTTATTTAAAGGCACCATCGCCCAAAATCTCCGCTTCGGTCAATTAGATGCCACTCAAGAAGAAATTGAAGCTGCCGCCCGCAAAGCCTGCGTGGATAAGTTTATCCAACACCTGCCTCATGGCTATCAAACCCAACTCAGCACTGGCGGAGAAAATCTCTCTCAGGGACAGCGCCAGTTATTAGCTATTGCTCGCGCCATTCTGCGCGACCCCGCTATCCTCATTTTAGACGAAGCCACTTCCAACGTGGATACTCGAACGGAGATTGAAGTGCAAAAAGCAATTCTCAAAGTCCGCTCTGGTCGCACCGCCATCATCATCGCCCACCGCTTAAGCACCATCAAAGATGCTGATCTAATCCTCATTATTAAAGAAGGACGGATTATTGAAAGAGGCAATCACCCGCAGCTACTAAAAGCCAACGGTTTTTATGCCTCGCTTTGGCAGGGACAGTATCAGGACGATGATATTAGGATTTAACTAAAAATGACCGCCGACATAAAAACACCGGCGGTCGATTTTTTGCAAAGTAAGTGATGTTTCTTCGGTTGGGCGCGTTGGTTTTTTTATTCAAAACATCCAGCTCGCCCGATCAGTGGCGAGTAAATCCACCAACTCATAAGCCGTCATCGGAGTGCCATCTTCATAAAAAACCTGTGTACTGCTCGGGCCGACTCGGTCTATGGCCCATTGTCTGTCTCCTCCATCGTCAATGTATCTCCCTATTCCAAGCTGGACGTATGTCAGATTTAGGTCAAACCTTTTTAGGTCTTCACGAATCTCTCTGGCAGCACTTTCCACGGCTGGAGCATATTTCTTCGCGTCATCATTGCTCAGAAAAACGAGTTGTGGCCATTTATACTCAGTCTTACCCTCAAAACTAGCACCTAGGAAATATTGGTTTACTGTCCAATCCAGCTTCGCGCTGTCCCTATCCTCGACGACGTTATATCCTGCCTCGCTCAGTAATTTCAAAAAATACCTTTCCAGCCTCCGCACGATTTGATTTTCTCCCGCTTCCATTATTTTTCCTCCTTTGTACAAAAACAATCACCTCTTTGTCAAAAATCACTGACCAATATGATCAGCTTTGTTATTATAACATACACTATTAATCAACTCTTGAAATCCATCCTCCAGCCTGTCTACGTTTTTAGCATCGACAGTTCGGCGGAGGTACTCGGATTCGAACCGAGGAACCGGAAAAACCGGTATGGGTTAGCAACCCATTGCAATTGGCCACTATGCGATACCTCCTTAAAATAGGAATTACCCTAGAGCATATTTTACTACAATGCAGGAGGATTTTTTACCTCAGTTTTGTCCAATCATTTTTCTAATTCAAAATCCAATTTTCCTCGCTCCACCCCATTAACAATCAACCCAATGGAGTGCATCCCTGAGTAATGTTTTCTCGTGCTCATATCCTTAAATGACAATTTCCTCCGATAATGTTTTTTTTCGTTTTTTTCTAATGTTATCTCCGATATTTGGAATATCTTTCTGTTTCTTTTTCCCTTAGACTTCACATAATCAATCCCATATTCCAGCCTCGCCTCTGTTGGTTCTTTCGCCTGAATTGAAAAAGCAAAGGTAGTATCTTCCCCAATTTTTAACGCAGTTGTCGCTAGGCTAAAATCACTCACTTCTATCGAAGTAACATCATCATATCCAAAAATGGCCAACACCTCCCGATTGCCCTTTTTTAATAATGTGCGGCATCCATGCTTCACTATCCAATTCGTGTCCTCATTTTTCCCATACCAATCCCGAGCAATCTTTATCATTAAATCCGGATGAGTTTTAGAAATGTCGTTTAGATTATTAGCCACACTTCTGCGTACATATAATGATGGGTCAGTTTTTAATCTCTCCAGTATCGGCAGGATAGGGGAGGGGTCTTTCTTAAACTTAGTTAACGCTATCGACCAAGGCAATGCTGGCCGACAACCCTCGCTGGAGAGCCTGCGCACATGCTCATTTTTATGTTTAGACCACTCATACACCCTGTCCATCATCCGTTTTTCATGTTTAATAATAAATGGTCTCACCGCCCATTCTGCCGATGCATAAGGAGTATATCTCTCTAAAGCATTAACGGATATATCCCAATTTTTTTCATCTTGCCCAAAAACTTCCACAAAATCAGGAAAACAAAACAACCCCCAACCTTTATAAATTGGAGCCACTTTATCCAATACGCCAATAGCCTCTTTATAATCCGCCGGTAAGTACCTGCCCAGATTTATAGTAATCTGCCGTCCTCTAGCTTTTAGTTCCAAACTATCCCATGTTTTGTCCATCACCGATGCCAAAAACTCCTCCACCGCAAACGAGCTATAAACCGATTTAATAGCTAAGGCAAACTCGCTCAAAGAATTATAATTGAGCATGTTTTTTAATAATTCTGGCATATGCGGTAGCGACAGGACTCGAACCTGCGACGGGTTGCCCCGGCGGTTTTCGAAACCGCTGCCATAGCCACTAGGCGACGCTACCTTAGGATACACATATTTTACCACAAACCATGCCCGACAGTGGCCAACCGCACAAAAAAAGGCACTCCTAAGAGCGCCTTTTTGTTACCACCTTATATGGTATTTATCTCTCGTTCAAAACTAACGATCCACTATGCAAATCATAAACCACTGACCGCTCCTGCATTTCGCCATTCTCAAACGTAACCACAGCTTTAATAATTATAGTACGAGGCTCCTCCTCTCCATCAATAATGATGGGATCAATACTGAGACTGGCTTGCTCCTGCGGAGTCATGTTGTAGGCCTCCGCTGGGATCTCTGGAAACACCACCTCCGCACCTGAGTACTCAATCATCCACACAAACTGACCACTATCAGCTTGTTTAGCTTCTCCCACAGAATAGCTTTCGCCCAATCTGACAAACTCATGGTTTTTATCATAGTAACCAAAGTAACCCTTGTCGACTGATAATTCCACATCAGCAATGTTAGCGCCCTCGTACGCAAAGTCAAAGCTGTATCCCAGCATTAAGAAGCCCGAATCAGAGTTCTTGCTAGCCATCATGCTAAATCCCTCAGGTGCCTTTTCCTGACTTAGCTCTAACTGACTATCAGCATATTGCGGCTGCGCCGCAGAAACCGAAAAATTAAACCAGTTGTCAGACTGCGCCGTTTTTATCGGTGTAGTGGTTTCACTATCAAAGTTGATAAAGTTGCTGCCCACCAAGCCCGCACAGACAACTACACCCACCACAGCGAACGCGGCCACCCCTCTAGATAAATAACTTTTCTTTTGTATGAGGTCATTTTTCATAACTACTCCTTTCATACTAATTTTTGTTCTTCGGATAAGAGCATCACTGGCCACGATCTGCTCATTATCTTTCCGATACTCCTCACTAAATTGTTTCATAGTCTCCTTTCAATTTTAATTTTAATAATTCTCTCCCTCTATGTAGCCACGATTTAATCGTCCCTTCCTTTCTTCCCAGCGCCGCCGCCATTTCTGCTACCGACATGCCCTCGTAGTAATGTAAATGTACGGCGCTGCGGTACTTAGCGGGTAGCGATAAAACACTGTCGTATATTTCGCTTACTTGCGCTGCTGGTACGCTCGTCATCCCCTCCTCAAGCCCGACAGTTTTTCTAAACCAAGCCGAGGCAAGCAAGTTTTTACTACAATTCACCGTTACTCTAATGAGCCAAGCTTTCAAGTGCTCCTCGCTATCAAACTTTGTCTTACTCCTCATTAGTCTAACAAAAACCTCTTGAAATATGTCCTCGGCATCGGCTTTATTTCCTGTTTTAGAGTAAGCAATTCGCAACACCATGTTGGAGTGCTTGTCTAAAACATCAGTAATGAAGTCATTAGGATTTGACGATTTGTCATGCATTTAAGATTTTTGCTTTCCTATTAATAATACCGAGCGAATTACTAAAAGGTTGCGTTGATCAGCAGATACTCCTCTAAAACCAAATCTTGCTCAAACATCTCTCTCGCAGCGTTTTGGCCGACGTATCGGTAATGCCATGGCTCCCACGAAATCCCAGTAAGGTGTGCTTTGTCTTCAGGGTAACGGTGAATAAAGCCGTATTTATACGCATTTCTGCTCAGCCAAATCCACGTTTTCATATCTTTACCGTCATCATCACTTTGGAGAGCAAAATCTATGGCCAGACCCGTCTCGTGCTCAGAGTATCCGGAAAGCGCCACCTTATTTTTGTCTGCAATTTCATCGTAGATTTTCTGTTGCTCGGCTTTAGAACGATAAGCACTATTTACAGAAAGGCTAATGCCCTCCGCTGCTGCCGCATCACGCATACCTACCAGATCATTAATCATGACTCTTGCCACTTCCACTTCATCCAACTTTGTCAGTTCAATATGATAATCATCTGGGATTTTACTATCTTTGTTGACTAAAATTAACAAATCCACTTCCGAATTGTTTTGGGCCGTAGGATCCCTCCGGATAGGTTCTAGTGAAGTCCCGTTGTTGTTATCAAAAAATAACCTAGATGCCAAAATCCCCAGCGAAACCAACATCGCTAAAACTATTAGTGTTATCAACCATTTCTTCTCCTTCATAATGCTTATGCTCTAAGTACAGCCTAACTATTGTTCTAAAAAATTCTGCATGATTGACCAACGAATACCAAATTTGTCTATAAGCTCTGCATATTGTGGCGCATAGAATGTCGGTTGCATTTCGCAAATGATCCTTCCACCAGACTTGAGCACATCATAGACTGCCTTTACTTCCTCCTCCGTTTTGTATGTTAGCTGAAGGCAAATGTTTGTGCCCATATTTTTGGCATTGTCTTCGCAATCTGCGAATTGAATCATATTACCATCGTCCAGGTTCATGTTTGCATGCATTATCCATTTTTCTTTGCCTTTGGGCACTGTGTATGAGGCATCAAATTTTACTGCATCTTCTTGTAAAACAATTTCTGCCTTTGCATTGAATACCTTTTCGTAAAATGCAATCGCATCTGCACAGTTTCCGTTGAAGTTTAGGTATGGAAGAAGATTCATGGTTTTGTCCCTTTTACATTTCTGTTGTTATTTGAGTTTAGTCCCACAGCTATTTTTGTGCACCCGACGAGACTCGAACTCATAACCTACAGATCCGCAATCTGTTGCTCTATCCAATTAAGCTACGGGTGCTAAAGAAAATTAAAGACCTTAAGGTCCGTATTATATCATTTCCCGCCCAATTTATCCATTTTTTACTCCCTCATCGGCCCCTCAATCAGCTCCACTTGTGCCCTCATCTCCCCGCCCGCAATTTTCACCACATCCTTATCAATTTTTACCCATTCACCACTTCCTTTATTATAATGATTAACCACCGTCTGCAGCGAACTCCCAATCTTACTATGATACTCACCATATTTATCCAAATGCGCTCGCAACTGTCCCACTCTCTTAATAATATCTTTCGTCTGCTCCTCAATTTGCAAGCTCCGCAGTCCCTGCAACACCGTCTGCAAATAAGCAATCAATGTCGTCGGCGACACAATAATCACCTTCTTATCCTTATAAGCATAATCAATCAAGTTCCTCTCACTGCTCCCGCTCCCCGCATAATTAGTCAGCAAATCATAATACAAACTCTCGCTAGGCACAAACATAAACGCCAATTCCATCGTACTCTCCTCGGGTCGGATATATTTACTCGTCTCATCAATTCTATTTTTCAAATCCTGCTTTAATAACTTCAAATAATTTTCCTTCTGCTCCTTATTTTTCGCCTCCACCATCCGATTATAATTCTCCAAACTAAACTTACTATCTATCGGCAACATCTTCCCTTTATCCAAAAATACCACCGCATCCACCGCTTCCTTGCTCTTAAACTGATATTGCATTTGATATTGCGTCGGACTCATCACATTCCCCAACACACTCTCCAGCTGATACTCCCCAAAAGTCCCGCGCTGTTTAGGATTCTGCAACACGTTTTGAATCGTTTTCAATTCCGCCGTCACGTCCACCACCCGCTGGTTAGTATCATCCAATTTTGTCAATCGCTTCGTCAATTCATTCACCACCTCCATCGTATTTTTATGTTCCCTGCTCCAGTTATCATGATTTTTTTCCAGCCGCTCATTAAGCGTTTTATTCAATTCATTCTGTAAGTTCAATACATCTCGGCGCAGCTCCGTTAAATCTTGATGAAAAACTTTCTCTGCTTCATTGTTTTCCTCCTTCGGCTGCATCTGTTTTGTCAATTTCATCAACAACCAAATAATCGCCCCCGCCATCACCAAAATTAATAATCCAAAGATAGTGGTTTGCATATGCGCTATTTTAACACGCTTCTGTCAATCTATGTTAAAATAAACTCTACTGGCGCATCGTTCATCGGTTAGGACCCAGAGCTTATACCTCTGAGAGCGTGGTTCGACTCCACGTGCGCCAACACTCTTGTATTTCCCCTTTTATGACACCATCTTTATATGCGAACGATAGGGATAATTTAGCGGTTCGATTAAGTATTTCTTCAATGGTTGGGACCTCGTCAAATAATAGTCCAAAAAGTTGCTCCTGACGCTGTATATTATCACTATCTATCAATAATTTTTCTAAATGTTCGATTAAAAATCGCCCGTAACGCAAGGCTTTCTTAACATCAAGTCTTTGTCGTTCCTGCTCGTGCCGCTTAGTAGTTATTATATCTATCCTTCGCTGGCAGTCATCGTAGTCTGCTTCCAATCTCATCCTCACACTTTGGATAGAAGTAGCTTTTATATTTTGATAAATTACTTCCTGTTCTTTTTCAAGTTTTTCTAGCTCTGCATCAACTTTCTCTGCCATCACATCATTTTTTGCCATTGCTGCTTCATATTCTTCATAAAAAAGCGCATCATGTAATTTCATTATCCCATCATCTAATTTAACGTCCTTTATAAAGCTCTCCACTGCCTCATTAAAGGCTTCTGCCGGCATTGACCATGTCTTATGACCTTTGTGACAATGATATTGAGGGTATTTCTTATCAATCTTTTTTTTATACGCCGCACTTCCTAAAAACTTACCTTTACATATGGGACAACGCACCACGCTTTTGTATGGATATAGTGGATTATGTCTATTTCTCTGCCTCTTATGTTCTTCCGCCTCGCATTCTTTACCGAACAACAGTTTAACCTTCTCTCCTTCGATAACTATTTTTTGATAGCCAACATTCGCCTTATTAAACAGCTCCACATCAATAATGCCATCAAACTCAAGAGCTTTTATAGGTTGGCGATGGTTCATTTTATGCACCATAACCCCAGCGTAAATCGTATTTTTTAATATATAATCCACAGAAGACTCAATAAGGGGTCTGGGTTCAACTACACCAACAATCCTACCTTTTTTTGTTTCGCTTTTTTCTCTCATATTTCGCGGTCTACTTCTCGCGCCTAGAATATTTACCTGTTCTGTTATTTTTTTGACTGTCAAACCTTGAGCCGCTAACTCAAACATCTGTTTTACATAATAGCTTTCGTCTTTATTCTCTGCAACAGTAGCTCTTTTACCATGTTTTACTGTCTCAACATGGACATTCTTTAATCCATAAGGAGCTTTTTGGCATGGATATCCAGCTTGTACATAATATGCTTCTGCCCCTATCAACTGAGTTAAAACATCTCTTTTATTATCCTTCCACTTATCTGCTTCCGATCCCTCTTGTCCCTCAGACTTGCCAAAAACTGACCACTTATATTCTAAGTCCCATTTTTCCATAGTATTGATTGTTTCCTCAGAGATAACTCCCGCCGCATCGCAAATAGCTATTCCCTCATTTGCGAGTTTATTCTTTAGCGCAAAATAAGCCTCGCTTCCATCTCTAGTAAATCGACTAATGTTCTTAAAAACAACCACATCTATATCATTTACTTTATTAAGGCAATACTCCATCATCTTATTAAAAGCCTTTCTTTCACCGCTATCCTCAGAAGCACTCTCCGCTAACTCAAATACCTCAACTATTTGCCAATTATCTTTCTTGCCAATAAAATGCTTAATCTCCTCTAGCTGTCTCTCAGGACTATCGCCGTCATCTTTTTGTTTGGTTGTGGAAACCCTCAACAGAGCGACTACTCGTTTCATACTTACTTTCGATTATATCAAACTCCGCTCTCACAACAAGTCTCATAACCTCAATAAGGTTCTCCACTCTCTCATCAGAAAGCATCCCATACCTTTTCTCTAGTTTTTCTCTAGCTTGTTCTACTGTCATCTACATGACATTCTCCCACCAAAAATCAGCTAAAATACCAAAAAATCATCATTCTTATCTGGTAAAGTGTCAAAAAAATATTAAATTAATCTTCCTCAAAATCTCCCTCAATCTCTCTTTCAATCCTTTTGAGTTCTTCCCAAGCTTTTTTTACCTTGGCTGTAGCGTCGTCTCTTATACCAGTGCTGTCCCCACGGCTGTCTCTAATAACATAGGGGCTAACCGTCTCTAATAATTTTAGCATTTCTGGATCAGGAAACATTCAACCTCCTCTAGCATTCTTACTAATACCTCATATGTTATAATAATTTAGCTTTATAGTCACCTCTAAATAACTAAAAAAGCTAATGGTTTCCAAGTAGAAACAGACAGCTCTCGTCTGACAGCTTGGAAACTTTAGAGGTGACTACGGCTTAGAGGGCTGTCTTTTTTGGTTTAAGAGACAGTACTTGAATTACAAACAATAAACCTAAGGCGCTTATGACAGAAACAAAAAAACAATCTCATTGGTATAAACAACCGTGGGTTGTGATCTTATTCTTAGTCGTTATTGCGATCTTCTTTGGATTGATTGTACTTGCAAACATCAAGCCAGACACAGAGTTGGAAAAATCCGCAGAAATTGCTGCTGAGAATAACCTAGTCAACCAGACAGCTCTTGATTTAACTAAGCAGCTTTCTGAGTTTAGTGACTGGTGGCTGGGTGAAGGTGAAAGTTTGAAAAGGGCTGAGATTGTAGAGAAAGAAGTTTTTATCGAAGTGGATATGGGTGAAAATGATTATCCTTTCGGACTCACCTTGACTGATGTTTCTCAGACTCGGGCAAGCAGAATTACTGATGCTCTCTTAAAAGATGATTTTGGATATGAATGGGAAGTCGTCAGCTTAGATTTTGGGAATGGTGGAAAGGTAAGGCTAAATAAAAATCAAGCAGTAACTGAAGATTTTGTGAGTTCTGAAGGTGTCACTATCATTTTGAAATATTTTGGTCAGGTTTTAGAAGATAGCTGGGTTGAAGTTAAATAAAATACATAAAAATAATGCAGTAACAAAGTTCACAACATCACTATTTTTCAGCAGTTCATAACCTCATCTAGCTGTATCAACATCTTGTCCACTTTACTCAACTCCTCATCTTGTGCTGTCGCCTCTCCTAGTAAATCGATAATAAACTTAGCACTTCTTGGGTTTCCAGACGCAGCATTAGCTAGCTGTCCCATCATCATCATTACCTGCCAATCAACTTTTTTGCACTTATCCTTCGACGCTAAAAGAGCTATCTCTTTGAGGTTTTTGGGGAGTTTATCTGGCTTTATTCCCTCCTCAAGTAAGGTCATTGCAGTTTCACGCATAGAGCGTTTTAGTCGGCGTGATCTACCACTAGCAATTCCGCCTCTTTTACTGATTTCTCTTGCTTCATCCTTGGTTCGTTTAGTAACCGGAATTAATCCATTTTCTTTCATATTACGATTACAATAATGGTAATACTAATAAGCGAAACTCGAGACAAAACCTACCTCCTCTGGCGTGAACCATCTCTCCACTACTTCTATAACTCTCTCAAGTAATGGTATAATGGTTCGATACCATTCCACATTGCGCCAACCCTACCTTCCCACCTCAAACATCTCCTCCACCGACATCTTAAAAAACCTCGCTATTTCCATAGCCAAAATTAAAGATGGCTGATAGCGACCCGTCTCAATCGCATTGATGGTCTGACGGCTGACCCCCAAAGATTTAGCTAATTCCTCTTGGGTTAGATTATTGATCTGGCGAATGCGTCTTAAATGAACTTTCATTAACTCATTTTCTTATCATACCAAAGATAAAAAAGACCTCTCATCAAACTTGCCGCCACCGTCACCCAAAGCAAAGTTGTCGTCACCACTTTTAATTCGGGATAATAAGGAGTTAGCGCTCCCGCAATATTGCTCCCCACCAATCCGCCCACCACCACCATTAATACTGTCATGCCATTTGCCCGAGCCATCACCGATTTAGTCCGCTCATCAATAACCATCTCTGTCCTTCTCCTGCGTATAAACCATAAAACCAAAAACATCGCCAATAAACTCCCCAAAAATGGCAACATAAAATCAACTGACACTTCAATTGAGCCAGTTATAAATTGCAGCGCCACCGCCCCCAACATCACCACTGCCACCACCACATTTGATAAAAAGTTTTTTTTCATAGCCTTCATTTCTATAATTTACTATGTGAGGTCATTGTAAAGTATCTTTTACATTTTGTCAAGCATGCTTTACATATCTGGTCAATTAAACACCATCTGCCCCCATCCCCAGTTTATCTCTCTCTATTTTTATGCTATCATGTTGATTATGTGGGGAATTATCATTTCTGTCCTTATCTTTAGCCTTTTAGCTTCTTATATTGGCGTAGTTCGCCATACTTTCAAACAACTCAAAAACCGCATCCAAAGCACCCTCCAAGAAATCAGCAATCAATTAAAAAAACAAGCCGACCTAATTCCTGAGTTGGACGAGGCGGTCAAAAACTCTAGCCAACTCAGCTCAGACATCTCCAGCGCTCTCTCTCGCAGCAGTGCCGCCATTGAAACTGCTCTCGCCAGCCCCACCGACGACCATATCACCGCCGCCATCACCAGTATTGGAGAAGTTTTAAGTGGTATTAGGTCAGTGGGGGAGAGTAGTCCCCAACTTCTCTCCGACGCTGACTCTCAGGAATTGATAAAACAATTTGAAGTCACTGCCGATAAAACCGCTCTCTCTCGCCATCTCCTCATCGACTTAGTTGCTCAATATAATAAGGCTATCATCACCGCTCCCTCCTCCATCGTTGCTGCCATCTTCAATCTTAAACCGGAAGAAAGTTTTACTTAACCACAATTCTATAGTACCGCCTCTTTCCCACCCGCAACACATCCTCCTCCACCAACTCCACCCCTCCCTGCGCCACCAACCTTTTCAAATTAGCATTACTCTCCTCCGGCTGTGCCAACCTTGCTAATTCCAGCAGCGACAAGCCAGCTCTCTCTACCACCACTTCCGGCATTTCTTCTGGCAATTCTTTATTTTGCACTGTCCGCTCAAAACCCGCCGCCGCCTTTTTTGCCCCTTCTTCTCCGTGATAAAACTTCGTAATTTCTCTCGCTAATTTTTTCTTAAACACCATCGGATTTTCGCCCTCCGCCACCTGTCTCTGCATTTTTTTAATGTTACTCATTTCCTCGTCCGTCAAAATCTCAAAATACTGCCAAATCATCTCATCGCTCATACTCATCAACTTCCCATACATCTCCTCAGCCTTCGCCTCCAACGCCACAAAATTACCAAAACTCTTGCTCATTTTCCTCCCGTCAAATCCATCAATAATCGGAGTGGTCAGCACAAACTTTTCCCTCCCCAAATACTCCTTCATCAAATGCCGCCCCATCAACATATTAAATGTTTGATCGCTCCCTCCAATTTCCAAATCCACTTCCATCGCCACGCTGTCATATCCCTGCAGCAGCGGATAAATAATTTCATGCCCAAAAATTGGCAACCCATCCTTTATTCTCTGTTGAAACATATCCCGCTCCATCAATTGCTGTACTGTCGTTTTTGCCATCAACTTCACCATCTGCGCATAAGTCAGTTTATCCAACCAATCTCCATTATGCGCAATGGTGATTTTACTAAAATCCAAAATCTTACTCGCTTGTCTTTTCCAAGTCGCAAAGTTTTGTTCAATCTCCTCGTCAGTCAACATCGGCCGCGAACTATCCTTTCCGGTTGGATCGCCAATTCTTACTGTCCCATTCCCGATTAATAATATCGTCTCGCATCCCAACTCCGCGAATTGCTGCAATTTTCTCAGCACCACGCCATGCCCCAAATGCAACGTTCCTCCCGTCGGGTCAATACCTAAATATAATTTAATTTTTTTTTCTTGAATTAACTTCGCCAGCCCCTCCACGTCCGGATACACTTTTTCCACCCCGCGCTCCAAAACTTTTTTGATGTCCTCAAGGGTAGGTTTTTTCATATCGTTTGATTATAACATGTTTTCTTGTATAATCTCCTCATGGCAGCGCCTCAACTTTTCCTTCTTCCTAAAAATATTTCTCACTCCGATTTTCTTTTGCAGCAAGCCCTCTCTCGAAGCATTCCCCCCGCTTCTATTTTCCCCTGCGGCATTCTCGTCGATGATATCCGTGAGCTTATTTCTCTCTCTCAAACTCTCCCTTCCTCATCTTCCAGTGCTCTCCTTTTGCCCAATTTAGAAATGGCCTCCATCTCCGCCCAAAACGCCCTCCTCAAAATCCTCGAAGAACCGCCTTCCAACATCCATTTTTTCCTCGCCACTAGCAACCTCACCAAAATCCTCCCCACCATTCAATCTCGCGTTCATCTCTCCTCTCCGAAAACTAAGTCTCAGTCTAAAATCCCCGCGGCCATCCTCAACGACTGGCAATTCTCTGTTCTTAAAACCAAATCTGCCGGCGCGATTGTTGTCGACTCCGAAGGGCTTCTTGCCGCTCTCGTTCCTCTGGTTGACGCTCAGGAAGATGACACTAAGACCGCCCTCGAAAGAAACGCCCTCCATTTATTTTTCCCCGAACTCGTCAATCTTTATCGCCTTCATCTCGAAGATAATCCCGCCCTCGCCATCCCCGCTCTCGACCTCATCCAGAAGTCCTACCAATACCTTCTCGCCAATGTCTCCCCCAAACTGGTTTTAAGCGACCTTTTTTTGCAAATCAGCTCTCTTTTTGATAAAATTAACCCCTAATGAAGAAAAAGATTTCTTTACGCTCCCTGCTGCCTAACAAAAAGCGCGACAGTAAGGTTATCTGGCGCCTAAAGTTGGCTCGTCTCCTCTCCATTATTTTTGCCCTTGGTGTTCTCCTGATCATGATCGTTTTCACCATCTTTTTTTTCTATTTTAACTCCATCCTTCCCTCACCCAACAATGTTGTCCGCCAGAGTGGTTTTAGCACCAAAATCTATGATCGCCACGGCGCTCTCCTTTATGACGTTTATGGTGATGCCCGTCGTGAACCCATCGACTTTGATCAGATTTCTGAGCGCATGAAACAAGCCACCATCGCCATCGAAGATAAAGATTTTTATCACCACAAAGGCTTCGATCTCCTCACTGTTTTGCGTCTTCCTTATTACTACCTCACCCGCCAGCGCGTCGTCGGCGGCTCCACCCTCACCCAACAGCTCATCAAAAACATGCTCCTTTCTAATGAGCGCACAGTCACCCGCAAGTTCAAAGAAATCATTCTCTCCATGCAGCTCGAAAGCTACTACGACAAAGACGAGATCCTCCATCTCTATCTCAGCGAAGCGCCTTATGGCGGTAATGTCTATGGCGTAGGCACGGCCGCCAAAGTCTATTTTAATAAACCCGCCAGCGAACTCACTATCGCCGAAGCGGCCATTCTCGCCGGCCTCCCTCAGAGTCCTTCCGCTTATTCTCCTTTTGCTGGCCGTACCAATTCCTCGGGAGAGTTGATGTGGCGCGCCCGCGCCCAAGGCGTTCTGCGCCGCATGGTGGAGGATAGCTATCTCAGCCACGACGAATATCTATCCGCCCTTGAGGAATTAAACGAAATCAGTTTTGAAAAACAAGTTTCTTCCATCAACGCCCCCCATTTTGTTTTTTATGTTAAGGATTTGCTCGCCGAAATGTATGGCGAAGAAATGGCCGAAGCTGGGGGCCTGAGCATCACCACTTCCCTTGACCTCGAGCTCCAAAACGACGTGCAAGTTATCGTTGCCGAAGAAGTGGAAAAAATCGCTGCCAACAAAGTCAGTAATGGCGCCAGTTTAGTCATGGCTCCTCAAACCGGCGAGATTCTCGCTATGGTCGGCAGTGTTGATTTTTTTAGCAAAGAAATTGATGGCCAGTTTAATATGATAGTTGACGGCTTGCGCCAGCCGGGGTCCTCAATTAAGCCCCTCACCTATCTGGCCTTTCTCCAGCAGGGCGCCACTGCCGAAACCCTCATTGCCGATGTCTCCACATCTTTCGCTTCCACCGACTTCGATCAACCCTATCGCCCTCAAAACTATAATGGCCGTTTTAATGGTCCGGTCACCCTACGTTTTGCCCTCGGTAATTCGCTCAATATTCCCGCCGTCAAAGCTCTAGCCCATGTCGGTTTGCCCGATTTCCTCCAACTTGCCTTTGATGCTGGTATTAGCACTTTTGAGCCCACTGCCGCCAACCTCAAACGCTTTGGTCTCGCTGTCACCCTCGGTGGCGCCGAAGTCCGCATGCTCGAGCTCACCTCTGCTTATAGTGCCTTCGCCACCTCTGGCAAAAAAGTCGCCCCCGTTGCCATTCTCAAAGTTGAAGATCGCAGCGGCCGAGTAATTTATGAACATAAACACGCCCAGCAAAAACAAGTTTTCTCCCCCGGAGAAACCTATCTCATCAACGACATTCTCAGCGAAGATGCTTCTCGCGCCTATACTTTCGGGGCTGGCTCGCGTCTTAATGCCAGTCGTAATATCGCTGTCAAAACTGGTACCACCAATGACCTGCGTGACAACTGGACCGTAGGCTGGAATAAAAACTTTATTGTTAATGCTTGGGTGGGGAACAATGACAATAGCCCCATGGGCGGCTTGGTCAGCGGCATTTCCGGAGCCACCCCCATCTGGCGACGCGTAATTGATCGCCTCCTTGAGCTCGGCTACAAAGCCGACCCCTTCGATGTCCCCGATAATATTGAAACCATTGAGGTGGATAGAATTAGTGGTTATCGCGCCCATGATGGTTTTGAAACTAAGATGGCCAAGTTCGTCCGCGGCACTATTTCCAATGACGCCGACCCCATCCATGTTCGCCTTAAAGTTTGTCATGGCGAGGACAAACTCGCCACCGCTGCCCAAATCGCTGCTGGCGGTTATGACGAGAAAGAATATATCATCATTGCTGAGTTTGATCCCTATAGTCAGGACGGTAAGAACCGCTGGCAGGAAGGCATTGACAATTGGAAGGAGGGCGCTGACGGCATTTATCGCCCGCCCACCGAAATGTGTGGCGACAATCGCGATCTTTATGTCCGCCTCGAAGGCCTAGACAATGAACGCAACTATTCCGAAACTAAATTGCGCGTCAAAGTTGTTTCGGATAGCGGTGTTGGGGTGGAAAGCAGCAAGATTATTGTTAATGGCGAGACCAAAAAAGAGTGTTCTGGCCGTGAATGTGAGTTAGAAATTGATTTTGGCAGTGGTCGTTTTGAAGTTTGGGGTTCTGCTCGCTCTCGTGATGGCAAAGAAGCCGCCAGCTCCCGCTTCCGCATCGGCACTGGTGGCCAAAGCTGGAACAATACTCCCTCTCCCACTCCCTCTCCTTCCCCCCTCCCCCCCCCACTCACCCCCCCCACCCCCTCCCCCCCTCCCCCCCCCCCC
>Ga0099364_10006731_pt1 | contig 16649 bp, 11 predicted proteins | sample TergutTh196P3_FD_73070 | JGI IMG/M metagenome (GOLD analysis project Ga0099364, IMG submission 73070) | Microcerotermes parvus P3 segment gut microbial communities from Pointe-Noire, Republic of the Congo - Th196 P3 | ecosystem: Host-associated > Arthropoda: Insects > Digestive system > Gut ... | reverse complement strand
TTACTGGTTCTTTTTTGAATGGCTGGTGCCCATCATGGAATTTTTGGGATATTGTTATTTTATCTTCCTGCTGATTTTCCGAGCTATCAACTGGCCCTTCTTCCTGTTGTTGTTGATTTTCGTGTATACTTTTGCCGTAATGCTCAGCACATGGGCTATCCTTTTTGAAGAAAAAACATTCCATAAATACAAAACCCGAAAAGAAGTACTCAAGTTGCTGGCAACGGCTTTGCTGGAGCCTTTCTTTTACCATCCGCGAACGGTATGGTGGGCAATACGCGGTAATTTCGACTATCTGCGCGGCATACGCGAATGGGGGAATATGGAACGCGAAGGATTTGGCAAGGACAAAAAGAAACAATACAAACTGCGCGAAGCCGATACCGTGCGCCAACTGAAAGCAGAAAAGCAACTTTCGGCAGGAACAGATACGCGCTTGCTTGAAAACTGAATTCTGAAAACTGAAAACTGAAGTGGGCGACTGCAAGTACGCCCCTACTGAAAACTGAATTGCCAGATGCGTCACAAACTGACTGAACACTAATGCGCGGTGACCATTTTCTTTCAAGTCGGCGGCTATTTCCATGAAGGTAGACAGTTTTGTAGAGCCGACGTCAATTTGGGGTTCCACCAATTTTGGGTTGCAACATGCTTGCCGCAAGCGGGTGATTTCGGCAAGGGCTTTCAGATGTTTTGCGCCCTGCGGTCCGTCGTCGTTTTGGATCGTTTCGATGGCGCGTCGTCGCAAGGCTTCATAAAATGCTTTCTCATCAGCGGGTTTGATAAACTGTTCGGTGAAATGCGATAAGGAACCCAGCAGTCCCGGATTGGTGAACTGGAACAGGTTCCACATTTCGCCTCGATGATTTCGCGCTGCGGCTTGCCAATACAGTACACCTTGTAGCGTGTGTTGGTTTCTTTTTCGATATGTATATCGCTTCGTAAATCAGTTACATCGCTTTCTAATGTGTATCCTCCTTTTTTCGATACCTTTTTTATCAATACAATACGAATAAAGATTGGTGGAGGAAACAATTCGTTTGTCCTGTTCGCTCATTCCCTCGCATTTTCCTTTATAGAAGTTGGACAGGGCTATATTGCGTCCTGCTGTCCATGTACCGCTTGCTTGCCGTGTTTGCAATATTGGTTGGGCATAATTTTTGTTGGGAAAAAAGCGGTAAGCAATACGCGCTTTACCTGTTTCGTTTTCCTGCTTCATGAGCGTTTTCACTGCATCAAGCGAAAGATATGCATTGATTTGTTTTTCCCACTCGTCTACTCTTTTTATTTTCGACAGCGCCGGCGCATAGGTCAACTTTTTCGACAATTGCGCGTAAATTTCTGCCGCCTCTTCCGATTCCATATTTTTCAGGACGTAAGCGGCTTCGTAGGCTGCCGTCAGGTATCCGTTTTTGAATGCTTTTTTGACCAACGCCAACGCTGTCTTCATCCATTTTTCCAATTCATAGGGATATTCGCCCGTACAGCCAAGCATCACAATTTTCCACAATTTTTCTTCTTCAGTTTCGCGACTTTCGAAACTTTTGAACCTGCCTGAATATGTTTCAGCATTACTGGACGACATGTAGCGGCACAAATTCGTAAAAAGATAATCCGTAACATGATATTGCTTGGTTTTGGGATCGATAATGCGTCCCAGCACAGGAAGGAAATTGCTCTGCTCGTCCGAAACCAGCGCAATAATGTAGAACAGGGCAGCTTCAGGAATTATCGGCACGTAGGACTGTTTGTACTCCCGACGTTGTTTTTTTAAACCTTTTTCGAACATTGCCAACGCTCCGCAATAATCGCCTTCCACAAAGCATAATGAGGCTTCCGTAAAATAAAAAATAGAGCAATCAAAAGCGCGTACCATTTGTTGCGCCGTTTGCCAATCGCTTGTCTTGAACAATAACTGCGCCTGCTCAATGCTCATGCCAATAGATTTGTTGTTTTCAAATTTTGCGTCTATCTGGCGCAAAACATCCAAAGAATCAAGTTGAGCGACTGTTTTCGACGCCATCGAACGATAGGGCTTTTCCATGACTTTAGCGGATATGCGCTGAAATACTTCATTGTAGCGCATATTAAGATTACGCTCGCGGGCTTCAAGCATCTCCCGTTCATTTTTTAATCATGGTCATCTGTGTTCCATTGGTAGTTTTTATGAATCATGCAGGTATGTAAAAAAAAACAGGTCATTCTAAAAAAATATGTATTTTTGTCGGTTGTAAATATCTGTATCATCATCAAATAAAATCATTCATGAACACCAGAAGAGAATTTTTAAAAACGGCAGCCATGAGCGGCGCAATGTTGACTATTCCGGGCATTGTGGCTTCGGCGATGAACATTCCTCAAGCAGCCAAAATTTCCCTGCAAAAAAACGATGTCATTTTGTTTCAGGGCGATTCGATTACCGACGCCGGACGCGACAAAAACACTACGACGCCCAATACCCCGCAAATGATGGGCAACGGGTACGTCATACAGGCTGCCGGCGATTTGCTGTTCAAACATGCTGAAAAAAACCTGTCTATCTACAACAAGGGCGTCAGCGGTAACAAAGTACCACAATTGGCAGACCGTTGGGAAACCGATTGTATAAATCTGAAACCTAAAGTTTTAAGCATACTGATAGGCGTTAATGATTATTGGCATACCAAAACGAACAACTATCAGGGTACGGCAAAATCCTACGAAGACGATTACCGCGCTTTGTTGCAGCGTACTTTAGCCGTTTTCCCCGATCTGAAACTGATCATCGGCGAACCCTTTGCCGTAAACAATATCAGAGCAGTTGACGATTCGTGGTATCCCGAATTTGACAAATACCGAGAAGTTGCCCAAAAATTAGCCCTCGAGTTCAACGCAGTTTTCATTCCTTACCAACAACTGATCAACGAAGCCCAAAAACGCGCGCCCGGCATGTATTGGACTTACGATGGCGTACACGTTTCCCTAGCCGGCGCCTGCCTGATGGCAAATGCGTGGTTAGAAGCAATAAGTTGAGATTCAACCATATGAATTACAGATCAATTATCCGTTGGATATATTTTTCTCTCATCCTTTCATTTGTGGTCATGCGTTCGCAAGCCCAAGTGGGCGGAACGGCAACCTACAGTTTTCTCAATTTGACGCCTTCGGCGCAAGTGGCTGCTTTGGGCGGAAAGGTAAATGCCGTTACGGGCTCGGATCCTTCGCTGGCTTTCTACAATCCGGGGTTATTGGACAGTACGGCAAATAATTATCTGTCGCTCAACTTTGTCAACCTTTTTGCAGGCGTCAATTTCGGTTATGCCGCCTATTCGCGTTCGTATCATGGCATTGGAAATTTTGCCGCGGGCATACATTATATTAACTACGGGAAGTTCACGGGCGCTGATGAATCGGGACTGCTCACAGGCGATTTTACCGCTGCCGAGTACGCTTTCAACCTCACCTACTCGCGTTTTCTGCCATGGTTAGACAGCACGCTGTTGATCGGACTGAATGTAAAACCTTTGCTGTCGGTCTTTGAACGTTACACATCCTACGGATTGCTGGCTGATGTGGGGATTACCTACCGGCATCCGGATCAACTTTTTACGGCTGCGTTGACGCTGCGCAACATGGGCGGGCAACTCACCCCTTATTCCGATGGCGGTCGCGAGCCGATTCCTTTTGAGATACAACTTGGATTGTCGCAACGGCTGCAACATGCGCCCCTTCGTGTTTCATTGCTGTTGCAGCATCTGGAACGGCGCATGGGATACCACAAAGCAAATACCAATCCGGCGCCGGGACAAACGCCTGTGAAAGAAGAAGACCTCAAAAAAGGTTTCGATTTGATTTTTGACGAAGCGATGCGGCATCTTGTAGTAGGCGTAGAATGTTTTCCCATAAAAAGTTTGACGCTCATGGCAAGCTACAACTACAATCGCCGTCAGGAAATGAGAGTGGCTACACGACCGGGAATCATAGGTTTTTCGTTTGGCTTGGGCATTCATCTCTCTCGTTTTCACATTAATTATGCCCGTTCGGCTTGGCATTTGGCAGGCGCATCCAATCATTTTTCCGTCCATGTAAACCTTCGTTGAACAAAAAGAAGTGGACAGGAAAAAATATTTTATTTCGTTTTTTTTCAGTTTATTGTGTTGGATTTGAAAAAAGTAGTATATTTGCAAAAAAAATAGTTTCATATTAACGTCGTATGAATCAATGACAAAGGAAGAATTGATGGACTTGCTCCATTACCCAGCTCAAACGGGTCAAGTAGTTGATAAATTGCATAGCCTGATTGATGAATATCCGTATTTCCATACCGGACATCAATTGTATTTGAAGGGTTTGTGGCAGATTGACGAAAAGAGGATGGCGTTGCAGTTGAAAAGAACGGCGTTATGCGTGCGCAACCGCGATGTATTGTATCATTACATCAATCATCCTTCGCCCCAAATAAATATTCATTCTGTACGGAGCGATCCTGCCCAACCGAATGAAGACAAACAGGCATTTTCTCAAGCCTTAACCATCAGCGTCGAAAATGCAGCCTTTGTCGACCCGATTACTTCGGTAGAAATCAGAGAGGTATATTCCGAAAAACAACTAGTGGAAGACTTGATCAGAAGCACGCATGGAAAAACCTGTTTGTCCGAAACCCTTCCACAAAATAATCCCGCGAAGGACGAAAAAAAAGAAAATAATACAAAAGCCGATGAAGACCGGACATGGTCGCCCAGCGAATTGATCGATTATTTTCTGAAAACCAATCCCAAAATTGTTCCCAACAACAAGCAATATGAAGATGTAGATTTATCTGAAATATTGCAGGATAGCACAAATTCTGCCACCGAAACCCTAGCCGACATTTACGCAACGCAGGGGCATGTGAGCAAGGCTATTGAAATTTATGAACAATTAATTTTGAAAAATCCGGAAAAACATATTTACTTTGCAGCCCAAATTGAAAGGTTAAAAAAATAGAAAAAATCAAATTTCATGTATACGTTAATCACCATACTTATTGTAGCCGTTTGCGTTTTTTTGACGCTTATCGTGTTGGTTCAAAATTCCAAAGGGGGCGGTTTAGCCGCAAACTTTTCTGCGTCCAATCAGATCATGGGTGTACGCAAAACAGCCGATTTTCTGGAAAAAGCCACATGGACGCTTGCCAGTTCGCTTATCTTTTTGTGCATTCTGGCAGCATTGATCATTCCATCGGGCATGTCTGCCAACAGATCCATTCTGGATTCGCAAATTGAAAATGTTGTCGACCCTACCGTCATGCCGTCGTTTCCAACAACATCGTTTCCCATAGAGGCAATTACAGAGCCGGAAGAATGATTTGCGGCGGTTGGGGATTCCAAACCCGTACTATTCCAAAGCCGGTCAGTTTTCGATTTACTACCGGTTAGTTGAGCATCATCGCAATGCTCTCGACGTTATCAGTCTGTGGTGTGGCATGATGCTGCCTCGCCTAGTCTCAACACCACGTCAAAAATTTGTTTTCCGTCGTATTCTACCCATTTACATTCGTCGAAAGATTTATCTCTTTTTTTGCGGAAGTCGAATGTGAGCAGATACCCGCAGTCCATATTTTTTGATTTCAGATAGTCTGCCAGTTGTTTGTAGGCTTCTTGGTGCTTACTGTCTCCATACCATAGTTTTAGTTCGAGTACAAATTGCTGCTTCAGATAATCTACTACCATGTCAATTTTGCCGAAGTCTCTCGTTTCGGATTCAAAATGATAGAACCCTTGTCCGTTGATTAATGGTTTTAAGTAAGTCAGAAAAATTAACTTTCCGTCTCGTTCCAAAAATTTGATGTCTTTTTCGGTATAGATTTCCGTATAATGGTTTTTGAATTTCTTTAAACAAATTTCCATATCGAAAAAGTTGTCTTTAACTATTTCGTTGAAAGGAGTTTGCGCTATTTGGTTGTCTCGCCACTTTAAAGTTTGTTTTGTAATAAAATAATCAGTAACGCGAATTTCAAAGATTTTGTTGTGAATTTTTAATCCATCTGTTCCTCTTGCCAAAAATCCAAACATCAAACCTAATTTCATTACAGGCACATCAACATTGTAAGCGTATTTTATTTTGCCCACCGTCAAATCGAACATCAAATTGCTTAACTCCTGATTTTCTTCAATTTTCTTAATCAGGTCGTCAAAAAGAGTGCTTTCTTCGTTCAGTATCAATTTAATAGCTTCCTGAACGCCTTCAATGCTCCAATTTCTATCTAATTCAGATTCAATCATCTGACATATTTTTGAAACCAAATAGGGATACCCGCTTGTGTAGAAACGAATTTCCTGCGCTATTTCGCTGATATTCATTCTTGTATGATGGTCTTTTTCATAGTCGACAAGTATGGTTTCAATTTCTTTTGCCGAAAACGACATGTCAATTTTAAAATCGACCGCAATATTCCATGGTGAATTCATGGCGCTTTCGCCCGAAGTTGGCACATACTTTCCTTGCAAAATCATCTTTTGTTTTAAATTTTTGACGTCATAAACGCCTGCAAGTATGACGCTGTGAAAAGTATAGTCTTCACCTGCATTTCTAAAGAGGTATTTGTCTCTTAACATTTTCAGGAACCTGACAAAAAGATTGTTGTTGGATGCTTCATCTGCTTCATCTATCATCAACACTATTTTTTTGTTTTTGCTTCTTTGGGATATAAACGCGCTTAATTTTCGAAAGTCTGTAACACCGGCATCAACCCACAAACTTGCTTCTTCTTCGCAATTTAGCATCAAAGTACCATGTAATAACTCCAAAAATCCTTGACAAAATCCTGTTTCGCTGGCAAACATTTCGTCGCTTGAATATTGAAAACTGATACTTGCACAAATGTAACTACCATTGTCGTTTAGCCGTTTCTTCAATCTTCCGATGGTCGTTGTTTTGCCGTATTGACGTCCACGATTGATGGTGAAATATTTAGCCCCTTCAACTAATTTCATGATTTGTTCAATCTTCCCGCTTATATCCACCATATAGTGCATATTTGGCACACATATTCCTGTTACGTTAAATTCCTTCATTTTCAGATTTGTTTTATGTTGTTCATCGTCATATCCATAAATTTTAACTGCCGCAAAGATAATTATCTTTTTTGATGCGTCATTAAAAAAACCTTTTTTTAAAAAAATCGTATACATGATTAAGTTCATTAAAATCAATAAATGATGTCGCAAAAAATATTTTCATTGATGGTTTGCGGATGTCTGTGCATCACGCTTACAGCCCAGACATTCAGAATAGATAGTCTCGAACAGGCTTTAGCCTCCGGCAGGGGAACCCGTGTGGAAAAAGTGGAAATGCTTGCCGAATTGTCCCTCGAATACTTGACTGTTGATACAGGGAAGTGCAGGCTGTATGCTTTGGAGGCGATACAATTGGCGCGAAATACCGGTTCGGCTGAAGGGACGGCTTACAATGCTCTGGGTCGATACTACCAGAAAGCCGATCTGCCTCATTCAGCCCATGTTAATTACAGGAGAGCTGAAAAATTGTTTATTGAGCATGGCGACGACGAAGGACTGTTTAAAATTTATATCAACCTGATGATTTTGTTTTGCGATATTGAAGACAAGCATAACACGGAATATTATGCCGATATGGTACAAAAAATGGCTGCCAAACGGGGTGATGTTTCAAGAGAAATCAATGCATTGTTTTACCTTGGATGGGCACATTTTGAAAGCGACGACAGTCAGGAAGCCTTGGATTTTTATCAGGACTTATACCGGAAATCTATCCCCCTGAACAATGCTATTACCTTTGTCATTGCAGTGAAATGCGGACAAATATGCCTAAGAATGAACGCTCCCCGTGAAGCAATACAATATCTGCACCGCGCGCGCAGTTTTTTTGAAGAGGGCGGATTCATCATTATGCTGGAAACATACGGTTACCTTGCTGAAGCATACGCCATGATTCAACAGAAGGATTCGGCGGAATATTACATGAAAAAAGCATGGGACTCGCACATGGTAAACGACGACACGAGATTGATACTGTTTCGCAGCCAATCGATCTTATATTCCCAAAAGGGCGACTACCGCAAAGCTTTAGAGAGTTACAAATTATTCCACCATCTTTCTGACAGCTTGGCAAAAGTAGGGAAAACCACAGAAATTGCACGCATGAAAAATTGGTACGAGTTGGATCAAAAAGACCACGAATACCAACTCCTGCAACAAGAACGTCAAAAGCAAAAAAGACTGATCAATACATTGGTATTAGCGCTGATACTGATCGTAGCGCTGTTTCTCCTGTCGGCGTTTTTCTACAGGAAAACAGCTGAAAAGAATCTGGAACTTAAAAAACTGCACACCGTAAAGGACAAACTCTTCTCCGTAGTGGCGCACGACCTTCGAAGTCCAATGGGCGCTTTGACCTCTATGTTGAAACTAGCCAACAGGAACATGTTAGACGCAGAGACGCAAGCCCAATTGCTCAGAGATATTTCTGTACGTGTTGACGATACTTATGGATTATTGGATAACCTTCTTCGATGGTCGAAAAGTCAAATGCAGGGAATGGTGCCGGCGCCTGTATATTTCGACGTACAGAAAGGAAGTCAAACAGTTACGGATAGTTTGCAGAGTATTGCCGCCAGTAAACAAATTACCCTTGAAAATCAAATTGTAAATCAACAGGTATATGCAGATCGCGACATGTTTGCCGTGCTGGTGCGCAACCTGACCATGAATGCCATCAAATATACCTCTGCAAAAGGGAAAATAACGCTTGATTCGGAACTATCAGACAATATGCTGGTCATCTCCGTGAAAGACACCGGAATGGGAATACCGCAGGAAGTACAGGACAAACTGTTCAATCTTTCGGAAACCAGAAGCCGTCGCGGAACCAACAATGAGAGTGGCACAGGCTTGGGATTGGTATTGTGCGCCGATTTCGTAAAGGCTAACGGCGGGCGTATTTGGTTCAGTTCCAAACAGGGAGAAGGCTCGACCTTCTTTTTCAGCATACCATTAAAAGAACAGCATCCTTAAATTTACCTCATACTGAATTCGCAACCGCAATACTGTTGGTTGTAAAAACCGTTGATTTTCAACAGTTCGTTGCGGCGTTCTGTCAAGCCGTCTTTACGCCAATTTTTCGCCCAGAACTCCATCCCATCAAATTGGGCGGCTGCCCAATGACCCGCTTGGAAAATCTGCTCAAGACTTTTCCAGCGCGATGACGCTAATGTGGTAGCAAACAGAGCTATGCCACATTTTTTTGCCATGCGGGCAGTCGCCAGCAAACGCATTTTGAAACAGATCAAACAACGGGCGCCACGCTCCGGCTCTTCGTCCAGACCGAAAACATGTAAGCGCCAATCATCGTGATCGTAATCGCCATCAATCACCTCAATGCCTTGCAAAAGAGCATATTGTGTCAGTTCTCTTTTGCGAAGTTCGTATTCTGATTGTGGATAGATGTTCGGATTGAAATAAAAAAGAACCGGACGGACGCCGACGGCAAGCAACCATTCAATGATTGCCGCCGAACAGGGGGCGCAACAGCTATGGAGCAATACGGTTTGCATGACGCAAAAATAATCAAGAATGACGAATGATGAATGACGAATTGCAGTTTTTTTGTACTTTTATGTTTTTTTTTAATTCATAATTCGTAATTCGTAATTCATCATTGAAAATAAATATTTGCTTATCGCCGCGTGAAGCCGCTGATACACAATTGTTAGAAAAGGTGGTAGCCCGTCATGCGGGATGCCGCCCCGAAGATATTGCAAAACTGAATATCCTTCGCCGCTCTATTGACGCCCGCAAGCGAGGTCATATAAAAATGAACCTGACGGTGGAGGCGTTCTTGCATGGCGAGCATATTGTCCATCCATCATACGATTTTCGCTTCAAAAATGTACATTCTTCTCCCGAAGTAGTGATTGCCGGAACGGGACCCGCCGGTTTATTTGCTGCGCTCAGGCTTATCGAACGCGGATTCAAGCCGATATTGATTGAACGCGGCAAGGAAGTGGACAGCCGTAAACGCGACATTGCCCTTCTGTGTCGCGGCGAAGGATTGAACCCCGAGTCAAACTACTGTTTCGGCGAAGGTGGAGCTGGCGCTTTTTCCGATGGCAAGCTGTTCACCCGTTCGCGAAAACGCGGCGACATAAAGCGGGTGTTGCATCTGTTCCGTTATCACGGGGCGAGCAGCGATATTCTCATTGACACGCACCCGCATATTGGCAGCGATCTGCTGCCTGCGGTCATCCGCAACATGAGGCAAACCATTGTGCAATGCGGCGGCGAGTTCCGGTTTGGACAGAAGATGACCGATTTTATCATTCGCAACGGAAAGGTAACAGGAATTGCAACCGCTACAGGCGATCGGTTCGAAGGACGCGCCGTCGTTCTAGCTACCGGACATTCGGCGTCTGATGTGTATGAAATGATGCACCGCAACCGTTATCTGCTCGAACCTAAAGACTTTGCGATGGGTGTTCGGGTTGAGCACCCGCAGGAACTCATCAACGGAATACAATACCACCATTCGCCTGAAATGCAATATCTTCCGGCAGCCGCATACACGCTTAACGCGCAGGCTGACGGACGCGGCGTATATTCCTTTTGCATGTGCCCCGGCGGATGCATCGTTCCTGCTGCTACTTCGGCTGAAGGTCAAGTTGTCAACGGTATGTCGTCATCAAGAAGGCATACGGCTTTCGCCAACTCGGGTATCGTAGTGGAAACGCGGCTGAATGATTTGGGAGCGTTTTCCCAATACGGAACATTGGCAGGCTTGCGGTTCCAACAACATGTAGAAATGCTTGCCAAAGAAAACGGAGGCGCCAATCAGACAGCGCCGGCACAGCGCATCACCGACTTCGTTAACGGGCGTACATCAACCGGCTTGCCCGCGTGCAGTTATTTGCCTGAAATTGTTTCGTCGGCTATCCATTCATGGTTGCCGGCGCAGATTGCACAAAGATTACGGGAAGCCTTCAAAATATATGATCGCAAAATGCGCGGATTTCTAACGTCAGAAGCAATAATTGCAGGCGTTGAATCGCGCTCGTCAACGCCGGTACGCATACCGCGAGACACCGCTACCATGCAACATCCGCAACTGCCGGGACTTTATCCCTGCGGCGAAGGAAGCGGTTATGCCGGAGGAATCACATCATCGGCGATTGATGGCGAAAATGTGGCGGAAAAGATAAGTTTTTTTTTGTGATTTGTTCATTTTTTTTACTTTTGCTGCCTGAAAAGTCCATTTAGTAAAGATGAAAAATATTATTGCCCCAGTTGACAGAAGTTTAATCATCAATGAGTTAACCTCCGAACGGTTTATCAGGAAAACAAATCGTTCGAATAATGAGCTGTATGTAATAACCGCCCACGATTCGCCCAACATCATGCGTGAAATTGGTCGCCTGCGCGAGTTGTCCTTCCGGTATGCCGGAGGCGGTACCGGAGAAGAAATAGATATCGACGATTATGATACCGCGCAGAATCCTTACAAACAGTTAATTGTATGGGATAGCGACAGCGAAGAAATATTGGGCGGCTACCGTTACCATATCTGCGACGAATCGTATGTCAACGAGCATGGTGAAATCAATCTGGCTACAGCCGAATTGTTCCGGTTCTTACCCGGATTCATCCGGAATTACCTGCCCTACACCATTGAGTTGGGTCGTTCGTTTGTGCAGCCGGCTTTTCAGTCGACCAACCGCTTCGGGAAAGGGCTGTATTCGTTGGATAATCTTTGGGACGGACTGGGAGCGCTTGTAGTGAAAAATCCCGACAAAAAATATTTTCTGGGAAAAGTCACCATGTATACCTCCTACAGTGCTGACGCCCGCAATATGATTCTTTATTTTCTCGACAAGCATTTTGGCGACCGCGAAAATCTGATTTGCCCTTACGAAGAACTGGCGCTGAAAATAGACATTGACACAGACGCTATGGCTCAACTTTTTGTGGGAAAAAATTACGCGGAAGATTATAAAATTCTTTTTCAAACGGTGAGGAGTTACGGTGAAAACATTCCTCCGTTAATCAATTCGTACATGAATCTTTCGCCTTCCATGAAAACCTTCGGAACCGTTGTTAATTCCCATTTTGGCAACGTTGAAGAGACCGGCTTGATGATTACCATCAATGATCTGTACAGCCAAAAAGTGAAACGCCACATCACATCATACACATCTAAAAAACAGGAATAGTTATGGATACCATCTATTTGATTATTGTTATTGCATTGGTCGCCTTGGCAGTAGTAGACCTTCTCGTTGGCGTCACCAACGATGCCGTAAATTTCCTCAACTCGTCCATCGGCTCTAAAGTAGCGTCGCGACAGGTTATCCTGCTCATTGCCTCCATCGGGATACTGGCAGGTGCGCTCACTTCCAGCGGTATGATGGAAATAGCCCGCAGCGGGGTTTTTCATCCCGGAATGTTCACTTTCCACGAGGTCATGATGATCTTCATTGCGGTGATGATCTGCGATGTGCTACTGTTGGACATATTCAACACCTTCGGTTTACCCACGTCGACTACCGTATCGTTGATTTTCGAATTGCTGGGAGCGGCGGTGTTGGTGTCATTGTACAAAATCTGGACGTCGACGGCAGGAACCTCCGGAATATTAACCGATTACATCAATTCGGCGAGCGCGTTGAAATTGATTTTTGCCATTTTGGCGTCGGTGGTGGTGGCTTTTCTTTGCGGAAGCATTGTCATGTTTATTTCGAGACTGTTGTTTTCATTCCGTTATAAACGCTCGTTCAGAAAATTCGGCGCACTGTGGTGCGGGCTTGCCATGACGGCAATAACCTATTTCGCACTTTTCAAAGGACTGCAAGACAGCCCTGTAATTTCGACAAACACTATGAACTGGATTACAGACAATTTGCAAATCATGCTGTTGTCCTGTTTCGCAGGTTTTACCATCCTTTTGGCATTTTTCCAATATTTTTTCAAAATCAATATTTTGAAAATCATTGTGTTGGCAGGAACCTGTGCGTTGGCGCTGGCATTTGCAGGCAACGACTTGGTGAACTTCATCGGCGTAACCATGGCAGGTATTTCTTCCTACGAATTTGCTACGGCACATGTAGCAGCAGGCGGGAATATTGATACCATGTTGATGGGCGATCTTGCCAAACCCGTTGTCGTTCAGCCGATTTATCTGTTGGTTGCCGGCGGGGTGATGGTACTTGCGCTCTGGTTTTCAAAAAAGACAAAAACAGTAACCGATACCGAAGTGAACCTTGCGCGTCAGGACGACGGGATAGAGCGTTTCGGATCAACTCCCGCTTCGAGAGCATTGGTGCGTAGCGCGCGAAAACTCAACAAACGTTTCACAGACCTCATGCCCGACACGATCAACCGGTTTATTGACAGCCGATTCAAACCATCCAAAGCCGAAAGGAAAAACAAAGCCTCATTCGACCTGATACGCGCTTCGGTAAACCTCACCGTCGCGGCGTTGCTCATTTCAACGGCAACATCGTTTAAGCTTCCTTTGTCCACTACCTACGTAACATTTATGGTTGCCATGGGTTCGTCGCTCAGCGACAGAGCATGGGGGCGCGAAAGCGCCGTGTACCGTATCACGGGCGTGCTGACGGTTATTTCGGGATGGTTCCTCACTGCCATTGTTGCGTTTTCAGCGGGTTCACTCGTTGCGTTGCTGCTCATGTGGGGAGGAAAAATTGCATTTGCAGCGCTGTTGATATTCTGCGTTTTCCTGCTCGTTCAATCGTCGCAACTTCACAAAAGACGGGAAAAAAAGCAGCATCAAGTAGAAAATACTCCTGCCATTGTCAAAAAAGGTTCTATCATTGAAAAATGTAACGAGGATGTGTACAGAGTATTCGAACAAATGAGCCGAATCTATTCACAAACATTAACCGGTCTTGCTGCGGAAGACGACAAAAAACTGAAAAAACTCTTCAAGGAAGCCAAGGAACTGTATCAGATGGAAAAGAACCGAAAAGATTACGAAATGTTGCCCACATTGGTAAAATTGCAGGAAGATACCGTTGATACAGGGCATTACTTCGTGCAGGTGCTCAACTATTTGTACGAAGTGTCCAAGTCGTTGCTGTTCATCACCAAATCAAGTTTCGAATATATCGACAACAACCACAAGGGATTGAACGATAAACAAATGGAAGACCTTGAAAAACTCAACAAGGAAGTATCGAATGTGTATGGAGATATTGTAAATATGTTACGTACTTCCGATTTCAGTGATTTTGAACGGACATTAGCCAAACGCGACGAGATTTTTGACCTTCTTGTGGAAAGTATCAAATCGCAAATCAAGCGAGTGAAAGACAATGAAAGTTCGGTTCGCAACAGCATCCTCTATTTAGATATTGTCAACGAAACCAAAGCGATGCTGCTGCAAGCGCGTAACCTGATGCGTGCGCAACGGTTGTTTGTGGGATTTGAAGAAGAAGAGAAGAAAAAGAAAGAAAAGAAGGACAAAAAATAATATAAAGTTAATATTTATAGTTTTCAGTTTTCAGTTTTCACAAAAAATTACGAAAGAGGCTGTCCTTTTTAGGGAACAGCCTCTTTCGTTTAAAAAAATATTTCTACTGACTATTGCCCGTAATACGAGATTCTCAACGTTCTTTCTTCCGATTGGATGATGAATATTCCTTGAGCTGTCAAATCAATGTCCATTTCGGCGCCGGTTGCAATGCCGCGATACATGAGTGCGCCGGATATGCTGTATACGCTCCATTGTTCTCCTTCAGTCAATCCGCGAACAAATAGTCTGCCGCCCTGAACATAAGCTTTCAACGGATTGTGTTCCAAATCCTGGCTATTATTGATGAGCCCTGTCCATTTTGCATAGAGAGTTAAATTGGCTGTTACAACATCCGTAGCGAAGTTCCAGATGTTGGTACATTCAACTTCTTTGTACCAACCGGCAAATGTAAACCCTGATCTCGTTGGCGGAGGCGCCGGTTCTGTCGCTTTTTCACCTTGTTGTACATTTTGTGATGGTACTGTGCTGCCGCCCCGCGAATCGAAGGTCACCGTAAACGATGATGACCATTTAGCGTAGACTGTGATGTTTGCCGTCACTATATCGGTTTCGAAATTCCATATATTCACACATTCTTCTTCTTTATACCAGCCGTCGAAAGTGAATCCTTGTCGCGTTGGATCAACCGGTTTTATGATCAAGTCGCCCTGTGCAACGGTTTGCGGCATCACCTCGGTACCGCCAAGAGAATTGAATGTTACAATAAACAGATCAAGCCATTTTGCATAAAGGGTGGTATGTCCTGTCACCACGTCGACGTCAAAATCCCATACGTTGATACAGGTTGCCTCTTTATACCATCCGCCGAAGACATAGTTCACCTGAGTCGGATTGGCGGGCTGGGTCAATTTGTTGCCGCTTGCTGCATACTGCGTTTCAACAGCGCTGCCGCCCTGCGAATCGAAGGTTACCTCATATAACCATCTGGCGTAAAGCGTGGTGTTTCCAGTAACTACATCTGTTGCAAAGTTCCACACATTAATACAGGCTGCTTCCTTGTACCATCCGCCGAAGGCAAGCCCTTCCTTCGCGGGAGGTTCCGGCTGTGCTACTCTGCCTCCGTATGGTACGGCTTGTGTGGGAACGGCGCTGCCGCCTTGTGAATTGAATGTTACCGTATGCATCCATTTGGCGTAAAGCGTCATGTCGCTCGTTACCACATTGTTGTCGAAGTCCCATTCATTGATGTATGACGCTTCTCTGAACCATCCTTCAAAAGAGTATTGCGCCCAAACGGGGTTCGCAGGCTTCGTTAGTTTGCTGCCTTCTGTCACTGTTTGTGAACTGACGGCGCTACCGTCCCAGGTCTCGAAAGTTACGATATACTGGGCAATCCATTTGGCGTAAAGCGTGATGTTGGTCATAACGATGTCAGTGGCGAAGTCCCATTCGTTGATACATGCCGCTTCTTTATACCAGCCGTCGAAGATGTGCATGTTGCGTATGGGATCTGCAGGTTTGCTGAGCATGCCTCCCTGGTCTACGTTTATAGTGGTGTTATCTTCACCGTCTTGAGTATTGAAGGTTACGGAATGTTGCCATTTTGCGTAGAGCATCATGTTGGAGGTTACTGTGGATGTAAAATTCCATACGTTGGTGCAGTTTTCATCCCTGAACCATCCGCCAAAGACGAATCCATCCCGTACCGGAATTTCGGGTGGCGTTATTCTACCGCCCTGATCCACTTTCTGCGGAACTATACTGCTACCGCCCTGCGTGTTGAAAATAACTTCGTATTGCCATTTGGCATAAAGAGTGATGTTAGCCGTTGCTACATCCGTGTCGAAGTTCCATGGCGTAGTATAATTCGATTCCCTGTACCATCCGCCAAATACGAAGTTTGCACGCGTAGGTTCCGATGGTTCCTGAATTTTGCTGCCTTGTTCCACATTTTGTGGAGGTACAGCGCTGCCGCCCTGCGAATCGAACGTTACCTGATACAGCCATTTTGCGTAAAGCGTCATGTTGGCGGTTACCCTATCGGTCACGAAGTTCCACTGATTGATGTATGTTGGTTCTATGTACCACCCGCCAAATACTACTCCCGGTCGTGAAATAGTGGTTGGCTGCGTTAGCGCGCCGTTCTGATCCACCTGCTGCACAATCGT
>Ga0099364_10006730_pt1 | contig 16651 bp, 13 predicted proteins | sample TergutTh196P3_FD_73070 | JGI IMG/M metagenome (GOLD analysis project Ga0099364, IMG submission 73070) | Microcerotermes parvus P3 segment gut microbial communities from Pointe-Noire, Republic of the Congo - Th196 P3 | ecosystem: Host-associated > Arthropoda: Insects > Digestive system > Gut ... | reverse complement strand
GAAAACGCGACACATAAAACACGGCATCCCGTAGGGATGCAATATCGGTAAAAAACGCGACACATAAAACACGGCATCCCGTAGGGATGCATCTCTCGGTAGCAAATGCGACACACGGAAAACACGGCATTCCGTTAGGAATGCATCTTTCGGTAGAAAACGCGACATCCCATAGAGATGCATTCCAACGGAATGCAAACGTCGCCCGTCGCGTGCGTTTCTACCGAGAGACGCATCCCTACGGGATGCCGCGTTTTATGTGTATTCGGCATTTTCTACCGATATTGCGTCCCTACGGGACATTTGCGTTGTTTTATATGCGTATAATTCAGAACAAGTCCGTATCAAGTCCGTAGTTGCTCCGATGTTTGTTCGATGTTTCTCCGATGTTTGTTCGATAACAATCGAACAAACGTCGGCGAAACGTCGGCGAAACAGCGACGAAAGAATAGAGTAGACTCGAAGAAGTTGTGCGGAAATGGCATATCTTTAGGTTTTTGAAGCTGTCAAAGTCAGGAGAAAGTGTTGGAATTTTGTTTTTTTCAAAAAAACATTTTTTTTTGTTGCTATTAAAAAAAAATAATTAACTTTGCGGCTCAATCATAAGGCGATTTTTGCCGCGTATGAGATGTAAGTACGCGTTGAAGAGAGCGATGATAATTTTTGCGTAAGGCATTTTGCTTTAATTCTTACTGTGTGAAAATTTGGCGATTAGAAGACAGTAAACAAAGAGGAGAGGTGGGTGTTCGCGCGGGTAGCGTGGACTTAAATATGATTTCTTTGTTTACTAGGTTACGCCAAATACCACACACAGCGGGAGACAAATAGAGTTTCACGCTTTTTTGTTTTGTGGTTGTTTGAAGCGTAATTTTTTTGTAAACTTTTTAATTTTTTTAATTTTTTTTGTAACAAACAATGATTAAGTATTTTTTTGAAGCCGCTGAAGGTAACAGCGGAACAATGGAAGCCGAAAACCATTTGAAAAACTGCGCAATGGAAGCCGAATCCATTTCCAAACACGGGGCGAGTTCGAAAAGCCTAATGAGTAGAGTTAGTGTGTTTAATGTAGCATTTTTAGCCTTGTTTGTGGTTGCCCTTTTCGTTGTTGGCTGTGATGATGATGGCGACGACGATAACGCTAAAGTCGACGCCAATGTGCCTGTAACCTCAGTTACAGTAACTTCAACTGGTAATGTAAATCAAATAACCACTCAGGGCGGCACGTTGCAGATGTTAGCTGATGTGCAACCCGACAATGCAACAGATAAAAGCGTTACGTGGTCAATATCACCGCCCACAGGAGTTGCAACAATTTCAGCAAACGGCTTATTAACTGCGGTATCTAATGGTGTGGTAAAAGTCAGAGCAACCGCCAACGATGGTTCAAACCTCTTTGGGGAAAGAGATATAACTATTGCTGCTGCTGGTGGCTCCTCACAGAATCCGCAGCCGTTTACGATAACCGCTGTTGTCCAAAACGGTAGTGCGCACAACAATCTTATCAGCAAAGTTGCGGCTTATGTTTGGGTTGAAGAAGAAGGCGTAGTAGATGAATACGGCGACCCGAAATGGGAAAAAATCGAACTCGCTTCGGGCAATTATGCAAACGGTGGTTTTACAATGACGTTGCCGGAAACGCTCGATGACAAATTTCTTGAAAATATTTTGGACTCAGAATTTGGCGATATGGGGACCGCAAACCCTACTAACGCAAAAATATGCGCTATTCACAAATCCGAATTTGAAGCATATAGCAGCAATGGCACAAATGTAGGCTATTTCTTTCACGGCTCGTATTATGACCCCGAAATTTGGGCATTATACGTATATGCAGACAGGGAGGTAAGCGTAACTGCTGATGAATCAGATTTTTTAATGACCATGTCGTTGAAAAAAGGGTGGAATGTAGTGTACGTTTGGTATGACGATGACGACAATCACTTCATTTCTACCACTATGCCAAGCATTTTTCAAGGAATGTTATGGAAATTTTACGGCGAATAAACCATTATTATATACATTTAATTTATTAACAATTTTTAATTTTTTTAATTTTTTTTTAAACATATGATTAAGTATTTTTTTGTATCGTTATTTGTTTTGGGCGGTCTATTGTCGACTGCCGACGTCTATGCCGAAGCTTTGAGCGGTAAGCAGTTAGACAAAGCTGTTAAGAAATCTGTAAAAGCCCGTCAGAAAGAAACCAAGAGGGGCAAATGGAATCTTACCGGCACAAGTTTGCCACTGAAAATGGCATTAGACAGGCATTATAGAAACATGCTTGGCAACAACTTGGAAGAGATAGTTGCTAGCGTAGGTATGTGCCAGTCGCTCAACGTCTGTTCGCAGCAAGCGCAAAACAACGCGCTTACTTTCTATGCAAGCGCCGCCGGCTCGCACATTCGCGGACGCGTAGTATCAGACATGTTCAACAACGCTTCGGCAGATGTGCCAGAAGAGTTTGACAGATTCTATGCGGCATACGAGCGATTAGTAAGTCAGGAAATTAAAGGCGAGGTGCAGTTCAGCATTGCCTTTGAGAGACCAAATGCATCAGGAAGAGAGTATCAAGCCGTCTATCTGGTGGACATAGACAAAGCGGCGTCTGCGAGAATGAGAGCTCTGCAACTTGCAGTGCAGGAAACAGAAATGGCGCAGAGATACGCCGACAAGGTTAGCGAATTTGTTAGAGAAGGTTTTAAATAAAAAATGTTTCGTTCAAACAAATATTTGCTAATTTTTGCAATGATAATGTTATTCAACGCAAACCTTTACGCTCAACGAACAGGTAGAAATGTTCAGGGAGCCGTAACGGTTTGCGGCGAATACATTTATGAAGTGCCCGACAACGTGCCGCGAGACCAAGCAAGAAGAATAGCCTTAGAGAGAGCCAAAACCAAAGCCTTAGAAGACAGATTTGGCACAACGATGACGCTTAGCGTGGGAGCCACAACAAGAAGCAGCGGAGCCGAAGAAACTGAATGGTTTAGCATCACAAATATTAGCGAGGTAAACGGCGAATGGCTCGAAGATATAGGCGAGCCTACATTTGTATTTGGCGCAGACCGACAAGGTAGGCAAACTCTGAAAGTCAATGTGTGCGGACAAGCGCGAGAACTGACTGGCACGAGAATAGACCTCGAAACGAAGGTGTTGAAAAACGGGGTGGAAAACAGGTTTGAAAGTAACGAATTCAGAGACGGTGATGAACTGTATATTGCATTTCGCTCGCCCGTCGATGGATTTATTGCCGTATATCTCGTAGACGAATCGAGAACGGCATATTGCCTGTTGCCATACAGAAGAGACAGAACAGGAATAGTTAAAGTTGAAGGCGGTAAAGACTATATATTCTTTTCTGCCCAACACGCTCAAAGAGAGATAGCGTCGATAGTAGACGAGTATATGCTGACAGCAGAAAAACCGCTTGAGCACGATTTGTTATACATTATATTCTCACCCAACGAGTTTACTAAAGCAAACGACGCGCCGGCTGACCAAGAAACAATTCCCAGACAGCTATCATTCGACGATTTTCAAAACTGGCTAACAAGAAACCGGATGAGAGATAGAGACATGAAAGTGGATATTAGAACAATAACAATCAGAAAATGAAAATGTCAACCAGTAAATTTTTATACATTATATTAATATCAGTTCTTTTTTCGAACTATACATTAGCGCAACAACGCAGTAACGAGCAAGTGCGCAGAGAATTAGATTCGATACAGCGTTTGCAGCAGCCGCAAAGACAACAACAACAGCAACAAACTCAGCAGCAACAGCAACAGCAACAGCAGCCGGTGCGCTCCGAAGCTGTTTCTCGTCCTCAGCAGCAGCAACAACAAACTCAACCCGCACAGCAGCAACAACAACCTGTGCAGCAGCAACAGCAGCAATCTTCGCGTTCTGAAGCTGTTTCCCGTCCTGTTGGCGCCCAGCCGGCAAGTACGCAAACGGCAACAAGCGGCTCGCGTACTGAGGCGTTGTCGCGTCCTTTCAGGCTTAGAGTAGAAAGCAGAGAAGAAACATTGAGACGCCTGCAGGAAGAAAACCGGATGTATCAGGAACTGTGGCAACAGGAGTTAGAAGCAAGGCGAGCCGCACTGTCGGTACAGCAGGGAATAACCGAAGCAATTCAGATTGAAGTAATACCAACGGTAGACTTGGTTGTTGCAGAAGACGGAGGAGCAGACATGAACTTGAGCGTAAACTTCACATACGGTATCAGAGAAGAAGACAGAGGAAGAGGAGTAAGATTTAACGTAGAAAACCGCACAGACGATTTCCCGCTTGGAGCCTACAACCCTACGCAATCAAACGCATGCAGGCTGATGCTCGAATTTGCAAAAAATAAAATAGAAACCGAACTGTTAAAATATCTGACGCCACAGGCAAGGGTTACAATAGTTATTACCGGCGAAACCGACGGTACGCCAATTAGAAACAGAATGCCCTACAATGGCGAGTTTGGCGATTTCAACAATAGATTGATATTCCTCAACAACGAACTTCACAATATGACCGTCACGCAAGAAACAGGGATAACCTCGAATGCACAGTTGGCATTTCTTAGAGCGCAAGGCGTAGAAAACTTTATCAGAACGTTTGTTACCCCGCTGCATCAAACAAGAAACACGTTCCAGATTCATGCCGTAGAAAACAGACAGTTGGGCGACGAGTATAGACGAATTTCAATAGAATTTATCATTCACGGAGCATTCAACGATGTGATGGAAGATCAGGAAGAGATAGCCGAAAATTTTGTGTCGGACATACAAATGAACATTCCTACGAGAAACAGGGTAAACAACGATTTGTTTGTGTTGATTATCGCCAACGAAAATTATTCGCCCGAACACATGGTTTCAGAAGTTCCATTTGCTATCAACGATGGTAAAATTTTTGCCGAATATTGCCAAAAAACGCTTGGAATACCTGCCCGACACATTATCCACATTGAAGACGGCACAATGAACCGTATTCAAGACGGTATAGACCGTATTACAGCCCTATTGAGAAGTGAAGGAGGAAATGCTTCGGCAATAGTATATTACGCCGGACACGGTATACCAAACGCCGAAACAAACGAGGCGTTCATCATACCGGTAGACGCAAACCCCACGAGAACAACCCAGCTAATCAGCCTGCCGTCTATATACAGACAGTTGGGAGCAGCGCCCGCAAAGTCGGTACTCGTTGTTATTGATGCTTGCTTTAGCGGTACGCGTAGAAACGGTGAGATGATTTTAGCCGGTACGCGCTCAGTTAGAATCAGACCCAGAGAAGAGCAAATAGCAGGAAATCTGATTATAATGGCAGCTACTGACGGTTTTCAAACCGCACAGCCAATGCGCGAACAGCAACACGGATTATTCACGTACTACCTCCTGAAAACGCTGCAGGAAAGCAACGGAAATATAACGCTCGGCGACTGGTTTGACCGCACAAGAAGAACTGTAGCGCGAGAATCAATACTCCGTTTAGCTGAGCAAACGCCTACGTTTACAGTGTCGCCGGCAATGGAAAATACATGGAGGAACATTAGGTTTTAGTTGATAATTGTATAATTGATAATTGATAATGAAAAATATAAAAAAATCTGCGCTAATTTTGTTAATCAGCTTCATCTGTGTGCTAAGTGCGGCGGCGCAGGGTAATGTCTCTAACATCCGCATTCATCAAATGGACAATGTTTTGATAATACTCTACGATTTAGCGAGACGGGCTGACATCGAACTTCACGTTTCTTTTGACGGCGGCGCATCATTCCGCGGTCCTATGTTGCAGGTTTTAGGCGCAGTTGGCAGTAGAATTAACCCCGAAGTAGACAAAGTTATAGCTTGGAACGTTATGGCTGAGATTGGCGAAATAGACAACTCAAACACTATACTAAAAATTGTTTCGACCGATGCAAGACAAAACAATAATAGACAGGAATCTATAAAAAGTTTTTCCGAATTGAGCAGAGAAAGAAATAACCGCATAATTGAAGAATCAAGACGAAACAGGCGAAATTAAATAAAAAAAATAATGAATTACCAAATGTTTAGAACTTTAAATCGTTGTATTACAACTCCGTATGGAGTTAAAACGTGGATAACCTCAAGTGAGCGGAGCGTAACTCGAGGTATAAAATCTGCGCTAATCCTGTCAATCTGTGTCATCTGCGTGCTAAGTGCGGCGGCTCAAAACATAGAACCAGACGACCCTGACTGGCACACCGAAATAGTGATAGAGTATCTGCCTGATTCTTTGCAGATTGCTGAAATATCGTCTGCTTCTTTCCGGTTGAGAATGGAAAGCCCTGATGCTGTTTTGCAGAGAGTTTTAGACGAAAATCAAAATATTTTGGATAGTTGGCAACAGGAATTTGACGCCCGGCGAGCCGCTCTTCCCGCTTCGCAACGAGCAGCAAACATCGAAATAACGCCATCCATAGAGATGGTAACAGCCGAAGACGGTGGACGCGACATAAATCTGAACATAAGTTTCTCTTACGGAGGCGATTACCCGCCCGGAGCATATAAGCCCGAACAGTCGAACGCTTCGGCAACGCTTTTGGAGTTTGCGAAAGCGAAAATTGAAACGGAACTTGCACAGTTTTTAACGCCCGAAACAAGCGTAACGTTCATAATTACAGGCGAAACAGACGGTGCGCAAATCAGGCGTGGAATACCATATAGCGGCGATTTTGGAAATATTTCAAGCCGATTGATGCTGCTAAACAACGAGTTACACAACATGACCGTCACGCAAGAAACAGGAATAACATCAAACGCACAGTTGGGATTTTTGAGGGCGGTGGGCGTAGAAGATTTTTTGAGAAAAAACGTGACGACATTGCAACGCACAAACAACACGTTTCAAATTAATGTGGTAGAAAACAGAGGAACGGGCGACAGATACAGACGGGTATCGTTGGAAATGGTTATTCACGGCGCTTTAAACCACCAAATGAGAGCAAATCATCTACATGTTGATGAAGATTTTGTGCCGGATATTAGCCAGAATGTGCCTGAAACAGAAATAATTAACGATGATATTTTTGTGTTGATTATTGCAAACGAAAACTATAGTAACGATATGCTTCCCACAGTGCCGTTTGCGATTAACGACGGTAAAAGTTTCGCGCAATATTGCGAAAAAACTCTTGGAATTCCAGCGCGGCAAATTATTTTCGTTCAAGACGGCTCTTTAGACGTGATTAACAGCGCAATAGAACGCATGACGGCTTCGTTGAGAAACGCCGGCGATACTACTACAGCAATTGTGTACTACGCCGGACACGGTATCTCAAACGCAGAAACTCACGAGGCGTTTATAATTCCCTCCGACGGCAATCCGATAATTTTTGACAGGCTAATAAGTTTAAATTCAATGTATAACGCTCTTGGAGTGGCTTCGGCGAAATCGCTGATAGTGATTTTAGACGCATGTTTTAGCGGAGCGCGCAGAAACGGCGAAATGATTATGGCGGGTGCGAACGCCGTGCAAACCGAACCAAAAGTTGAAAATTCGCAGGGAAATCTTATTGTAATAAACGCCGCTGAAGGCTATCAATCAGCCCGCGCGTTCAGAGAGCAGCAGCACGGACTGTTTACATACTACTTGCTGAAAACTCTTAAAGACCTGACAAACAACGAGGAAGATATTACTCTTGGCGCTTGGTTTGAGACGACAAAAGATGCAGTGTTGCGGGAAGCATATTTGCGCGAAAACGAGCAAACGCCTACTGTTACTGTATCAAGCGAAATGGAAGACAGTTGGGAAAACATTAAATTTAATTAAGATGATGAAACATACGAAAAACCTGATTATAATTATTACTATAGCGTTTTTCAGCGTTTTTGCAGAAAATGCCACCGCACAAGACCACGTATCTAACATCAGAGTGCGCCAGTCTGAAGAAAATCTGATTGTTATGTACGATTTGAGCGAGAGAGCCGATGTAGAAGTATATTTTTCTGCCGATGGCGGTAGAAATTTTACGGGACCTCTGCAATATGTTTCCGGCTCGGTGGGAACAAATTTAGCGCCCGAAAAAAATAAAATGTTTTTATGGTATGTAGTCCGCGAATTGGGCTACGTAGACATCGAAGAGGCTGTAATAAAGATAGTTGCGGCGGCTATTTATCCGCGCAAGCGAACTATTCTTGCATACAGACCTGATTATAACCCGCTTATTTCGGTTCGCAGAAATGTTTACCAATTGGATAAAGGTATAACAGAGAGCGAGTTTAAGTATTTCATGGATATGCGATTGTATAGAGAGATGACGCCTCTAACGCGAGATAACGCGCAACTGCAAATGGCGCGGGCAGACGATAACGCCTTGCATTTGTATAACCGCGGCAGACCCAACCGTATAGCGGGAGGAGTGATAATAGGCGTTTCTGCGCCATGGTGCGCTCTTGGGGGAGCCGGTATACCCGGCGTTTCCACCGGGGTAGCGCTTATTTCACGCGGTAATATGCAAACGCGTCACGCTGTAGACGTTTTCAATAATAGCATAGACCGAGCCGATGTAACGCGAATGTTGGCTGATTTCAACTACCAAAAAGGCGTAAAAAGAAACAGGATTGGAAATATTTGTCTACTCACCTACGGCTCTCTTGTTGTTGGCGGCGCTTATTTGGGCGGTTTGGCTGGAATATACGATGGCGATGCTGAAGCGGTAGGTATTGGTGCACTTGCAGCGGCATGGGCAGGCGCTCCGCTTTTGTTTACCGGCATAAATTTTAAAATAAATGCAAATCATCTAATGCGCGGGAATGAGCCTATATTCTACGACAATCTTTCCCAAAGCGATTTGTCGCAAATGATTTCTGATAATTACCGCAAAAGCGAAACCAGAAACACGCTTGGCAATGTACTTCTAATTTCGTATGGCACAGGCGTTTCTGCAACAGCAATATTAGCGGGCATTATTGATAATTCGTGGAATTCGTTTTGGTTTGGGATGGGCGCGGGCGCATACACAGGTATACCGTTGTTAGCCACAGGCATAGGCTTGAAGGTAAACTCTAAACAATTAATAAGACAAGCGGAATATTTACAACAAAATTCATCTGTCAACAATACGGGATTAGAATTGAAATTTGGCGTTACAAGTAGTGGCGGTCTGGGAATGACATTGAAGTTTTAAACAGTTGAAAATTGAAAATTGAAAATTGAAAGTTAATAATATAATAAAAATGAAATCATTAGTATCAACAGTAATTCTCTGCTACATGGCGATAGCAACGGCAGAGGCGCAGGATGTAGTATCAAACATCAGGGTACAGGTAGCCGACGACCATTTAATTGTGTTGTACGACCTGACTGAAATGGCTGACATCGAAGCGTATGTTTCCTTTGATGGCGGGGCAACATTTCGGGGTCCGCTTCAACAAGTTTTTGGCTCTATAGGCAAGGAAATACCTCCTGAAAACGACAAGATGTTCATGTGGCAAGCGGTCAGCGAGTTGGGCGGCAGTGTAGACCACGCAAACGCAGTAATAAAATTAGTGGCTAACAACGTTGTTTATAGCGACATAACGTTATCCGAAACAGACGCGCTGATATCCGTAGGCAGAACGGTATACAGATGGGACAAAGACATGAACCAGACTGATTTTAACAGGTTTATGGACTTGAAAGTGTACAAAGGAATGACGCCGCTTTCGCGCAATAACACGCAAATTTTGCTGGCGCGGTCGAGCCAGTATGCACTGTCTACCTATAATCGCGGTTTGCAAAGTCACAACGCAGGGAATTTGTTCCTGATTACGGGACTTTTTCCGGGCATATGGCTTAAATCGCAAGGCAGCATGTACATACGCGAAGCAATATACATGCACAACCAAAGTCTCGACCAAATTGACGTGTCGCAGTTGATGATAAACTACAATTTCGAAAAGGGAAGGAAGCGAAACCGTATCGGCAATGCTTTTCTTATTCCGGGCGCACTTATTGCGGTAGGCGGCGCGGCGTTGGCAATATACGATGGCCCGCTTTGGTTTCAAAACAGCGACAACTATAGTGATTACGCGTGGGTTGCAGGAATTGCATCTTTGCCCATTGGCGGCGCTATGATGCTTGTCGGCATTACCTTCAAAGTAAACGGCAAACATTTGAAGAGACACGCCCTTGACATGCGATATAACGGCGGCATGGTGACGAGCATTGAGTTGGATTTTGGCTTAACCGGCAATGGCGCTGGTTTAGCGTTAAAGTTTTAGTTGAAAGTTGAAAATTGAAAGTTAAAAGTTGAAAATGAAAATGAATTACCAAATGTTTAGAAATTTAAATCGTTGTATTACAACTCCGTATGGAGTTCAAACGTGGATAACCTCAAGTGAGCGGAGCGTAACTCGGTGTATAAAATCTGCGCTAATCCTGTCAATCTGTGTCATCTGCGTGCTAAATGCTGCGGCTCAAGGCAATGTATCTAACATCCGTGTTCAGACGATGGATCACGTGTTAATTATTCAGTATGACTTGGCAGTACGCGCCGACATTGAGGTATTTGCCTCTTTCGATGGCGGAATTAACTTCACGGGACCACTACAACGTGTAAACGGAGCAGTTGGCAGAGGGGTTAATCCCGAAATAGACAAAATGATTGTTTGGAACGTACGTGATGAGTTCGGTGCTATGGACAATCCAAATGCAGTGATAAAGGTCGTTTCGACAAATGAGACAGTAGTTCCAAAAAACACGCATCAGTCTTTTTCGAGTGGCATTTTAACTTACTGTATTTTAATACGGGCAGATAAATTCCATGGATTTTCAGGTTCATTGGTTACTATTACAGAAAGTGAATTCAAAGGATTTGCAACTGGATTGGTTACTATTACAAAAGGTGAATTCAGAGGATTGTCAGGTGGAGCAGTTAATGTGTCGAAAAGAGTGAGCGGCATTCAAATCGGTCTTGTGAACATCATCGATGAACGTGGTGACGGCGTTCAACTCGGTCTTGTAAACATCATCAGAAATAAAGAAACTTTTAAAGTAATTCCAATAATAAATTTTTAAAATTTCTAATATAATTTAAAATGAAGAAAATGAAGAATCTTAAAAAATCTGCGCTAATCCTATTAATCTGTGTCATCTGCGTGCTAAGCGCGGCGTTTTCATCCTGTGCCACAATAGTGACTAAAAAAGCCTATCCGGTTTCAATATCCAGTTCGCCGTCAAATGCACACATTAGTGTTACCGACAATAAGGGCAATGTAGTACATTCAGGCATAAGTCCCTCTGTAGTTAGACTAAAAGCAGGCGATGGTTATTTTAACAAAGCCGGATACTCGGTAACTTTATCCAGCGCGGGCTATCAATCAGTGTCAACGCCCGTAGAATTTAAGATTGACGGATGGTATTTTGGTAATGTTTTTTTGGGTGGTTTGATAGGAATGGCTATTGTTGACCCTCTAACAGGCGCAATGTGGAAAACCAAAACAAAAAACATCAACGTAACCTTGCATCCATCATCAGCTGCAGATGTTTCAAACGTCAGAACAATAGTGACCGAAGAACAACTTATTATTCTGTACGATTTATCAAGCAGAGCCAACATTGAAGTACATGCTTCGTTTGATGGCGGCGTCACTTTTCAAGGTCCCTTGCGCGATGTAATCGGCGCTGTGGGAAATAATATAGCCGCAGAGAATGATAAAGTTGTAGTCTGGAACGTTGTCAAAGAATTAGGCAACGTTGATTACCCGAACGCCGTAATAAAAATAGTGGCGACCGGCGCTAATTAATAAGATTAAAAAATATTAAAAAAAATGAAAATTTTTACAGATAAATCAAGAGCAATGTATCAAATCACTGTTTGTTGTTCAGCTTTTTTATTATTTGGTTTATTAACCACTCTAACCGCCCAGGACCCCGCCAGCAACATTCGAGTTCAGGCTAAATCCAACATATTTATAGTGTTTTACGATTTGTCAGAAACATCCGATGTTGACGCTTTTGTTTCCTTCAATGGCGGCGCAAGTTGGCAAGGACCTTTGCGGGAAGTTTCCGGCTCAGTGGGCAAAGGAATTGCAGAAGGTCGCGACAAAATCATACTGTGGAACGCTCCTCAGGAAATAGGCTATGTGGAACAAGACGCCACAATAAGAGTTATCGCTACAAGAGTAGCGGCGCCGGTAAAAGCGCCCGAAGTAGTTGAATTTCTCGAAACTGTTGATCCTGTTGTTACAGCGCCTGCTGTTGTTGCCGTTGAAGAGCCTCAACCTATTGAAGAGGTTCAGCCGGCTCAGCCTGTGGCAACTGCTCCATCGTCCGCGCCACCTGCTGCAATGCCATCATCTGTTCCCGTTCATACGCCTGCACCACAACCCGCAGTTGCACAAACGCCGCCACCACCGCCCGTACAAGCCGCTCAACCGGCACAAACATCACCGCCACCTCAAAGAAGCTCAGGGCAAGGAAGCTGGACAGTCATAATAGGCAGTTTTGTAATTCAGCAAAATGCTGAAGCCTTCGCAAGAACGGTGCTTGCAGAAGACGGCATCACATGCGAAATCATTTTTGCCGCCAACCAACATTTTAGAGTTTCGGCAGGAAGGTTTGAAACGCTCGCCGAAGCCAACAGTTTAGCAAACCAAATAAGAGCTAAACGCGAAGTGTGGGTGATAAGGCAGTAAGAATTTTGTCAAAAACGTATAACTGATAAAAAATATTTTTTCTTTATTTTTTTTTCATATCAAGAATTTTCTTACTTTTGCCGCATCGTTTTTATTTAAAAAATTGATATGAAAAGTTTGATTCCTATAAACAAATAAAACAAAACAATCATGAGTAAATTTGAATGGAAAGCCAATCTTAGACGTAATCCGCTGATGGGCGGTGAAAATTACACGGCATCTGTAGCTACTATGGGCAAGAAAGCTCTGCGTACTGCCGATATTGCCAAGATGATTAAAGATTCAGGTTCGGAGTTGAAGTTGGAAACCTTGATCTATGTGCTTGAAAAGGGCGACCGCCTGATACGTGAAAATGTTCAGCGCGGGCATAGCGTTTTGACGGGATGCGCACAATTTACTCCACGTGTTCAAGGAAACTGGAACGGACCTAACGCAAAGTTCAATCCCGAAACACACAAAATAGGTCTACATATTATCCCAAGCGCCGAAATGCGCGCTGCCTTAAAAGATATAACCGTTGATGTGGTGGGAATGAAGGACGGTGGCGCCTATATTGCATTGGTGACCGACACTACAACCGGACGTATTGACGGAACAATGACCTCTGGGGACGACATACTAATATCAGGCGATAAACTAAAAATAGCTCCCGAAGACGATGAAAGGCTCGGTATATTCTTTGTGAACACAGAAGGCGAAATAACAAAAGTAACAAGACGTTTGACGCAGAACATGCCTAAAAAGCTACTCGCCAGAGTACCCGAACTACCTACAGAACAGTATACATTAAGAGTGATTACAAGATTCTCAAACTCTTCGACCCTGCTCAAAGAGCCACGTACAATAGATTATGACAAACCGTTAGTAGTTAATTGAATTAAAATATTTTTGATAGTGATGTATAAGATGTTAAAAAGAAAAATAGCATTTGCGCTGAGTTGTAGCGACACATTACTTTGTGATACAAAGATACATTACTCTGCAATGCTGAATAAATTTTCGTTGCGTCTCAACGTAATACTTCTTTGCATTGCGACATCAACTTATTGTGTGCATATGTGTGTCAATAATGTTTATAGTCAAAAAGAAAAATCGTCGGCGAAAGCTGCAGCCTTACGGTTTTTCAATTATTATTTTTTTAAAAATAATCAGGTATGCAAGGCTGAATACCAAAATTCATTTAATTAATCATTTCAATATTATAAGTAGTTTTATGAAATATGTAAATTATTTTAGAAAAGCAGTAGTTGTTTTGGCTGCATTACTGGGTTTTGTCCTTTGGTCGTGCGATGATAAGCAGGAAAATATGGAAATTAAACTTCTTGCGCCCGACAACAATGCTACGTTCGACTTGTCAACTGTAAATAACATTACTTTTAGTTGGGACAAAGTCAACGGTGTGACCGATTATACGGTCAAATTTGCATCGACTGAAGGGGAACTTGCTAATACGCAATTCTCTGTGTCGGCGGGCAATGAGCATCAGATACAGTTGTCTAATGAACAGGCTGATCAGATGATGTCAAACATGACAGTAGCTCCCGGCGAGCAGGGCGACGTCTACTGGACAGTGGCGTGCGACAATCCTGAGGTCATAACGCAGACCCGCAAAATTAGCGTAAAAAGGTTACCGCCGCGTTTGGACATCGAAGGTTCAAACGAAGTGGAGTTTGTGGCTATTCCTGCGGGAACGCAAACAGTGACAATTCGGTCGAATATCCAGTGGAGTTATACGATAACTCCTGCTGACGCTGGCTGGCTCTCTATTGCCGGCGCCAGCCCTCGCATAAACGACAGCGAATTGATTCTTACAGCGCAGCCCAATACGGGCGCCGAACGCGAGGCTACAATAACCGTGTCGGGAACGGGTGTGACGGATAAAACTATTACCGTTACGCAGGCGGAAGGCTCTGGCGAACTGTTCCTTATCGTAGAGCCTGAAGATTTGTTGGTGATGTTTGATTCGTCGCCAACGGGTACTAAAAGCGTAACAGTAACGTCAAGTGTTCCGTGGACCATTGCCGTTACGCAGATAACAGACTCTTGGCTAACGGTGGTTAAGAATGACGACGAGGCAGTCTTCACGGCGGTTGCCAATACGAATGCGGCAGAGCGCGAGGCTACTGTAACCATTTCGGCTGCGGGCGTAGACGATGTTGTCATTACCGTTAAGCAGGTAGGGGCAGGCGTGAAGTATCTCAGCGTATCGTCCAATACCGTTTCGTTGAACGCTACCAACGGCTCGACGGGCAGCGTAACGATTTCGTCCAATACGACATGGACAGTTGAACCGGCAGACGTCAACTGGCTTACAGTAGTAGCGCCAAGCAACCCCAGCGGCGACGGCGTAATAGCTTTTCAGGCGCAGCAGAACATGGGAACGCCGCGCAACGCCACCGTCACTGTTTCGGGCGAGGGCGCAGATCCTGTATCCATACTTGTAACGCAGGCAGGCACGGGAGAGGTAGACCTTGAGGTAGCCAAAACAGAGGTGATGATTGATTCAAACCCAGCCGATTGGTCGTCGGTGTGGGTATATGGCGATGAAGCAGAGTGGACGGCAGCAGTACAGCCGGGAGCCGCGTGGCTAACTATTGAATGTGAATATCCTTATTCCGATGTTAATAGCGGCATAATAAAACTGATTGCAGAACCCAACACGTCAAGTTCTTCGCGTGTTGCTACCATCATTGTTTCGGCTCCGGGCGCAACGTCCAAATCCATCACTGTAACGCAGGTCGCGGCGGGCGCAAAATACATGAACTTGTCGCATAACGCAGTTGATTTGGAACCAAACGCGGACGCAGCACAATTTATATCTGTAACTTCCAATACAGATTGGACTGTTACGATACCGTCAGACGTCACATGGCTGTCTGTAGGCGAAAAGGGAATCGATGGTTTCAGATTGGAAGCGCAAATGAATCAGGCGTCTACTTCGCGCTCTGCCACCGTCATCGTTTCGGGCGAGGGCGTTGCCGACAAAACCATTGCCGTAACGCAAAAAGCGGCTTATCCGCCACATTTGTATCTTGGTAATCAGGAAATATTCATACCCGCAAATCCAGAAGGTACATATTTTGGTCATATAAACACCAATGTAGAATGGACGCTAACGATACCTTCAAATGCAACATCATGGCTTTCAGTGGACAAAACAAGCGGTTTGGGTTTTTCTGAAGTTTGGTTTACAGCGCAGCCCAACACGGGCGAAGCGCAACGGACAGCCATCGTAACCGTTACAGCCACAGGCGCGGGAACGGAACAGTTTACGATAACTCAGGTAGGAACAGGAGCGTATCTCAACGTAAACACGAACTACGGCGATAATCAAATATGGTTCGACGATGAAGGGAATAATGAAGGCGTCTTAATAATACAGTCTAATACAACATGGACTGTAACGGCTAATGTCTCATGGTTGAATTTTTCGCAAACAAGCGGCAGCAACGATGATTATGTTAACGTAACCGCCCAGCCATATAGCGGAACTTCCGACCGTTATGGAACCATCACCATTACCGCAGCGGGAGTGCCAACGCCTGTAACGTTTCAGGTAATGCAACAACGCCCGTATATGTTTGTTTATACAGATCCATACGATGTTCACTTTACAGCCGCCGGCGGACAACAAACCGTAGCCGTTGAATCTAATACCACGTGGACGGCGTCTATACAGCAAACTGGCGGCTGGTTGAGTATTTCGACAACAAGCGGTCAGTCGGGTTCCAGTTCCTTTGTCGTAACAGCGCAAGCAAACGCAGGGGCGCCGCGCACGGCTCTTGTTGTCATTACAGGCGCGGGTATGGACTATCCACGCACCCTTTCCGTTACGCAGGAAGGAACGGCAGGAGGCATAGAGATAAACAATATCCATGGAAAATGGTATATGGTAAAAGCGGATTATATTCAAGATTATGGTTCAATCAATATTAACATTGAGATGCTGGAAAGCTATTTCATGGAGTTCAAGTCAGATGGAACATTTATTGCAGGCGATGCTAATGATCCTA
>Ga0099364_10006729_pt1 | contig 16652 bp, 10 predicted proteins | sample TergutTh196P3_FD_73070 | JGI IMG/M metagenome (GOLD analysis project Ga0099364, IMG submission 73070) | Microcerotermes parvus P3 segment gut microbial communities from Pointe-Noire, Republic of the Congo - Th196 P3 | ecosystem: Host-associated > Arthropoda: Insects > Digestive system > Gut ... | reverse complement strand
TTGAAAAAAAATTTGGTTAATTCAAAAATAATGCTTAACTTTGTCTCGCCATTTCAAAAAAGCCCACCTCTGATAAAGAGGTAGAACGAAACTAACAAACACAAACCAATTAAAATATCTAACTTATGAAGAAAAACAAATTTTTCAAAACGTGGATGCTTTGCATGGTTATGCTGCTCGTAGGTAGCAGCGTATTTGCACAAAGCAGAACCATTAGTGGAACAGTTCGAGACCAACAAGGCGAACCTGTTCCTTTTGCTTCGGTAGCCATCCCGGGCAGTACAACCGGTGCAACCACCGACATGGACGGACGTTTTACATTAAACGTGCCACAAGGAGCTACACAGTTCCGCGTGTCGTTTATCGGTTACACCCCTAAACTCGTTGACATCGACGGAAACACAACGTTTACCGTGGTGTTGGAAAGCGAGGTATCACAACTCGATGAAATCGTTGTTGTCGGCTACGGCGCCGTTCGTCGTCGTGACTTGACGGGTGCTGTGGCATCTGTTACAGGTGGCGACTTGCAAGCCAATCCGGTTTCCGACGTAACGCAAGCCCTTCAAGGTCGCTTGCCTGGGGTAAATGTTATGATTCAAGACGGTCGTCCGGGTGCAGATGTAAACATCCGTGTTCGTGGTGGTACGTCTATTTCACGAAATCCGGGCGTTGAAACAGGACCGTTGATCTTGATTGATGGAGTTCCCGGAAGTTTGAGCGACATTCCTGCTGCGATTATTCAAAGTATCGACGTGTTGAAAGATGCGTCATCTACGGCGATTTACGGAGCACGTGGTGCGAATGGTGTTATCTTGGTAACAACCATCAAACCGGAAGTTGGAACAATGAGAGTTACTTATGGTGGCTTTGTGAGCTGGAACACGCCAACCGCTTATTTTGAAGGATTTGAGCCGTACGACTATTTGGTTGACAGATGGGGAGTTTTCAGAGCTGAGCCCACGGCTACCGATAATGCGTTTGTTCAAGTCTTTGGATTGGATAACGGTGGAATTAACCGCTACAAAAATGTGAAAGCTTTCGATGTGCAAAGAGACTTGTATAACACGTCCGTTTCACACAACCACGATTTTACCATTAGAGGCGGTGGTGAGCGAACCCGAGCGATGTTTACCTTAGGTTACAACGACGATGAGGGTATGCGAGTAAATTCGTCTTCCAAACGTTTGACCACAACTCTTACCGTAGATCATAAAGTAAACGATGCTGTGAGTTTTAACTTTAATGCTCGCTATATGCAACGCGAGGGTTTAGGCTCAGGATTTGGCTCTATGGCAACGGCTTACCGCTTTCTCCCGATTGACGCAAAAGATGTCCCCGGAAATTTAGCACATCTACTCAATGCATCAGATAACACAGGTACTCTCTTCTCGGTATTTAATCCGGCAGCTTTGGCTAATGATGTTTATAACTTTTCTCAAACAAGAAGTATTCGCGGTACAGGTAGTTTTACCTGGACTCCGGCACTTGTAAAAGGATTAAGTTTCCGCAGTGAATTTACCATGACACGTATGTTTAGACATAATGAAGCATGGAGCGGTGCTTTATCAGCCGGATTTGCCGAATTTAACGATGACTATACGGAAATTACTGGTGTTCGCCATTCCGGCAATATAACCAATTTCGAAAAATGGGAGCGTTGGAACTTGCAATGGACTAATGTTTTGAACTATGTAGTAGATATCAACAAAAATAATAGTTTGACGTTAACCGCAGGTCAAGAGGTAACCAACTCGGGAGGATCGGGACTGCAAATTAGTGCCACTCGTTTTCCGAGCAACTATACCAAGGAAAATGCATTCTATATGATCAACAATTATGAAGAAGAGGAGGGCGGTGTGATGAATCAGGGAACAACTTATTTTATCCCGAATCGTGTATTGTCGTTCTTCGGACGTGCCAATTATTCGCTTTTGGATCGCTATTTATTGACGTTTACAATGCGTGCCGATGGTTCGTCGAACTTCGCTCCGGCAAACCGTTGGGGTTATTTCCCTGCTGCAGCTGTGGCTTGGCGTGTTACGGAAGAACCGTTTATGAAAGATTTAGACCTGTCTTGGTTGGGTAGTTTCAAAGCCCGTTTTTCTTATGGAGAAGTAGGTAGTGATGCTGTTGCACCCGGTATGTGGGAGCAAACATGGAGATCTGCCGCCGGAACCGGAAACAGCCCTAATAACCCTTATGGAGTTGTAAATGGGGTGGTGATTCCTTCCTACACGTTGACGAGTACCCAAGATATGGCAAATCCATTCTTGAAATGGGAAACTACGGTTACCCGTAACTTAGGTTTCGATTTCGAAGTACTCAACAATCGCCTTTGGGGTACGTTAGACTTGTACAAAAATTCAACCAGAGACTTGATCGTTAATATCAGCATTCCGGGTATTACCGGTTTTTCGAAAACATTTGCCAACGTTGGAGAGATTAGTAATACCGGTATTGAATTATCTTTGAATGGACAGATTTTTAGAAACAAAGACTGGAATATCACCGCAGGATTTAACATCAACTTCAACCGTAACAGGATTGAAAAATTAGCCGATGGTGTTCAGTCCTACTACGGCTCCGGACTTTTCGGCGGAAACGTTACGTTGAACGACTGGGGTCTTGCGGTAGGAGATCCTGTTGGTATTGTGATGGGATTCAAAATGGCAGGAAGAGGGTTCTATGAGGTAGATGATTTTGATTATATAAATGGTCAATACGTCTTAAAAACCGGAGTTAAGGATGATATGTCCGGCATCAGATCTTTTTCCGAATTGGCTGTTGAAGGTCAGTTAGCTTTCCCCGGTGCACCAAAATTTGAAGTGGACGAAAATGGAAGACCTATCCGTCAGAAAATCGGTAATATGAATCCGAAATCTACAGGAGGTTTCAATTTTAACGTAAGATATAAAGCATTCGACCTTGCCATGTTCTGGAACTGGAGTTATGGCAATCAAGTCTACAACGCTAATAAATTGACATCTCTGCACAGTGGTAATTTAAGAGGTTCTTTGTACAATAACAAATTTGCGTTTTCGAAAAATGCGTTTCAGCAATATGAAATTGGTTCAGACGGCATGATACGCCTCTTATCCGATCCGACAGAATTGGCAAATGCTAACAAAAATGCGACAATGCCATCCATGTATATTAGCGAAAGCGGTTATATTGCGGATATCGGTATTGAAGATGGATCATTCCTTCGTTTAGGTACGCTTACCGTGGGCTACACCGTTCCGAGAGCTGTCCTTTCGAAAGTGAAAATCAACAACGTTCGCATATACGGTACAATCAACAACGTGTTTACTCTTACCGGTTATACAGGTATGAATGTGGAAGCCAATTCACAAGCCAACGCAAGTGCATCGGGTGTGAATGCACATAATTTCCCTACCTTTGGTATGGACTGGAATGCATATCCACGTCCACGTATGTTTGTACTTGGTTGTAATATAACATTCTAAAAAAAAACACAAAAAGGTAAATAAGGTAAAAAGGTAAACGAAAAAATCAAAGATTTTTTCTGGTAAAAGGTAAAAGGGAACCCATTAACCTTTTGACCGGCGAGCGAAAGCGAGCGTTAACCCTTAACCAAAACCAAAATAAATAAATAAAACACAAAAAAATTAAACAATATGAAAAAAATAATGAAATATACGGTATGCCTGGTGTTGATTCTTGGAACAACAACCCAGTGCAAAGATTATTTGGAGGTGAAGGCACCGCATCGAAATGATGACGCCTTTGTTACCTCAAGTCTTTCCGAAACAAATAAATTACTGTCGTATCTCTACGGTGAATATCGAACCAATATCATTAAAGGGAGAAACTATATGTTTCAAGATCCAATAGGTTCTTTTGCAGAATTTAACCATGAGGCAGCCTCAACTAACAATAGGAATGCCAGAATGGAAGGGCATCTTATGGCTAATCTTGGCGAAACAGGAACCATTGCGCTCATGTTTGACCCAATCAATCTATTTATGGGACGTGCCGAACTTATAGCATGGGCTATTGAAAAAACCCAAGGATATAGAGATGGTAATCCGGATTGGGTTCATGCATACGCCGAAGCCATCGCCATGTGGGCACTTGGTGCTTTCCATTTGGCTATTCACTTTGGCGATGTGCCGGTTGGTTATTCCAACAGACCTATCGAAACTTTTAGGCTTACAAACCGCTTTGATATCTACGATAAAGTCATCAGCGAACTTCAAAGAGTAGAAGGTACTATGTATAGATTAGGTCAAAATGGCTTTAATGCCGATCGTATGACTCGCTCGTTTGCCAATGCTTTGATTGGTAAAGCAGCACTTTTTGCCGGCTCTTGGCAAACCATCCGTACGGATAATGATGCTAAAGCTGTAGATTTATACAGCGGAAGAACATTTACCGTTAAATTGGACGATCCTGATCCTGTTGGCGGATGTCAATATGTTCGTTTGACCAATTATATGGATTATCTTCGAATTGCTGAAGAGTATTTAGATAAAGCAGTCAATGATGGGGACATAAGGGGAACTGCACGCTTGATTACTGAAGATCCGCGTCCGGGTGTAGACAATCCTGCACAATACCACTGGCAAGTTATCAATTCCAGAGGCTCTGGTGGTTTTCCAATGCTAAGTCCGGAATCATTTTTCGAAGCACACGGTTCATGGGACGCCACCTTGGGAGAAATGGAACATCCTTATTCTATGGGACGTCCAGGTGCAAACTTCAATCAACCTTCACTTAACGGACACAACCCGCAATCGTTTGCAGCTATCCGTATCCCGCCAAACTATTTCTACAAAGCCTACGAAGCTACCGACAAACGTCGTGATTTCAGTATGACTCCAACAGGTATACATACGGCTGTTGCTATTGCTACTCCTGTGCAGATTCTTGCCCCAACTGGTTCTGAAACCTTGATTCCGTTACGTCCGGGTAATCGTGTTGTTGGAGGTGGTCCGTCAATTAACAAATGGGATTTCAACAGATCAGCAGTTCCTAATGTATTAGGTCTTTTCCGTCGTAGCGGTATGAGTTATACCATTATGAGAATGTCGGATGTAATGTTGATGTTGGCTGAGGTTAAAGCCCAAACCGGAGATGCTCCGGGTGCGGTGGCTTTGGTAAACCAAATCCGTGCAAGAGCAGGTGTAGGTAACATTGGTGCCCTTACCGGCGATGCTTTATTGGATGCAGTTTACAACGAGCGTGCATTGGAATTGATTGGCGAAGGTACTATCAGACACGATATGGTTCGTGGAGGTAAATTCCACGAAATAGTAACAGAAGCTCGTGCAGAATTGAGAACTATGATTGATGCTATCGCAAATCAAGGATACTACACATTTAATGCCGGACTTCCTAACGAAAGAACCATTTCCGACTACGTTTGGGTTAAATTGGTTCATATTGATGGCGAAACCAAAGTAACTCAGAATGCAGATCCTGCGGATCCTGCTAAATTCCCGGGTTGGCGTGGTGTACACGACTGGAACCCAACAGGTGATGCCAAAAATTTGGCGATTAAAGGACTTTACGAAATATACGTTCCTGATGATATTGCCATGACACTATTCACAGATGTGAACGGAAATGGTATATTTGATGCCGGAGATACAAATGCTGCCGGAGATCGTGTATATGATACAGTACAATATGTAGGATTGACTTTTCAACAACTTAGAAGTACTATAGCCGATAAAGGTGAATGGTTTAGTTCAGCTGTTTCTACGGATGGATATGGATTAATTAATTGGGGTGCTGATCTCCTTGCACCAGCCAATCAAACCGCTATGTTTAGGAACTTCTTCGGAGGTCATCCGGGTAGAGAACAATTGCCACCACGTTATTTTCACCCTATGCCGGCTACGACAGTAGGAGCCGCGGAAGGTATACATGTGAGTAATGGGTATCATTTACCGCAGGATTAACTCTCTGTAAAGGCTACGAAAAAAAACACGAACTTAGGTTCGTGTTTTTTTTATTGAAAATTTGGTCAATTCGAAAAAAAGTTGTAACTTTGTGGAACGAAATATGGAAAAAAAAACATTAATCCTCTCATTAGCCTTGTTTTTCGGTGCTTTCTCGCAAGCACAACGATTATCCGTCATAGAACAAGAGGCAAGAAACGTCTACAACCGACCCGGTTATATCATTAAAAAAAATGGTACAAAAGTTGAAGGATCTATAAACATTAAGTATTTCGAAACAGCACCCAGTACGATAATTATCGGTTTGAGAACTGCGGTTTCGGTCAGTTACACTGTTGTGAACAAAAAAGGTAAGGCAAAAAACAAAGGCAACACGTTTCGTCCGAAACATGTTCAATACTTTGTGGTATTCGATGAACGAGGTACCGAACATCGCTACGAGCCTGTAAACAAGGCTATTGTAGGAAATCTAATGTCGAGCACATCGCTGGATTTAGACGCAAGAAAACCATATTTCCAAAGGGTGGTTTATGCTAACGGTGAAGTCGTTGCTTATTTTGACCCGTCTTCGGAAGATCAATCTACCGATTTTACTATCGTGAAAAAAAGAGGTGATAAAGCAATTCTTTTCTCCGAATTGTTGAGAAACGGAAAAACAACCCAATCATTTATCGGCGACTGCCTGAATTTGCAAATCAAATTGGAGGAAAAACAATTTTCCAATAATGAAGAAAGTCTCAGAGAATTTGTTGATCTTTTTGTTGCGTGTCAAAACTAAATAACAACCCTACAACGTTACGCCTGTCTTGAATATGGCGATTTCTTTGAATCCGGCGTCTTCGTGTTTGAGATGTTTTCCCGAACAAATTTCTAACAGAAATTTCACAAAACGATTCAAACATTCGGTCATGGTTTCGTTTTCCAAAATAGTGCCTGCATTGAAATCAATCCAATTGTTTTTGAAATGATAGAGTTTGCTGTTGGACGAAATTTTCATCGTAGGAACAAAACTTCCAAACGGTGTGCCTCGTCCGGTGGTGAACAACACCATCTGACATCCCGAAAAACCCAGTGCTGATGCGGCAATCAAATCATTCCCCGGAGAATGAAGTAAATTCAATCCATGAATTTTTATCGGCTCTGTATAGCCTAAAACATCGACCACTTGGGCATTTCCGCCTTTTTGCGTACATCCCAAAGATTTGTCTTCGAGCGTAGATATGCCGCCTTTTTTATTGCCGGGCGAAGGATTTTCGTAAATCGGTTGATCATGTTTTCGGAAATAATCTTTGAAATCGTTGATGAGATGAACGGTTTTTTCGAATATATTTTTATCCACACAGCGATTCATCAAAATCGTTTCTGCACCAAACATTTCGGGCACTTCCGTGAGAATCGTACTTCCACCTTGAGCAATCAACCAATCGGAAAACAAGCCTGTGAGCGGGTTTGCGGTGATTCCCGAAAATCCGTCACTACCACCACACTTCAAACCGATTTTAAGTTTTGACATCGGAAGTGGTTGACGTTGGTCGGTTTTCGAGTGTTGCCAAAGTTCTTTCATCAAATCAAATCCAACCGCAATTTCGTCTTCCACATCTTGTGCGATCAGGGTTTTGATTCGAGCGGTATCATAATTGCCGAGTGCCTTGACAAAATCCTCCATTTGATTGTTTTCGCAACCCAAACCAAGCACCAAAACACCCGCTGCATTGGGGTGTTTGGTAACGGCAACCAATGCTTTTTGAGTGTTTTCGTGATCTTCGCCAAGTTGCGAACAGCCGTACAAATGCGACCACACACGCACATCGTCCAAATGCGAACAATCCAATTCTTTTTTCACACGGTCGACAATCAGTTGTGCCTGTCCGTTGACACAGCCTACGGTTGGCACAATCCACAACTCGTTGCGAATGCCCGCATCGCCGTTTTTTCGCAGGTATCCGTCAAAGGTCATACCACTGTCGAAACTTTGCAAAGGCTTGCCATTCGGCTCATACGTGTATTCGAGATTATCGTGAAGGTTGGTTTTGAGATTGTGGGTATGAACCCATGCACCGGCAGCAATGGCTTGCGTAGAGCGACCGATAGCACTTCCGTACTTGATGACGTCGCTATGTTCGGAAATGTTTTTCAATGCAAATTTATGACCCGCATCAATATCGTCTAACAACGTAACACCCTCAGTAACAGTGCCTTTTTTCAACGGGACAATCGCCACCGCCACATGATCCGCAGGGTTTATTTTTAAGGAATTTTTCATTTTAGATCGGTTTTAATGGTTAAGATAATTCATTTATTTCAATGTTTTAATAAATTCGCCAAAATGCAAGATTTTCTCTTTATTTGCAGGGTTGAATAGTAAATGTTCAAAATCTTTGGATTTGCTTGATAAATCTACTTTTTTGATGATTTCCGTTAGTTTGGTTTTGAGTTTTGCTAAATTATGAATATCGTGCTTTTGGACGAGATAATCGTAATTCGGCTTGGTTTGAGCAAGTAGAAACATCATATCGTAAAAATCGCGTCCTTTTGCTCGTGAAAGCAATGCCGACAATTTCATCGCACAAAGCACATCATCCGGAGGAACAGGAAACGAAAAGAAAAATCCGCAACGACTGATATTAGCCATTTGTGGCGTATAATCAAATCCCTGATTCTGACTTTCAAGTTTAATCAAAAATCGTTCCTCTTTGTATGCAGACAACCCCAAATCAAACAATAATTCAGGAAAATAAATTCTCGAACCAAATGCAATTCGCTTGTCGCTTGACTTTTCTCTCGTTTCGGCTCGTAAACCAGATCGGTTCAAAAAGGTCAAAACGGCTTGCGACATTTCCGAAAAATCCTCCTCAGAAAAATCTTTGCAATCAAAATCTAAATCCTCTGAAAACCTATCTATACCTTTGACCAAACGTAAGTTCGTACCTCCAATAAACGTGATTTTTTTTACGAATTTTGAGGTGGCTAAAAAATCTAAAATCATCAACAAAATATACTCCTTTATCATGTATTTCTGATGTGCCGGATGGTCTGCAATCTGTGGCGAAAAATACGTTTTTATTTGTTCTAAGTTTATCATAGGGCATAGATTTTCGAAAGTAATTTTACTCGATTTGACAAGGTTTTTGATTGAAATCGTTCGGTAAATTCATGGAGTCGCTCTATATTCAAATCGTCTTGCATAAATGCCTCATCAAATCGCAATTCTATGAGTTCGGATTCGGTGTTGTATTGCGGATAAAGATAGAGCAAATCTAAAATTGCTTTTTCGGGAGTCGCAAAAAACAAACTCTGCTTGTTTAGAAACGACTTTTGCTCATAGCCAAACATCAGTTTAGGTAAAACTTTTTGATACGAAAACGAGCCAAAAGCATTTTCAAAATTTGTTTTTTTCAAAGAACTCACAGCCGTTGTCTGAACGACAGCCTCAGGAATGATGCCGTAAAACGCCAAAGCCGAATGTAAACTGATATACGATGGACTATACATTTTATTGGAAACCAAAAACTGAAAATTGGGCGTTTTTAGATATTCGGGAAAACTATACCACGAATTACGCAGTTTTATCAGTAAACCCTGTTTTACCCAACGTGTGAGATTCGTTTTTTCAAAATCAGGTTGCCAAGCATAGACCTGATTTACATTGAAACAACCTTGCTCATAAAATTGATTTCGTAGTTTCAAAAAATTCATTTAATCCCATTTTTCTGCAAAATTACAAAAAAAAAGAATTAAAAGCAAGTTTTCCTGAAAATAATTTTAATAAAAACAATTGTGAAACAATCCCTCGTTCGGCTAAGATTCCTACCCTCTATCGGTAAAACAAAAAAAAACGAAATGTTATACATTTCGTTTTTTTTTTGGCAATATCAATTTTTTTTCGTACATTTGCAAAAAATTATTCTACACATGAACCTCTTTGACCAAATCACCGACGACATCAAAGCCGCTATGCTGGCAAAAGATCCTATTAAATTAGATGCACTTCGCGGTATCAAGAAAGAATTTCTGGAAGCCAAGACTGCAAAGGGCGGCGATGGAGAACTTACCGACGAAACTGCCCTGAAAATTATCACCAAAATGGTAAAACAACGCAAAGATGCCGCAGGGATTTTTGCAGAACAAAATCGTCCGGATTTAGCCGAAAAAGAATTAGCCGAAGTGGCTGCGATTTTACCCTACCTGCCTCAACAACTCTCCGAAAGCGAACTCGAAAATATCATCAAAAAAATTATCGCCGAAACAGGTGCCGAAGGTGCAAAAGATATGGGAAAAGTGATGGGCGTTGCAAGTAAACAACTTTCCGGAAAAGCCGAAGGACGCTTGATTTCGGAAGTGGTCAAACGATTATTGGCATAACCACCAAAATAAAAAAAAAGGGATAGCAAGCATCCCTCTCAAAACAACAAACCAAATATCCAAATGTAAAGCGGGGCTTGCTCCCGCTTTATGCTTTTCTAAAAACGCCATCCAACGGTAAGCAAAAACTGGTGTCCGGTTACGTCATACTGATTGAATGTCATACCCGGATACGGTTTCATTTGATAGTTTCTGAGACTGTACACATACCCTAAATCTATCGTTGTAAGTCCCGCTACAAAGCCGATACCCGCAGAAATGTTCTGTCCGAAAAACTCTTTGCCGGCTAAACTTCCTGAATGATAAGGATCCATCATAAAATTATAGCCTGCACGCAAACTCACCGGATCAAAACGATATTCGCCGCCAACTCTAAGCACACCGCCGTTGCCATAATTGTCAACAATAAAATCGTTGTCCTCGTCGGAACTGGCATCATAACCGCCAACTCTCATTTTTCCATAGTTCAAATGCTCATATTCAATACCGATGAGGGCTTGATGTCCAATCACAAAACCAAGTGAACCAATCAACTTCATGGGCGTGCGGATATTGTATTCATAAGGATCCAAACGCTCTCTATGCGAACTTGATTTCCAACTGCCATTCTCAAAATAATCTCCTCCGGCTCTGATGGTTAAATTTTCGGTCAAAACAAAGCGTGTTGGGGTGTGAATCGCCACGCCGATACGCATAAAATCCGTAGGACGAACCGTAGCACCAACTTTCAAATTTATACCGTTTCCGTTGATACGCAACTCTTCTTCAAGTTTCCATTCTCTGAACCAAGTATGGTTATTTTGTGCATCACTTTCGGTAAGACGTCTGTTTTGACGAAAATTCACGACCGGAACACCCAAAGTAGCACCTAAATACAACACATCACCATAGTTTCCGCCAAAACTTATCGCCCATTCATTGATAGCACCGCTTGTTTCGGTATACTGATTTTGTGTGAGACCCGAACCGGATCTGCTGTACGCTCCCGTTGCCGGATCAATAAAGGCTCCGGTCAAATCGTTGTGAAACGATTCGTACATGACGCCATTATACTCTGTTTCGCCTTCATAAATCTGTTTCGCATCCCACGCCACGCCTCGAATAGTTCCTATCGGGACATTTCCATACTGATTAGCCTCCCGAGTCAATTCGTCCAAATACGTCCAATTCACCAAACCGGTATAACTTGAACGATTCCAAAAATCTGCCAAACGATTTAATCCGATGCCGAATTGCAACATTTTCCATTCGTTTTGTGATTGCGATTTACTGATGTCCCATGCGGCAATATATCCGAAATTTCCCATATTGAAATTCATACGGTCGGCGTCTCGCACACGAGCATTGGTAATATCAAGCGGTTTGGTTGCCGAACTTCCGACTGTAACAGACGGCGTAAACGAAAACTCCGAACTGCGATAAATTCCGATACTTGCCGGATTAGTACTTAATGCGGAAAGATTTCCGCCAAGGGCTCCAAAAGCACCGCCCATACTTACATAGCGAGCATTACCTTGTAACGAAGGCATCGTAAAAGCAAGGGCATATTGGTCTTTGTATTGTGCGTCCAAGTATTGTGCAAACAACGGGGTTGTAAGCAAGGAAAGGGCTGTTATTGATAAGATTGTTTTCATGTTGTTTGATTTATGATTTATGATTTATAAATTATGAATTATGGGTTATGGATTATGAATTGATTTGTGTGTTATGATTACGATTGGGCGAAGCCATTCATAATTCATCATTCATCATTCATAATTATCTGTTTGGTCTTGATGAGCTGCTTGATGATGAACTACTGCCTCTGGACGAACTTCCGCTCGATGACGAACTACTGCCTCTTGACGAACTTCCTGATGATGAACTTCCGCTTGAACTTGGTCTTGAAACGCTGCTTCCCGACGAACTGCTTGATCCTGACGAACTTGGTCTTGACGATGATGATGAAGTTGATGAGCCTGATGAGGAACTTCCGCTTGACGATGATCGTGATGAAGGACTGCTAAATTCGTTGCTTGAGCGTGATGATGGGGTAGTTACAGGTTGATACCGTCTGGGTTGAGATGTTTCGGTTGAACTTCCGGTACCGCCCGAAGGACGTGTAGGTTGGGTTGATGACCCTTCTCCTCCGCGAGCCGGACGGGAACCGCTACCTTGCACACCACCTTGTTGTGGACGATTTTGTGGGAAAGTTGAAACTTCTTGACCGGTTTCGCGAGCTGGACGATTGCTTTCAACAGTTCCCTGAGTTCCTTGACCGGGGCGACCTGATGGTACGGTTGACGATGGTGCTGTGCTTACACTACTTCCGGAAGTACCGGCACGTGTTGGACGCACGCCACCTGCGTTTAGAACGGAGTTTTCGTAGTTGTTAACGAAATCATCGCCTCTGCTTGGACGTATGACGGAAGCTCCACCACCGCCACCGGTTATTGCACCTTCGATACCCGGACGATTACGTCCACCGCTTTCGGCTAAAGATGAACCTGATCTCGGACGTGGTTGGAAATCACGGTAACGTGTGGTATTTCTGTCGTAGTGGTTGTAGTTCCAACGGTAGTACGACCAATCATCCCAACGATGGAACGGACGGTAATAGCCGTAATATCCGTATCCGTAGCCCCATGAAGGTCCCCACATAGAGGAATAGCCCCATCCCCAAGAGGGTCCCCAAGGAGATCCGTAGCCCCACGAAGGACAGCCCCAGCAGGCACTCCAGCCCCATGAAGGGCTAACAACCCAAGTCGGACGCCACCAAAATCCCCAACGAGAGTAAGGATACCACCAACTTGCTCCGATATAGATGCTGGTTCCGAAATAAGCCGGATTGTTGTTGTAAAAGAACATGTTGGTATAAAAGTCGTTGTAATACCCCGAAACAGCCCAACCGCTGTAGAATCTGCGAATACGTGCGGTGTACTGATAATCGTGGTAGTCGTCCATATCAAAGTTCGACTGAACTTGTGGCTCCTCATAATAGTAGTCGTCGGGAGCATAGACTTGACTTTGTTGCTGTTGCTGAGCTTGTTGCTGTTGTTGTTGACGGCGTGCGGCGGCTTCAGCCTCACGTTGTCTCAATCTTGCCTCTGCAAGAGCAACGGCTTCTTCGCGAGCGATTCGCTCTTGTTCTCTTTGGTTTACGGCATCGGTTCGGGTAAAGAACTGATCGTCGTGAACTCTGCTTGTGCTTTGCGTGCTGCTGCAAGAACTAAGCAACAGTGCTAAGATTCCGATTGTTAATGTTAGTGTTTTCATGACATTGACCCTTTCTAAATTTAGGTTTGTTTTTTTTGGAGTGAGGTTTTTTTATCTCTCCTACTTTTACACATGCAAAAACCGTGCCAAACTCGAACAAACTTGCAAAAAATTTTTAATTTTGCTAAAAATCAATCATTTATATTTTAATCCTCATTTTCAATTTTTGGATTTTCAAAAAAAATCGTATCTTTGCAAAAATTTTCAACAAAAATGAATAAACTCACCATCCTCACCCTATCCGCACTCTTGCTAACAACGTCCCTTTCGGCAAACGAAAAAACCAACGCCGAGAAAACCGACAGTGTCCTCGCTATTCTGCCACAGTTGCGTGGTACAGAGAAGTTGGATGCTTTGTATACGCTTATCCGGCTCGCGGATGATGAAATTGCGTCAAAGCCGTATGTAGACATGCTACTTGACGAATCACGTCGGCAAAAAGACATCGAAATGGAAACTTTTGCCTTGTTGAATTTGATAATTTATCACTTTTTTCAGCTTGATAGCGACAGTATTTTTATGATTGCCGATGAAGCCATTCCTTTTTTGCGTCAGCATAAACAGTACGTTCATTTACAGCATACGGTACACAACGTCATTGTACGCCATGCGGGGACGGGACGTTTCATCACGGCATTGCGAATGGCGGAAGACCTTTACGAGGAACTCAAAGAAATACAGGACGAGGGGCTAATGGCTTTGATGATTCAAACCATTGCGGGACTGTATGATGATATGGATCAACACGAAGAGGCGTTGCGGATGTACAAAGAGAGTATCGAAATAGCGAAGGGAAACGTCATGGGAGACCAGTTTTATCTACAAAACTATCCTATGATGGTTATGCTATCTGTTAATCTGAAACACTACGAAGATGCTCTGCTTTATGCAGACCTTTTGGAAAAGGAAATCGATCATTTGCAACAAAATAATCCGGATCTAAATTTACTGAAAGACCAATTTTGGGTAGACATTCTCAGGGTTGAGATTTACGCAAAAATGAACCGGCACGACGATGCTCTTCAGGCATTGAGACGATTAGAGGCGATGTATAAACCCGAATGGGACGGTACGTGGTCCGAGATGGTGCTAAAAGTAGCTTACTACGATTACTACAATGGAATCGGCAACTACAAAAAAGCGTTGGAATATCTCAATATGACGGCAGAATATGTTGAAAATCAGACAGAATTGGACAATGTTTGGCCTGAATTTAAACTTCAAAAAGCGCGTTTGCTTTTCAATATGGGTTCTTATCGTCAGGCAGCCGAAATGGCCTTTCAAGTCATCGAACGGCGTGATGAACGCAACACGCAACGCTCACAAATTCAGCTCAATGAACTCCGAACCATCTACGAGTTAGACAAAGCCGAACTCGAAACCGTACGTCAACAAGCCAAAGTTCGTCGGCATCGCCTTATCAATACCGGTCTGGCACTCGCCTGCGTAGCCTTGTTGCTGATTGCGGGGCTGACGGTTTACAGTCGTCGGAAAATTGCCGAGAAAAATCGTGCGTTATACCGTCAAATCAAGGAACATGACCGTGTGATGGATGAATTGCAACGTGTTGTAGAGACGGGGCGTGCCCCGTCTCCTCCGGATCGTCATTATGAGACGGGGCACGCCCCGTCTCTACAGGGACAACCAAACGGCGATGACGACAAACAACGCAATTTGGTCGCCACCCTACGCGATCATCTCCTCAACGACCAATCCTTAGACAAACCCGACACCGACAAACTCGCCGAACATCTGGGCACCAACCGAACCTACCTTTTTGAAGCCGTGAAAACCATCACCGGCAAAACCCTGTCCGACTATCAAAACGACATTCGCCTTGAAAAAGCCAAACACCTTTTAGATACTACCGACGAACTGATAGCGACCATCGCTATGGAGAGCGGCTATGGCACTGCCCGCACGCTGCAGAGGGCGTTTAAGGAGAGGTACGGGATGTCGCCATCGGTTTATCGGGGGCTGGCGGTGCGGTAGGGGCAATAGTTTTCAGTTTAACAACCTCGATCCTCAAACTCCTCCACCCATTCCGTCAGTTTGGACTGCAACAGTTGTTTGTCGGGCAGATACAAACTGTATTGCGATGCGTAGATATTGGCGTTGTCGGGCAAGGTCAATTCAACAACGCTGTCATTTTTTTGTTTGCAAAGCAATATGCCGATAGTCGGATTTTCTGACGGTAATTTAACTTCCCGATCGAAATAATTCACATACATTTGCATTTGTCCTAAATCTTGATGTTTCAATTTTTTAGTCTTTAGGTCAATCAGAACATAACACTGCAAAAGGCGGTTGTAAAGAACCAAATCAACATAAAAATGCTCTTCATCAAAGGTAAATCGTTTTTGCCTTGCCTCAAACAAGAAACCTTTGCCCATTTCGAGCAAAAACAACTGAAGTTTGTCTATGATTGCCGTTTCCAACTGTGTTTCTGTGTAAGTTGATTTTTCTTCCATTTCAAGAAAATTCAACACAAGCGGATTTTTGAGTACGTCCTTCGGTTTCTCAACAATTTGCCCTTCGTTAGCAAGGCGCATCACTTCCTTTTTATCACGGCTCAATGCCAAACGTTCATACAAACTGCTTGCACATTGATGGGCAAGTTGCCGAACACTCCATTGTTGCTTTGCTGCCTCAATCTCGTAGAAACGGCGTGCATCGGGATTTTCCTCCCTCATCAAAACAAGATAGTGCGACCAGGAGAGCGTAAATGGCAATTTCCGCAACACTGTTGCGGATTTCTCCGGCAATTGGTCAGACATTGCCGGACTGATTATATTGGACTGATTATTAGTTTCTTGCAATTCCGCAAACACTGTCTGCGAAATTTGTTTCGAGTAGGTCTGATAAAAAAATCTCATCTGTTCAAGATTTCGTTCCGAAAAACCTTTACCAAATTCTTTTGCCAATCTTGCGGAAAGTTCTTTTAGTACAGATTTTCCGTACTTGGCACGCTGTTCGCCCTGTTGCTCGTCTTCCACAATATAGCGACCAATTTCGTAATAGGTATAAACCATAGTCAAGTTGACGGCAGTGACCACATTTTGCCTCGACTGCTCAATGATTACAGCAATTTTGTCGTATAGTTGATTG
>Ga0099364_10006728_pt1 | contig 16653 bp, 12 predicted proteins | sample TergutTh196P3_FD_73070 | JGI IMG/M metagenome (GOLD analysis project Ga0099364, IMG submission 73070) | Microcerotermes parvus P3 segment gut microbial communities from Pointe-Noire, Republic of the Congo - Th196 P3 | ecosystem: Host-associated > Arthropoda: Insects > Digestive system > Gut ... | reverse complement strand
TGTTATTGAGTTTACCGAAATTGTTATTGAGTTTACCGAAATTGTTATTGAGTTTACCGAAATTGTTATTGAGTTTACCGAAATTGTTATTGAGTTTACCGAAATATTGAATTTATTGAAATACACGAATTAGATTTTTTTGAGTAAAGTTTCTCGCTTATAAAAAGAAATGTATTACCTTTGCACTCTTAAAAACAACTTTTAATCATCATATATAGTTGATGTTCAAGACATTACATAAATATTACAAAATGAAAAAAATAAAACCATTTTTTGTTTGTCTATCGCTAATTGTTCATTCAAATTTATTTTCACAACAAGAAACGAGCAATGCCGTACAAATCACAACGGAATATAACCAAGAAACAGAAAAATTAAGTTTTATTGGTGAAAATCAGGATTTGTGCGATTATGTTGTTTGTGTTATTTTAACTGGTCAAACTCGTTTTATTATTGCCCGACCGGGAAAAAGTGAACTTTTCAATGTAAAAATTGCTCCGGGTACTTCTTATGCCGGCTACCGATTTGCAATGTATAGAGGTACAACAGACCTTAAACCAAATATAGATTTTACTTATTGTTTACCAATATCTAAAGGAGATTCTTTGGCAATGACAGTCAATTTCTTTTCAAATAATTATCAGATGGACTTTATTGTTTCGTCAGACTCTATATTTGCAATCCGAGACGGAGTAGTTTGCAATGATGATTTAAAAGATTTTACAGAAAAAGGTTATCAACATTTCAATGACAGACGTTTTATAAAGCAAATTACCATTTATCATAAAGATGGTACTTTTGGAGAGTACGTTTTTGTTGGTAAACCATTGGTTTCAAGAGGTAGTAAGGTAAAAATGGGACAACCGATTGCCGATATAGGCAAATACGGCAGATTTAGCTTATCGTTATATTTTTTAGATAAAAATAAACTTAAAAATATTTCAATAGGAAATAAACACACACATTTTAGACCGTTTTTTCAAACGTCTAACGAAGGAAAAGTACGCTTAAATGAAAACGAAAAATATTATTGCGAACTTGACAATGAAATGTTAATGCAGGATATGAACAAACGAGAACAAAAGAAGTTTAATAAAATACAAATAAATGAAAAACTCTAAATATCAGATACATATTTTATTCATTATACTGTTAATTTCGTTAAATGCTCTTTCACAGGAAGTAAATTTTCCTGATATTGAAAAATATTTTTCAAAAAAAGAAAAAGCAACTTTTGAAAGAGCATGGAACTATCAAGATGATTTTTTCAAAAAAATTTTTCTTTATGATGATATGGAGCCTCTCACAGGAGTTCAAATTTCTGTTATTCCAAATGCAAAAGAATATGGTATGTCATTAATTAAAAAGAATATCTATGGTTTCTATTCTCCTACTGACCTTAAATTGGTAATTTGTAATGATGACAAACACCAAAATTCGGCTCTTACAACAATTTTGCACGAGTTAAGCCATGCAATGTTGCATCAATATTCAGGGTCTCTATTTTTTCACATCCCACTTTGGCTGAATGAAGGTTTAGCACAATATTTGGACAGAATGACTTATAAATCAAAAAAAATCATTCACAAAAAAAATGATTATTTGATAGCGCGTATAAAAACACTGATAGAATTGCGCGATTTTGATTTTGCCAACTTTGTGAATTTAAATAAGGAAGATTTTTTGAAAAAATCCTTTTCTGAAGAAGGTTATGGATATGCCGTAGGGTATTGTATGGTACTTTTTTTGATTAATAAAGACGAAGATTCTGCATTTTCACTTTTCCGTTCATTAATAGAAGAGCTTAGACCGACAACAGATGTTTTCGATGAATATTATGAAGGCGGTTTTTCGCAATTTGAAAAAGATTTTTTTGAATATTTTAAATAGTGGTTAGTGATTAGTGGTTAGTTTCTAACAAATAAACTTCACTCCTTCCATACATCCCACGCAGCAGCACTCTGAACGAGTTCCAAGTAGATAACCCGGGGCGTATCCTTGCGGTCTCCCAAAAAGCATAACTCGGAAATATATCCAAATATGTGACATTTTTAGTTTAGAGTATCTTTTTCGTAATACTTTGTAATTTAAGTTAAATAACATATTCCAAGAGTAAAAAAGTTCTGAATTTCTCATCTCAAATCTCTTTGAAATCAATTTTTTTTCTTAAAAAAACATAAAAATTGCATTTTTTTTTCGAACGTAAAGAAAAAACATTTATCTTTGCAAAAAATTTTATCTATTATGGGCTATTTAAATTTGGACAAGACTAAGCTTGTGAACTTAGAGTATTCGCTGTATCGCGAGGTCTTGCAGACTAATCGTGCGGGTTCTTTTTGCAGTACGACAATTATAAATTGCAATACCCGTAAATATCACGGAATGCTTGTGTGTCCTATTAATAACTTTAACGGCGAAAAATTTGTTCTGCTTTCTTCGTTAGATGTTTCATTAGTACAGCACGATCAGGCATTTAATTTGGGAATAAGAAAATATGGCGGTAGCAATTATGAGCCAAAAGGGCATAAATACTTGACCGACTTAGAAATGGACATAATTCCCAGACGGATTTATCGTGTTGGTGGGATGGTTTTTAGCACTGAAACCGTTTTATCAGAAAACGAAGAACAAGTACTCCTTAAAGTAACGCTTGAGCAAGCAAATTCACTGACAAAAATCAGGTTTAAACCATTCTTAGCGTTCAGGCACATTCACGATTTGACAAAGCAAAATATGTTCGCTAATGCGCGCTGCGACAAGATTGAAAATGGAGTAGCAGCACGAATGTATGATGGTTTCCCAAACTTAAACATGCAATTAAGCAAAAATTGCGACTTTATTTCAGTACCCGACTGGTATCTCGGCATAGAGTATATGAAAGAGAAAAATAGAGGATATGATTACAGTGAAGACCTTTTTGTACCCGGATATTTTGAAACCGAAATAGAAAAAGGCGAAACTATTATCTTTTCCGCCGCTACATCCGAAGCGAAACCAAAAGGTCTAAAAGCAAAATTTACATCTGAAAAAAAGAAGCGAATTCCGCGTAATACTTTGTTTAACTGCCTAATGAACGCAGGTGAGCAATTTGTGCAATATAGAAACGAAAAATTACAACTAACCGCAGGTTTTCATTGGTATAAAGAGTTTTTACGTGAAACATTCGTTGCCTTACCCGGTTTAATGACATTCGTTAAAGACAAAGATATTTATCTTAAAATCCTTGATAGAGCAATAGAAGACGTTAATAATAAATTCCTTTTTGAAAACGACCTCAAAGTTCGTGAACTTTTAAAGAATTCAGATGTACCTCTTTGGGTTTTCTACACACTCCAGGAAGTTGAGCAAATAATGCCCGAAATAGATATTTTTAAGAAATATGGACCTCATTTGCAAAAAACCATTCAATTTTTATTAAATTTAAATAACGATTTTCTCCGTATTGACCGAGAAACAGGATTATTATACGCCAAAATGCAAAACAAACCGCTTACGTGGATGGATGCAATAGTAAACGGCAATCCCGTTAATTGGCGACCCGGCTTTACAGTTGAAGTAAACGCCCTTTGGTATAATGCAATATGTTGGTATTCAGATTTATGTAAAAATAATAACAAAAAACAAGAAGCAAAAGAGTATGCTGAATTGGCAAAAAAAATTAAAGAAAATTTTGTAAAAATGTTTTGGAACGAAAAATGTAATTGCCTTTATGATTATATTGACGGCGATTTTAAAGACGACAGCATCCGACCAAATCAAGTAATTGCAACCGCACTAAGATATTCACCTTTGGAAGTAGAAAAACAAAAAATGATTATTGATACAGCAAAAAAAGAACTACTTACCCCGATGGGATTAAGAACTTTGTCGCCGCAATCACCTCTTTATGAAGGTATTATAGAAGGAAATCAGAGTAGTCGCGATTTGGCATGTCATCAAGGAGCAGTATTTCCGTGGTTTACGTCATTCTTTGCAGAGGCATATCTTAAAATTCACAAAAAAAGCGGAGTGCCCTTTATCAAAAAGATGTTAGAAGATATCGAAGACGAAATGAATAATCATTGTTTGGGGACATTATCAGAATGTTACAACGGAAATCCGCCGCATCACGCAAAAGGCGCAGTCAGTATGGCATGGAACGTAGCAAGCATTATTAAAGTCATTAAAATAATCGAAAAACAGAGTTTGTCATGAAAGTATTAATGTTTGGATGGGAATTTCCACCGCATATATCGGGCGGGCTTGGCACGGCAAGTTACGGACTGACAAGAGGATTGTCGCATATTAAAGATTTGAGCGTAATTTTTGTTGTTCCAAAAGCATTCGGAGACGAAGATAAATCTCGTATCAGTCTTATTGGTGCTAACAACGTGAAAATCAAACACAGACAACTTTTATTAAAACATTTCCAACAAAATTTAGACTTTATTGAAGTTGATTCCAAACTTGTGCCTTACGTAGACCCCGAAGATTTTTGGAAACTTACTCGTTACGAAGTATCAGGAACTTATAAATATCTGAATATAAACACAGAAGGAACAGTTGATTTTTCAGGGAAATATGGTATTAATTTATTGGAAGAGATTCGTAATTACGCATTAGTTGCTAATATTATCGCACAAGACAACACTTTTGACATCATTCATGCGCACGATTGGTTAACATATCCTGCGGGAATGGCTGCAAAAGAAGCGACAGGAAAACCACTTGTTATTCATGTTCATGCCACCGATTTTGATAGAAGCGGCGGAAGCGTTAATCCGGCTGTCTATAACATCGAAAAAAGAGGAATGGAAGCAGCCGATAAAATCATTACTGTCAGCAATTTAACTAGAAATATTGTCATTGAAAAATATAACATTCCTCCCGAAAAGGTTGTTACAGTTTACAATGCCGTTGAACCTGTCGAACCAGTTGCAAAACAAGTGCAGAAAAAAGGCGTGACCGACAAAGTAGTTACATTCCTCGGACGTATTACAATGCAAAAAGGACCCGAATATTTTATTGAAACAGCACGTTTAGTACTTAAAAAGATGAACAACGTTAGGTTTGTGATGGCAGGTAGTGGTGATATGATGGAAAAAATGATACGCCGCGCAGCCGAACTCAAAATTATGGACAAATTTCATTTTACAGGATTTTTAAAAGGTGAAGAAGTATTCAATATGTTAGAAATGAGCGATTTATATGTAATGCCGTCAGTTTCAGAACCCTTTGGAATAAGTCCTCTCGAAGCAATGCAGAGCAATGTTCCCGTATTGATTTCACACCAATCGGGAGTTGCTGAAATACTTACATACGCCGTCAAAACAAATTTTTGGGACGTTCAAGCAATGGCAGACGCTATTTATGGAGTATTAAACTATCCCGCACTTTCCAAAATGTTCGTAAAATATGGAAAAAAAGAGGTAGATGCACTTAAATGGGAAAATTCAGCACTTAAAGTAAAACAGATATATGATAAAGTATTAAATTGATAATTATTACAATATGAAAACAATATGTTTATATTTTCAGGTTCATCAGCCATTTCGTTTCAGAAGGTATCGTTTTTTTGATATCGGGAACGACCACTATTATTATGATGACTATTCCAACGAAAATATTTTAAATAAAGTAGCATCACGCTGCTATTTGCCCGCAAACAACCTTTTGCTTAAAGCAATAAAAAAACACAAAGGAAAATTCAAAGTCGCGTTTTCTATTACAGGAATTGCAATGGATCAATTCCGATTGTACGCACCCGAAGTTATTGATAGTTTTAAAGAACTTGCTGATACGGGTTTCGTGGAATTTTTAAGCGAAACATACTCACATTCTTTGATTTCACTGAAAGATGATAACGAATTTAAATCACAAGTCAAAGCGCACTCCGATTTGATGGAGACAACATTCGGGCAAAAACCCAAAATTTTTAGGAATACTGAATTGATATACTCCGATTTGATGGGAGACGCAATCGCTCAAATGGGCTTTAAAGCAATGCTTACAGAAGGCGCTAAACATATCCTCGGATGGAAAAGTCCTAACTTTTTGTATTGCAACAATATAAATCCGAGATTAAAACTGTTACTCAAAAATTTTAAATTAAGCGATGATATTGCTTTTCGTTTTGGGGACCGTAGTTGGGGCGATTGGCCCCTTACTGCCGCTAAGTTTATCCAATGGATCAGCGACCTCGCCGAGAGAGACGAAGTTATTAATCTTTTTATGGATTACGAAACTTTTGGCGAACACCAACATAAAGAAACAGGAATATTTGAATTCCTCGAAAATATTCCCGTTGAAGCATTCAAAAAGAAAAAAATATCTTTTTCTACGCCTTCTGAGGTTGCCGAAAAATTTGAGCCCGTTGCGCCAATAAACGTTCCATACCCTATTTCGTGGGCAGATGAAGAGCGCGATTTAACGGCATGGCTCGGAAACGAAATGCAGCAAGAAGCATACAACAAACTTTATGCACTTTTACCCAAAATTAATTTAGTAAAAGATAAAAAATTGCTCACCGACTGGCGATATTTGCAATGTAGCGACCATTTTTACTATATGTGCACTAAATTCTTTTCAGACGGCGCTGTTCATGCATATTTTAACCCGTACGAAACTCCATACGAGGCATTCATTAATTATATGAACATTTTGAGCGACTTTACCATCAGAATGAACGCAGAAGTACCCGACAGCGACTACGACAAAGAAATTGCAAACCTTACTATACTTTTACAAGAAAAAAATAAAAAAATAAAAAAATTAGAAGACGAAGTAAATAAATTGAGGGTTAGTAGTAAGAAGTGAGTAGTGAGTAAATGAGTGTAGGGGCGTACCCTTGCGGTCGCCCGCCTTGTAGTGAATGAGTAAATGAGTGTAGGGGCGTACCCTTGCGGTCGCCCGCCTTGTAGTGAATGAGTAAATGAGTGTAGGGGCGCACCCTTGCGGTCGCCCGCCTTGTAGTGAATGAGTGAATGAGTGAATGAGAAAAAACCTTATTTTCACCTTATTTTTTCAAACAAAACAACCTTAGTAGAAAAATGAGTAAATGAGTGAATGAGCAGTTTAATAGTTTTATAGTTTTATAGTTTTATAGTTTTATAGTTTAATAGTTTAATAGTTAGTTTATAGTTTTAACCTTATTTTCACCTTATTTTTTCAAACAAAACAACCTTAGTAGCAAAAATTTTGTGTAATTAGTGGCTAAATAAATAAACAAAAATAAAAATTTTTTCAATTTTTTTGTAACCTTTTTTTCCGATTTACGTAAAGGCATTTTTTTAAAACAAATATTTTTAGAAACCAATAAAATAATTTATATGAGAAATTTATTAATTACGACCTTAGTGCTGCTGATATTTAGCGTTAAGGTTCTCTCAAGTGGGATACAGGTTTTGAACACAACTGTAACCACGAATGACGATAAAACGAGCGCAACAGTGAAGTTCACGTTGATATGGGATCACTCGTGGCGTTTAGACCCTGCGGATCCGGGTCCTAAGAATTGGGATGCTGCGTGGGTTTTTATAAAGTTTCGTACGCTACCCGGCGATAATTGGAGTCACGGCTACATAAAGCAAGCAGGTAGCGACATGCCCTCAAACGCCGAATTTAAAATCGGCAATAGTATCGCTGTAGTGGGTGGTGTCAATAGTACTGTTGGCGTTGGCGCATTTATTTATCGCAAAGACCCCGGAAGTGGACAAGTAGTTTTTACTGACTGTGAACTCTATTGGGATTTTGCGTCCAACGGTCTTACAGGGGGTGAACAAGTTGAAGTGTGCGTCCTTGCAACCGAAATGGTACATATACCTGCGGGTGCCTTTTATTTAGGTGATTATAGTTCCGTCGGACGTTTCACAAGAAACAGGTCTAATAATCGCGCCGAAGATGCTATTTATGTTAATGCCGCAAACCCAGCACATTTGGGTTATTTTTCAAATGCGTGGCTTATTAATGCCGGTTATGCAAATACATCAAACGGTTTGATTAATTCCAGTATTTCGACCAATACAGCAGTAGCTCCTGATGACATTTTTACGGGACAAACGGCAAACAACACTAATCAAAGAATTGCTTATAACTACGGAAATACCACTGCTAATAATTCTGGACTATTTATGTCGGGCGTTAATGCAAATTATCCCAGAGGTTATAATGCTTTTTATTGTATGAAATATGAAATTACTCAGGGAGAATATTTGCAATTTTTGAACAAAAATTTAGTAGCCGTGAAAAATGCTGCCTTTTATATAGATACGACCACAGCTCCATCCGCAAGGTTTAACATTCGAAAGAAACCCGGAACGGGAACACCCGTAATTCCTGCTGAGTATGAATTTATTAATCCTTCTTCAGCATATCTTCCCTGCAACTTTCTTGGCACAAAAGATATAATGGCATGGTTGATATGGGCTGGGCTTCGTCCAATGACAGAACTTGAGTATGAAAAAGTATGTCGCGGACCAGAGCTGATTCCCGGAACAGCAACCCTACGACCGCAATATGCATGGGGCTCTGTAAATATTTATCCTGCGGCAGGTTTTTCAAACAAAGGCGGGTCCAACGAAGGTCCATCTAACACTACGGGAAATGTAGCCGTTGCGACAACAGGGGGCGCAGCAATTGGTGGAGGTACTAATGACGACCTTGACGGTCCAATGCGTGCCGGCGGATTTGCAAACCCTGTCAGTAGCCGTGAAAAAGCTGGTGCTACTTACTATGGTGTCATGGAAATGTCGGGAAATCTTTGGGAAAGATGCGTTTCTGTTGGTATAGATGCGGGAAGAGCATTCCTTGGAAACTTAGTAGCCGCTCACGGAAATGGTGAAATAGGTCCAGCCATTAATCCCGACCTGCCAATTGGTGGTGGATGGCCCCCCGTTAACGCTGCCGGACTCGGTTTTAGAGGAGGAAGTTATTTAGACCACTCCGACAGAGCAAGAATCTCTGATAGACAATTTATTAATCTTAATAACGCCACGAGACACGCAAGTTTCGGTGGACGAGGTGTGAGAACTGATTTGTAGTCCTAATTAAAAAACACTATACTGATAGTGCAGACAAGCCGCCACATATCTAATTTTTTATGTTTCAGAAGATTAAGAATCTTCCGAAGCATTATTCTTGTCTTATTATTTTTCTTATTCAAAATTGGAATAGTAGCGCAAACTGTTGACCCTGAGGTTATTTTTACAGGTTACGATTCTATGGATTTATTATACAACTGCCAATCTGATGTCTTGCTTTATGTTTTCGGTGAAACTAATATTGGCGGCATTAATAAAGGAAGTTTTTCCAATTTAGCAGACATGATATTAAATTGTGTTCAACCTGATTCCCTCAGTATGCCAAATATTCCTTCACCCTTTACGAGTGGTTCATCTCGATTAGAGGCTGTTTCGTGCGGTTTTCCAACAATATTAATTCCGCCCGGAGGACAAGTATTTAGTCTTTTCAAAGGTGGTCCCAGCAACGACTATTTTGTTGCTTGTCTCGAAAAACCTTCTCTTATTGACGTTAATTTGCCTATATATCAGGGCGGACGAGGTTATTTAGAAATACTTGCTTGTATACAAGGAATAATGTTAGGAAAGGGGACTCTGTTTGTTGGTGGCGGTTCAAATGGTATAGCCGAAGCATGTGAAGAACTGTTAATGGGAGAAGGATCAGGCTCATTCTTTGGTGGCGATTCCAAAGATTATGCAGAATTTGACATCTGTTTTGAAATTAGTGAATCGTTAACAGGTGAAAACTTCTTTGGTGGAGATGAAAGTCGCGGTATTGCTGAAGATTGTGAAACATCTATAAGTCTCGGCGAACCTTCGGGCGGCTATTTTCGTGGTGGGGACAGTGCCGACGACTTCGTAGAATGTTATATTCCACCTTGTTTAGATTTACAACCCGCAGAAATTACTTCGTTAGGCACTGTGCCTGTTTGTGTAGGTCAAACCATTACTCTACAAGCTTCGCAAGCGGCAAGTTGGTTATGGCAATATAGCACTTCTCCGGGCGTTTGGACAAATTATGCTACAACAGATTTTATAGTAATAGGTAGTGCGCAAGAAGGTGACTTCCGATTAATTGGTTACGGCAGCGACCCTAATTGCGTTGATACATCGGCAGTTTTTACGGCTCATTTTGTTACCGAAATACCAAAACCTGTTATTACAGTTGAAGGTTCAAGTGTTATTTGTATTGGTGGCTCAGTTGCTTTAACATCCTCACCTGCAGTTTCTTACCTTTGGAGTAATGGCTTTACAACTCAAACTATATGGGTAACAACATCGGGCAATTATACCGTTACAATTACTGATATCAACGGCTGTCAGGCTACATCTGACATTACTACCCTTACAGACGGATTATATACTGCACCTTCGGCTATTATTACTCCTTCGGGCAAAACAGAATTATGCTTTGGCAATAGTCAATTATTAACATCTGTTCCTGCTGCTGGTTACGTTTGGAGTACAGGCGAAACAACTCAAAGCATTACTGTTAACCAAACAGGTAAATATACCGTCCGAATCACTGATATCAATGGCTGCGAAGCAACTGCCGACTCAGTAGAAATTGTGGTTCACGACATCCGCCCCGAAATTTTATATCCAGACGGACTCACTGTATGTTACGGAAAACCTATTACATTAGATTTAGAACCAGATACAGGAAATAAACAATGGTATCACAATAGTTCGCCTATCATTGGAGAAACAAACAGTTCACTGCACACAAATATAGCAGGATTTTATTATGCCACATTAGATACTCTTGGTTGTATTTTCGATGCCATTGCTGTAGAAGTGATAACCAACGGAACGACTACTCCTTTGGCAAATATCAGTGCTTCACATCCTGTTTTATGCGAGGGCGGTGGTGTAGTTCTCGTTGCCGATGATGCCGAAAGTTACCAATGGTCAACGGGCGAAACATCAAAAACCATTCTAATTGATACTCCGGGAAAATATTTTTTGACAGTGGAAGATACTTTTGGATGTTATTCGATGGATAGTATTACTATTGTAGAAGTTCCTGTAACCATTTTGCCTGAAATTCAGGTTCTTACGGGACAATTGAAATTGTGCAACAGTAGTTCTACCGTAACATTGACCGTTTCTGACGGTGTTGCATGGGATTGGAACAACGGAGAAACAACTCAAAATATCACAGTACCTTACTCTGATGCGGGGATTTATACTGTTATTGCTTATGATATCAACGGATGCGCCGTTGCTGCCTCAGAAGTAGAAGTTATTGCAGTTCCACCTATTATTCCAATAATAGATGCGGGAATCGCTACAATTTGCGGAACCGAGCCTGTTACACTATTTGTATCACCTGTTGACGCTTCATATAGTTACGAATGGAGCAATATGGCTACCGATGAATATATTGTTGTATCAACCGCCGGAACATATACCGTTACTATCATCACTACCGATGGCTGCCGTTTTACATCTGCTCCTGTTACCATAACTCAATCTCCCGCACCTACTAAACCAATTATTTCGGCAAATTCGGGCTTTAGTATTGTTAATGATACAATTTTGGTTTGTCCAAATCAGGTGACGCAAGTAACGCTTACCTCTACTTTGGCTCAAAATTATTTATGGAATACAGATGAAATTACACAAAGCATTGGTATTGATTCTATTGGAAATTATGCTGTTTTGGTCGTTTATGCAAATGGATGCTCGGCAGTTTCTGATACAGTTACAATTGCATTGAAAGTTGGTATGGTTCATATTGAAACCGAGGATGATAAAACAGAATTATGCCCCGATGCCACTATTGATATGAATATTGTTGGGGCAGACGTTGGAAGTACGTTCCAATGGTATAAAGATGATTTATTGATGAGTGGCGAAGTTTTATCATCGTTAACAGTCGGAGTATCAGGTTCATACCATGCAGTCGTATCGAGTTTAAGTGGCTGTATAGAAGCAACAAATCCTGTGATAATCAGTGATTTTCCAACAACACTTCCTATTATAATACCTGATTCGAGTCTCGATATTTGTCCTTATGATTCTGTTCGTCTTACAGTATCTTCTTATATTTCTTATTTGTGGACTTGGACTGATGGCACAGATAGTTTACAATTAGGCACTACACAAAGCATTTATGCCAGCGAGGCGGGTGAATATTTGCTTGTTGTAACCGACCAATTTGGCTGCGTACAAGAAACAAGCGTTATTGTAACCGAAAAACCTGAATATTCGCCTTCAATTGATGCCACTTTTGATTCTGTTTGTCAGGGCGAAACAATTACATTATCTGTAATACCTACTCCTCCTTTGGGTTCCACTTATTATTGGAATACGGGTGAAACAACTCCAACTATTGATTTTGACAATCCTTCTTTCTTCGGAAATAACATACAATATTGGGTGGAAGTTCTTTATCCCGAAGGATGTACATACCGTAGCCCTGTCAAAAGTGTTGATGTATATATGACCCCGAAAAAGCCCGAAATTGATGTAGTAGGTACGGGTGGCATTTGTCCTGACCTTTCTGTTTCGCTAATTGCAACTAAATCAGACTTACATACTTACCAATGGCGTTGGGAAACTTCTCCCGGAGTTTGGGAAAATTACCCCGGTGGAAATAGTTTTGGTATTGTTGTTGACGAAAATGGATACTATGAAGTTATAATAACAGACGAACATGGTTGTGTGAACGTTTCGGATGTTCTTGAGTTAGATGAACTTTCATCTGCGACTGTTGAAATTTATCCTTCAGGTATAGTAAGTCTTTGTCAATCAGGCGGTTTCGTAATCTTAACTGCATCGCAGCAAGATCCGGGTAATACTTTTTTTTGGAATACTGGTGCAACTACGCAAAGTATTATGGTTACACAGGTCGGTTTTTATCGTGTAACGGTTACAAATGAGTTAGGCTGTTCGGTAGAAAGTAAGCGTGTTGAAGTTATTGACCCATCCTCACTTCCGCCTGCCAATATATCTGCAAGCGGTCCAACTACTTTTTGTGAAGGCGGAAGTGTTACGCTAAATAGCACTTTATCACCAAACGGATTATATGCTTGGTATCGTTGGACACCGACCGATAGTACTCAAGTTGGTAATGTACAACAATTAATCGTTACCGAGCCGGGTCATTATGTTATGGTTTTCACTGATAGCAACAATTGCAGAGTTTATTCCAATATAATTCCTGTAACTGTTAACCCACTTCCAGATGCCACAATTTCACCATCCGGAACATTTACAGTTTGTCAAGGTAATACAATAACGCTTAGCGCCACCGTAGGAACAGGATATACATATCAATGGTCAGCGCCTTCCAATGCAACTACTCAAACAATTGAGGCTACGGTAGGAACGCACACTGTAACAATATTTACACCATATGGATGCTCGGCAACCTCAATGCCTGTTATTGTTCAAGAATCGACTACTCAAGCGCCTATGCCCGATGCCGATGATGCAAAAGTATGTTTTGGTGAAAAAGCAACTTTGGTAGCAACATCCACCATTCTTAATCCCGAATTTACGTGGTGGGACGCTGCCGTCAATGGTACTTTTGTTGGTTTAGGCTCACCTTTTGAAACTCCCGCAATATTTAGCGAGTGGAAAGTATGGGTAAGCGTACATTCTGATACTGAATGCGAGAGCCCACGTAAAGAAGTTACTGTTACAATTGGCGCAAATATTATTTTCAATAATGTACCTGATTCAATTTGTCTCGATGCACCGCCTTTCACTGTTGACGTAACTCCTCCCGCAGGCACTTTGAGCGGAAACGGAATAACTGCCTCTATATTTGACCCATCAGTCGCAGGAATTGGTAATCATTGGATATATTATGATGTTTGTGCAACGGAAGATTCTGTAATGATTATCGTTTATCTCCCCGATTTTACCTTAAATATACCAAGTGGTGTTTGCGGCGGAGATAATGTGGATTTGACATCATGGGTAACATCAACGAATCCAACTATCGCATTTTCTTTTTATGAAGACGATCAAATTACAATTATTGTCGATCCAACAAACGTTCAGATACCCGACGAAGGAGCTACTTTCTACGTAATAGCGGCTGATTTAGAGGGCTGCATGAGCGAAATGAAAGCAATAATCATCCCCGCCAAAAAACAAACTGGACCTATTTTTAGGAGACCTAATTTATATTAAGGTTTACCAAAAATTCTCATCTTTCAAAAACCAACCAATTTGTTGATTGGTGATTTTCAATTTATTAGTAAGAGTGATTATAACAAGAAATGTTTTTATAATGAATTTGTAACTTCTACGGCTAAATTTCAACATAAACATCTCAATTTTAGGTTTACGCTTTAATCTGTTTCGGTACTCTTTGAAAGGAATTGAGCGTAATTGTTCCGCTTTAAGTTTGAAATACTCATTAGAAAAATGTTGAGGAAATGCTATCATATTTCTTACCAAAGAGATGCCAATATGTGTAGTCATATATGCCACAAAAGGCAAAGCCCGGTTATATTGTGGAAATTGTTTAACAAAAGAGTAACGTTCGTAAAAGGCATCGCTATTTTCACTGATTTTTTTTAGTTCCTCTTTTATATTGCCTTGTTGTGTTATACTGCCACTTCTTTGAAAATAGAAATAAAAAGCGTTATCTATCAAAACAGATTGAGTTGCGTTATGAAATAGATGATGAATAATCAAATCTTCACCATAGTTGCGCCCCTTCGGAAATATAACATCGTTGAACAACTCTTTTTTAAAGATTTTTGTTGAAAAACTTGTTTGCCATAAGTCTTGCAAAATTAGTATCACTCCCTCGTCGTGACCTAATATTTTAATAGAATTTGTATATTTTTTTTGGGTACGATATTCAATTTCACCATTTTCGTAAACAAGTGCGAGGTCGCAAAGTGTTATATCTGAATTCGTTGTCAATAGTGCATTCATCATATTTTTATACATATTTAAATCTATCCAATCGTCGGCATCAACAAAAGTAATGAAATTGGCAGTTGCATTTTCGATGCCTGTTTTGCGGGCGTAGGCAAGTCCTTCGTTTTGTTTATGAATCACTTTAATACGATGGTCTCGTTTTTGCCATAAATCGCAAATATCTCCCGTAGAATCACTACTGCCATCATCTATCAAAACAATTTCCAATTCAGAATATGTTTGTTCTACAATAGATTTGATAGATTTATCAATCTGTTTTTCAACATTGTAGCAAGGAACAATTACTGTTAAAAGTGGTTTCATTTTTTAGTTAGTGAATGAGTGAATAAGAACATTTCGTTCGAAATGTATGTCAGTTTTAGGTTTTTAGTTGACAGCCCTATAATTCATTAGTTTTAACACATGTTTGCCGTCTTTATCTAAATAAACATCAGACTAGGCACCTGACCCCAAGTATTGAAAATCGGTTTTTATTTCTTTCAAATCAAACCAGCAATCATTTTCCTTTGCGTACGCTGTCAACCTCCTTTCAGATGCTCCAAAACCTGTCTCTTGGCTTCTTCGTAAGATTTCGGTCGCTTCAACATTTCGTAAGCCCCCAAGAGCCTTACCTTCCTCGATTGATAATAAAAATCCGTCAAATTTGCTCCCAAAACTTTCGATCGCTGTAACTCGTCTGTCCATTCTAACTGTTTTATTAACTCTTTCTCTGTCATAATATTTTTTCACAAAAATAGATAAAATTTTTGAAATGTTCGATATTTGAATAAATATTTTTGAAAACAAAGGTATTTTAGCCACGAATTACACAAATTAGTGGTTGTGGGGGCGTATGACCATACCACTATATTTCATAAGGGTTTATTATCTTGAGGCTTGGGAAAAACTTAAAATCATCTACATTTCTAGTTATCAGTACTAAATTGTCAGAAATAGCAGTTGCAGCAATAATGGCATCGCCCAATTTCATTTTTCTTGAACGTTTCAACTCTATCGTTTTCTCAGTAACGATTTCATTCAGTGGTAAAATATCGGATAATGAGACGAAATTACGCATGGCAGACATTTTATGCGGTAAATCGTTGTAACCAAGAACTTCAATTTTTGTTACCACCGAAATTAAGAACTGCGAATTGAAAAGGTTTTCGACAAAGTCAGAGCCTTTTTCTGGTAACAAGTTCGCCATATAATCGATTAACACGTTACTATCTATTAGATACTTCTGTCCCATTCTTGTCGTACTGTTGTAAGATATTGATTGAAAGATTGTGCTTCTTCTGCATTCAAAATGCCTTTGAATTGTGAAGCGTTGGTTGGTTTCGTAGAACTGAGTTTCTCAATCTCATCAGATACATAAATCAAAAACTCTACCTTTTTTCCTACATAATGATTGGGTAAAGCAAGTTCTACTATTTCCTGACTCGGAATTAATGTTGTGTGTACCATTATCTTATTTTTTTAAATCATTTTGCAAAAATAGATAAAATTCAATTAGAAATTACAAAAATAGAAAAAAAATTGTAAAAATTAGTGAATGAGTGAATGAGTGAATGAGTAGTTATGGGTTATTAGTTTGTAAAGTTTATAAAGTTAGTTATCAGTTATTAGTTTATAGTGTAAAGTTATGTGTAAAATGACGCAGACCAAGATTCCTCGCTACGCTCGGAATGACCATTTCATTCCTTTAATGTGGCATGTTTCCGCTGCGGCAGCGCCGCAGCGGAACCTGAACTACCCCAAAGTATAA
>Ga0099364_10006727_pt1 | contig 16655 bp, 6 predicted proteins | sample TergutTh196P3_FD_73070 | JGI IMG/M metagenome (GOLD analysis project Ga0099364, IMG submission 73070) | Microcerotermes parvus P3 segment gut microbial communities from Pointe-Noire, Republic of the Congo - Th196 P3 | ecosystem: Host-associated > Arthropoda: Insects > Digestive system > Gut ... | reverse complement strand
CAGTGTTTGAAATTGCCTCATCATAATAATCGCAACCTGCTTTTATTGCTCTAACTGTTGCTGTGCCTGTTTTTTGTATTGATACCGAGCCATTATCTGCACCCGTCAAAGTTACAGAAATTACGTCATCACCTGTCAATATTTCAAAAGTAATGGCACCACTACCATAATTAACACCTGTTATCGTTGAAAGCACAAAATCAGGGTCATCGTATATTTTGGTTATCGTGCCACCGGGAGATATTGCCAGAGTTTGAATAAGTTTAGTCGTTCTGAATATGTAAGATAGTGTAACAGTTCCATTTGCATTATAAGTAACGACAGCATTATTACCGTTGATTTGTGCGGTTGTAAGTTGATTTTCGATAAATATAAAGCCGCTCTTTGCAGTAAGCGTAACAGAAACAGTATAATCTATGTTGCCTTTGAATGGGTTTTCATTAGGACCCCAAGTGGCAGCACTAACATCAAATTTGTCGCTGCCGCTGGTAATAGTTGCCACCGAACTCGGTGCTTGGTTAGTAACAGGCGCAGTAACTGAAATTAACGCTTCATTAATAATTTCCACAAAAGAGACTGCGATTGTATGCGGTGCGGTTACATTATTAAAGGTATAAGTTCCGCTTGTTACGGCATCGGCGTTGTTTGCGCCGTCAATCAATACTTGTGAAATTGTCCATCCCGTAGCGGGAGTAATTGTAAATGCTTGATTACTACCATGAACAACAATTACGCTTCCACTTGGAGTAATTGTACCGTTTCCGCTAATAATCGATGCAACAATGATATAACTATCACCAATAATTGCTTCGGTTGAAATACTTGCAAATGCGCTTGTTGTGGCTGCAAAGCGGACATGATACGTTCCTGAATTAAGTCCTGTAACGGTTGTGCCTGTAATATTTGTCCACGTAATAACTTCGTCAGCCCTGTATTCCATTGTGTTATTGACGTTTGTAATTGTGCCGTTTGCTTCACCGTTAGTTGCATTAGTTGTTGCTATGCCTGTTGGAGCGGCGGGTCTATTAGGAATTGGGAGCGGCTGCGGGTCGCTATCGTCTGTGGTATCGGTGTATCGCTTAATAATGTTGATAGTAGTACCTATCCAACTTTCCTCTATCTCTATTGCGCCGTTTGAGTCTGCAATTTTTTCAACGCCGTTTACGGTATATATTGCGCCGGGGACAAGTCCTGTCAGCGTTTCGGCAATAAAATCGATGTTTGCAGTTGGTATCGGCTCTTGTGGTGCCGCTATTGCAGTTACGGTAACGGTTACAATATAATCATTATAGTTTGTTGCGCCTGTAACAGCGATTGTGATGGTAGCGGTTGTGCCTGCAACCTGAGACGTGGCATTAAATGTCATTATAACCGAATCAACGGTCGGAGTACCCGAAATAAGCGGGTCGGATGATGTTACCGTTCCATAAGTTGCGCCATCAGGGAGAAATGGCAATATTACCGTGTTATTATTGGTTGCTCTGCCTGCAATTACTGTTGTTGAAACTTCTTTGATGCCGTCATATTCTGCTTTGGTTACGGTCAATATTCCTTCTTCAAAGATAATATTGTAGTTTTCAGATGTTAAGCCCGATGGGATAATGGGGTAACCATCAAGAATAATGGGGTCGCCTTGCGTATAATCACAGTCAAATATTAATGTACCTGTAAGGTCAATAATGCTTTCACCTAAAACAAATCCTACATAAGTAGCGGTGAATGCGGGCGCTGGGTCACCGAAAGTTATGGTTTCATTATTTGCTTTTATAGTAAGCGGCGCCTTCTCAACCTCATAAATTGCTTGTGGTGAAATATATTCACAGCCCAAATTGTACGCTCTTACAACAAAAGTATGAAAACCGACCGGCAATCCTGAAATGGGTATATTTACATCACCACCATTGCCAGGTACGGGTGCGCCAATAGGAGAATTATCTGAAAAGTTTAATACTTGATAAGTAACTCCTAATTCTGTATTTAATATCGAAATAGTAATCGGCGAGCCGTAGTAAGCAATACCTCCTGTTGGGAATGTGGCACCGCCCGAAACAGGAGGATAAATGTTTGTATTTACAATATCAGAACCCCACGCGCCAGATGAACCTACTCGCTCATCAACAGTGATACTACCGCTTCCGGGAGTAGTCCATGTTACCTCTACTGATGCAACTGTTCCCCATGCGGTTGCGCCGGAAGGGGTAATTGTACCTCCTGTAACTGTCCAACGGTACTGATTTCCACTGATTTGTGTGGTTGAATAAGTAATGATTTCATTTACGCAGACGTTCAACTTATTTGGTGGGTCTGAAACAATTAGCGGTACAGGAAGATTTTGAACTGAAATAGTTATTTCGTTAGAAGCCTGACAGCCCGATGGAACGGTTGTTTCTAATACTCTTAAATTGTACTCTCCTACCGTGTTAGTAAAGTTTATATTTGTCTGATTAGCAGCGGGTGTCACTATTGTACCTCCCGATGTTCCTATCCACGACCATAAGTAAGTATCTGTGCCGTGCGCTTCGGTTAAATAAGTTCCGACCTCTCCCCTACCCACTGCGGCTCTACCTTGAATAACAGGATAATTTGTCTCTAAAATTGTTAAATTAACCTGGTCAGGGTCTGGAATACCCGGAATACCGCTTGGGTCTGATACAGAGACAATTCTAACTGTATAATTTCCGTGTATATTATATTCGCTACCTCTGATTGCTATCTCGTAATTAGGGCTATTTGCGGTAACGGTAAATGTTTTCGGGTCGGGACCTGAAATTTGATATGTAACTTGCCAGGGTGCATTTCCTGTTAATAAAATTGGAATATGCGCAACTTGTTCGTTACGGCAAATTGAAACAGGTGTCTTTGTTTCAAACATTGCAGTAACTCCGCTTACACCTAAGGTGAAGGTCTCTTGCGCTGCGCTAAAAGGAACACGCACTGTCGTTGAAACGGTATTTGCCGAGGCATTAACGACGTTTCCTCTGATAATCCATTCATTATTATTTTCAAAATGAACTACCCGCAACATACCTCTTGCTAAGGCATTGCTTGTAATTAGCGGATATGAATTACTGTCCCATCTAAGCGCAATATTTGCTTGGCTACTTGCTGCGGGTGCGGTAATTCTCCAAAATTCGTTGTCACTAACGGATGTCAGCGGAAGGTTAAAATAGGTGTCATCTGTATTTGGATGTTCATTATTTTCATAAATTGCTGTCCAATTACCGCTTACGGCACTTGACAAGGTAACAGGACCGTATCGTCCGTCATTACCAACGGGGAACGCAAAACTACCGTTATTGCTTATTGCTTTTCTTAACGGACCATCAACAAACGACTGCGTTTTTCCACCTGATGCCGCTGCTGATGCGGTATTACTGATAAAAACCTCTTTTCCTGTAGAAGAAAATATAACTCCATTGGTCAAAGTCAATGTGTTGGAAATATTTATACCACCTGTAGAATTAACGGTAAGTCCCCCCGTATGTCCCGATGGTTTATTTATTCTTAAGTCGAAAAATGGTTGCTGTGCGGCTGCTTCAATAGATTGAGCGGCAGGTCCGTCAAAGATAACGGTACCTCTACCGGGAACGAATGTTCCGCCGTTATTTATCCAATTTTCGCCGAGTTCAATATTTTTGTTAAAACTTGTATTTGTTAATGTTGTGCCGCTTGCGATGGTAAGGTTTCGCAAAATTTTCATGTCGTTGACGCCGATAACTTTGTCGCCACTACCTGTAAAGAGTACATTTGGAAATGGTTTGTATATATTTCCGGGTTTAATTGGTAAGGTTGCGGTTGTTGTGCCTGTAAATTCAACGATTGATGCAGGTTGTGCAAAGAAGTCATCAAAATTACCTCCCGGAAATACGAACTGACCATCGGTAGTATTTTGTATCCTGATAGTTCCGTTTCCGTCCACGTTTCCAAAATTATGAAAAATTGTTGAGCCAAGAAACAGTGTTCCATAGAGATCTACCGCTGAAGTGAAGGCTTCGTTTCCTGTAACGGTAACTGTATGTCCTTCTTTTATCACGATAGGATTTCCATTTGGAGTTAAATTATTCGGATTAGTTGTGCCTGTCTCTGTTATCGACCACGTGGTAGCAACATTCCAATTACCATTCTGAACACTGTAAAGCCTCGGTCTTGTTACGAAATTGATTGGATAACCAATGGTATATTCACCTGAAATAAGGTTACTTGTAAACTCAAAGGTGTTTGCCGTTGGATTTATTGTGGCACCACTTATTGTATTCCATTCATATTGGAAAAAGTCGTAACGTGCTGTTACATAACTGTTTATATTACCTCTTACATCTTCAGGAATATATTGGTAACGCTGTAATAATGAGACAGAACCACCAAAACCTTCTGTATTTACGTTCCAATAGTATTGTAATTCGTCATCAACTCCGGCTTCAATTACTTTGTGCTTCATATTAATCGGTTTAACGATAATATCGCCACCATTGGAATTGGTTGTAAATGAATATGTTGCAGGAGTATATTTATTTGGCACACCTATCGGAAATGTAAAATCAGCAGCCCCCGACCTGAACTTTTTACGAACCCCCAAGTCGCTGATAACCCCATTCAGTACAATCATATTGCTCCTACTGAATATACCTGCTACGGTCGCATCTTCACCTAAAGTAAGTTGAAAATCATCAATATACAACGTGCCGTTATTGAACGTTAATATCCTGTTAAAGATAACGTTATCTCTAACTTCGGCGTTGTTGTTTAATGTAATATTTCCAAAATTACCATTATTTCCTGTAATATATTGAACCAGCGTACCATCGATTATTAATCCACCTTGGGCAGCCGTACTTGTATGGTGAGAGATATTTCTGATATTCCTTATTATATATATGTCGTTGCCGTTATCATTTAATGTGCCTGAATTGATTGTCAGGTTGTTGTTTACGCACAAAGTAGTTTTGTTATCACCGACATTTAATAGCCCTATTGTTCCTGTTGTCTCAATTTCAAGGTTTGCAAAGTTGGTAAGGTTTGTACCGCTACCGCCGATAAATGAGGCACCACTGACAAATCTCGTGTTCTGTGTTGCGCTACCGGGTTGATAACCACCTGTATTAATTCCTCGCAAGGCACTACTATTGTTGTTTTGTAAACCACCACCGATAGTAACGTCTAAACCGTTTGCCCTAAAGACTGCGCTTCCGAGTATTGTTAAATTATTGCGTAACGTTAGCGGCAAAACAGCCACCGAAACAATGTCGGTACTGCTTCCTGTACCTGCGGTCACGTCCCAAAGTGGCGCAGAAGATTGTAGCATAAAAGTATAATTGCTTGCTGCGTTACCGAAATGGAGTGCGCCGCCAGTGATATTATGTGCGGCGGGGTTTAAATAAACGTCCCCATATCCGTCAGTTGAAGCAACGACAGTAGGCTGATGAAAGGTTATCGTGCCACCCGACATATTAAACTGACTTCCACTATTGACTATTTCAAGCAACGCACGAGTGGCAGTACGATTACGTCCTCTGATAACAACTGAACCGCCCGATTGTGTATATCGTAACGACCCCGTAGAAGTTAATACATCCCTTCTAATTTCACCATTTACGTTAAGCGTTCCACCATTTACCACTATTTCGGGGAAACCGACAGAAGCGTATTGAATGCTGTTATTGTAATTATTTTGCGCTTGATTACCGATATTCATTGTGCCGCCGAGTACTTCCAATTTACCAAAAAGCAAAAGAAGCGGCGCCGCACCTGCAGCGGTCTGATTGCCTACCGTTAATGTTCCGCTGTTTACGGATAATGCCGCCGTTGCAGGAACAGTAAAACTGCTTGTTGTTGTGATGATAACATTCAACGCATTGTTATCAACACGGAAAGTTCCATTTAATAAGGTTAGGAATGGATTTGTAAAACCTGTTGCTACGTTCTTTTTTAACGACAGAACAGGCGTTGCATCGTTGCCTTTGTCCACAACCATATCGTAAAATGTTGTTGTGCCTGTACCTGAAATTTCAGCGTCATCTTCTCCGATAAAATGTGTAGTAATCCGATTTCGAGGGTCGGCATCGCTCGACAAATTAAAAGTACCGTTGTTAATTAAATCTCCACCTATCCTAAAATTGTGGTAATTGTAAACTGTTCCCGTTGTTTGCTGTTGTATTGCAATTGATGCACCGCTATTAACAGTAACATCTCCCAAAACCGTAAAACCTGTGCTAAAATTGTTGGTATTTTGAAAATTAAAACGTAACGTACCGCCCAGAATATTCAAATTACCCTCAACTCTATATTGTCTTCCGTTGATATTAGCGGGTATTTGGGCAAGGTTTCCTGTCGCTGTGCCGCTTACGGTTAAATCATTCAAAACTGCAACATCCGTTGCAGGAAGTATTACTCCACCTGCTCCTGTTGGCGTTAATATTAGGTTATAATAACGGTTCATCGCTAAACCTGTAACATCGGACGTTGTTGGAAGTGTAATATTGGTTCCATAATATTCTACCGTACCTCCGTTTGGGCCTAAAAACTGCCCGAAATCACCTCGCGGGAAATATGTAGTTCTATTAATCCGCAGTCTTCCGCCTCCTGTAACGGTTTGTTCGGGTACGACGGGTACGACAGCAAAATTATGTCCGTTAAATGTACCCAAATCAAGCGTTGAGCCTTCGGAAATATACAATGCGCCGCAAGATGCGCCGTTTGCTGTAATTGTTACAGTATGTCCGCTACCGATGATAACCATTGTATTTGCTGATGGCGCTGCCGTTGCCGCCGGTCCGTCGTGGCTCTGCGCACTCCAAGTTGTTGGAGTATTCCAGTTGCCGGTCTGACGGCTATACAAAACATGAATATTGTTAAATGCTGCGGGTAAGCCGGCAGTATATTCACCGTTGGCGTAGTTAGCGCCTGTGAAATTTATCCTGCGCGCAGTATTGTCTACCAGATTTACATCGTTGATAACATTCCACTCATTGTCAAACTCGTAAGATGCGGGAACATACGATGCTTGTGCGCCTTGTACAAAATTGTCGGTATATGTGTAGGTCATATCAACATTATTGGCTGCAATAGTTCCAAAGCCTGAACTGACTGTTTTCCAATAAGTTGTTAGGGCATTGTTAGTTCCTTGCGCCAAATAGTGTCGTCCGTTCACGGGCAGCGAATTAACCGTTCCCCACTGGTTGTCTGCAGGCGGCAGCCTAAAGCGCACCGTTGCAGGTAGATAATGATAAGCCGTACCTATCTGAAATCCATAAGGAAATAGAAATTCCTCTGTATTGCTAAATTCTTTTTTGATACCGCCATTAGACATTAGTCCGCCGGTAACTATCATTTTTGTATTTGAAAATATTTTTTCGGTACCATCCAAATTGCTGAAAATATCACTGTTTGCGCTCAAGTACAATGTATTGTCGCCTATTGTCAAACGGTGGTTTGAGGCAAGTTTCAACGCTCCGTTAATTTTTATATCGCAATTCAATATTACTCCACCAGCGCCCGCTCTGTTGATTTCCAAATTACCGAAAGCGCCGCTGCCGTCGCCGTAGATATTTTGAACGGTTGTCCCTGTTGCCACTAATCTGATACTTCCAGCATTTGAGGGCGGAAAAAAGTGCGTACCGCTATTTGTAATATTTGCGCCAACGGTAATAACGTTACCGCCATCGTGCAAAACAGTACCTTTTCCTATTTCCAAATTATTTCTGACAGCAAACGTGGTCAATGTTCCCGCAAGCGTCAGTTCCGAGCGGTTTTCCAATACCATGTTATAAAGACCACTGCTGCCGATGGTTCCTTGCACAAGAAAAGTTTGTTGTCCGCTGCCGTTAAATATGGTTGTATTATTACCCGGAGTATAGGTTGCGTTAGGCATTATAGTAAAATTGCCACCCACAGTAACATTTTGATTGGCAGCGTTAAAAGTGGTTGATTGAGCGCCGTTTCCTATCGTAAAATTATTTTTTACAAATAAGGGTTGTAAAGACATAGAAGAGGCTTGGTTAGTGATGACGCTAATCTCAAAAATAGTACTTGATGCAATTTCCTTAATCAACTCTAAATTCCATAATTTTGCGCGACTGTTTATCCAAAAGTTTCTGGTGGCGGCATTGTCATTGATAATCGCTCTGATAGTACCGCCCGTAATATTTGTATTTTCTTCAAAACTTCGAATTTCTATTCCCGGGTTGGCTGCTCCGTCGCTATAAACGTTAATTGTTCCACCACTCATAATAAATCTGTTTTCGGCGTTCCACCATGCTAACCTCGAAAAAGCCGCGCCGGGCGCTTGTCCTCTTAAAAAGACTTCGCCGCCTGATTGGTTGTATGTTCCTAAATAGTCGTCATTTGTCATTGCAGAAAGAAGCGCCGTTGCTTCAAGAATGCCGCCTTCTACTAAAATAGTTCCACCCATTCCGTTTAACTGAATACCGCCGCTTCCCAAGCAATCAGCCCTGCCTGCCGTTATTTTGAAAGTTCCTGCTACGCCAAGTTGATTTCCCGCTACAGGTATTGAAACCCTTCCGCCATCAACCCAGAGTAGCGCTCCCGGATTTATAATAAAATTGTTGCCTGCACCGTCCGCTAATTGTATATCTACATTGTTTCCAACCCTGACAGTTCCTTTTCTCAAAGAAAGAGCATGAGTTCCAGTTTCCATATTTGGAACATTCCAATTTCTGCGACCGAATAATTGAAAATTACCCAACGTAGAAGCCTCAATAGCGAGCATATATGTGTTATCGCTACCTTTTTCAACAATAATCCTTGAAAATCTTGTCTGACCATAACAGTAAACGTTACTGTTGTTTAAAGTCATAAAATAGACGTCTACCCTTTGAGCGCCATCTGTTGTAAAATTTTGTGCTGTTTGTGTTGTAAAATGAACCGTTCCGTAGTTGGTTAGGTCGCCCGTTAAATACAGGCTGTGAATAGCGTTTGCATTATTGGTTATTATACGGCTGTTTGTATTAACTGTAAGGTTTCCATGTATATCAATTCTTCGGGCTGTGGTATTGTTACCGATTTGAAAAGTCATTGTACCAGCGCCTGTGCCTGTATTACTAATGGTCATGTCGCCATTGACGACAAGATTGCCGTTATGAGTGGCTGTGATGGTTGTGCCTGCTGCTGTGGCTGTTGTTCTCAAAAACCTTAAATTATTGTAGGTCTGACGCACCAAAGTACCTGTAATATCATAATATTCTACTGTTCCGCCCGTTGCAGAGGTAAATTGGTCGTAATTACCGCCTGGGAAAGTCATTGTATTTAATCTCAACAAGCCCGCACCTGTAACGGTACCAAAATTATGCCCTGTCGTCTCTTTTATATCAAGTGTTCCTCCTTCTTCTATATGCAACGAAGAAATAGTTCTGGCGCCCGAAGGATTATTAACAGTCCGTCCCCCAAGTATAACTGCTCTTTCATTGCTTCCTGCCGGCGTTTTTGGCGAAATGCTTAAAGTCCCAGATGGGTCGGTTGTCCACGTATTTGGGTTCTCCCAATCGCCTGATTGATAGGAATAATAGGTTGTAACAGATTGCGCGTTACTGATGCTAAATGGCGCAACCAACAACGCAATAGCCAACATCACCGTTGCCGTCCTACCGGTTCCTGTTAAAAATCTTTTCATTTTTATATCTATATTTAACTTTTTCAATATTAATAATTTATTGTTTTTTTTAATCATTTTCATCGCTGCAAAATTAGATGAAATTTTTGAAAAATCCAAACGCGTGCATGAAAAATGAAATGATTTTTGAATGAACAAAATAGATGATTTTTTGTTCGTAATTAAATGATAATTAGATGGAAACCGAAAAAAGAGGTCGAGCAGCAACCTAAAAAAGAATTTTAGACGGCGTAGTCTAAAATTATAGCCGAGCGCGGATTTGAAAAAGTTGGCATAAATGCCGTTTCTGCTCAGTCGGGCATATCAAAAGTGCTGATATACCGTTACTTTGGCTAATTGAGGCAGTGAGCAAACTAATCGGAAACGACCCAAAGGACGTTGCGATGCAAATTTCAATTATCACAACGTCAATTACATACCTCGTAATGCTCGAAGATTTTTACCCCAAATACAAACATATCTCGCACAAAGCATATACTTTGATGTTCTATTTTCGTATTCTTTTTCCAAAAAAAGTTTTTTTTCAGAAAAAATATGTACTTTTGCGCACGAAAAAATGATGTCAACGATGTTATATTACAGTACCAATAAGAAAGCCCCTGTGGCGACTCTTCGGGAGGCGGTGACCAAGGGATTGGCGCCTGATGGGGGGCTTTATATGCCTGAGCGCATCCCCATGTTAGACGATGATTTTTTGGGGCGTTTGCCCGATATGGGACTTCACGAAATTTCAATGAAGATAGCAGCCAAATTTCTTGAAGGCGATATTCCGCTTGACGAATTGCATAGCATGATATGCGAGACGTTAAATTTTCCCGTTCCACTGAAACTTATAGACAATTCGTTCTATGCGCTTGAATTGTTTCACGGTCCTACAATGGCTTTCAAAGATGTGGGAGCACGGTTCATGGCGCGGTTGCTGGGGTATTATACTAATCGCAGTCAACAGGAACTTAACATACTTGTTGCTACTTCAGGCGATACAGGGAGCGCCGTTGCAAACGGGTTCTACAAAGTGCCGGGAATACACGTTTTTGTGCTGTATCCTAAAGGATTGGTAAGCACGATTCAGGAAAAACAGTTTACCACATTAGGCGAAAATATCACTGCATTAGAAGTGGAGGGAACTTTCGACGATTGTCAAGCAATGGTAAAACGCGCTTTTGCTGACGAGGAACTGAAAAATAAAAAGAACATCAGTTCGGCAAATTCAATAAACTGGGCTCGATTGCTACCTCAAACGTTTTACTATTTTTGGGGATACGCTCAACTTGGGAAAGGGGCAGGCGAACTTGTTTGCGCTGTTCCAAGCGGCAATTTCGGCAACCTTTGCGCCGGATTGATAGCAAAGCGTATGGGATTGCCGATATACCGCATCATTGCTGCCACCAACAGAAACGATATAGTTCCGCAATATCTTAAAAGCGGCGTGTTCAATCCGCGTCCGTCGGTGGCTACAATCGCCAATGCTATGGACGTAGGTAATCCAAGTAATTTCGCTCGAATAGCAGAATTATATGACAATTCGCATGTGAAAATATCAAACGACATCGAAGGGTTCGTATGCTCTGAAAATGACATACGCTCTGCTATTAAATCAGTGCACCTGGCTCATGATTACTTGTTAGACCCACACGGAGCAATTGCCTACAGTGCAATGAAAAGTCACGCAATCGAAAATCCCGATATTTGCAAAAAGAACTTTTTTATAGCTACTGCTCACCCTGCAAAGTTTGGCGAAACAATAGAAAGCATTATACAACGTCAAATAGAGTTGCCGTCAAATTTAGCCCGCTTTGCAACAGGAATAAAACAAACCACTGAAATTCCGGCAACATACGAAGCTCTGAAAGAGTTCCTGTCTAATTCATAATCCGTAATTCTTAATTTTACTTAAACAACAATGGTTCTTCGCACCGAAAATTTGGTAAAAAAATATCGTAGCCGAACGGTAGTAAAAGGCGCTTCGGTAGATGTATCTCAAGGCGAGGTAGTTGGGTTGCTTGGTCCCAACGGCGCGGGAAAAACAACTACATTTTATATGATAGTAGGGTTGATAACTCCAAACGAGGGAAAAATATTTCTCGACGATTCTGAAATCACCAAAGAACCCGTATACCGTCGCGCACAACGAGGAATAGGTTATTTGCCTCAAGAAGCGTCAGTGTTCAGAAAATTGAGCGTAGAGGACAATATCCGTTCAGTATTGGAAATGACAAGTTTGCCAAAAACAGTACAACGTGAACGCACAGAACAACTTTTGCAAGATTTTGGACTTACTAAAATACGCAAGAGCCTTGGCATACAATTGTCCGGAGGAGAACGTCGACGTACTGAAATTGCGCGGGCTTTAGCCATTGACCCAAAATTTATTCTTTTAGACGAACCTTTCGCTGGTGTAGACCCAATCGCTGTAGAAGACATTCAGTTCATCGTCCACAATCTGAAACGGAAAAATATTGGAATATTGATTACCGATCATAACGTAGATGAAACCCTTTCGATTACCGACCGTGCATATCTACTGATAGAAGGTAAAATTTTCAAATCGGGTACGGCGCAGGAATTGGCAGACGACCAACAGGTTAGAAAACTGTATCTGGGCGAAAAATTTCAATTACGTAGATATGATGAATAATCCCAAAAAAAAATATAATTTTTGAAACCTTTTTCTGTAAAAAACGTATATAAATAATAAAGCAAGACAATTAAGACGATGAAGAGATTATTTTTAAAGATTAGTATCATTTTGGCGGCTTTTGCTGTGGGCGACAACCTGAATGCGCAAGACGATTTAGGATATAACGACGAGAAGCTAAACCTTTCGCTTGATGTGGCGAGCAGCTTTGTGTGGCGTGGTTTATCGCTTAACTCATCGCCGGTAGTGCAGCCGGCAATAACATTTACGCCGGGACGGTTTTCCTTTGGCGCATGGGCATCAACTGCCTTCACTCCGGGTGAGTTTCAAGAATTTGACCTTTTTATTAATTTTCAGATAACCCCCTCATTATCAATAGAATTTATCAATTATTTCGAGCGTGAATATAGTTTCTGGGGTTATGATTCTTATTTCAACTATAAAAAAGAAGAAACAGCACATACGTTTGATTTACAATTGATTTACGAGGGCGCAGGAGGTCTTAAAGCAATAGTTTCAACAATTATTGCCGGTAATGATTTGAACTACGACCCCAAAAGCATGAAATACAAAAATAATTTTTCCACATATCTGGAACTTGGCTACGCGAACACCGATGGAAAAATCGATTGGGAAATATTTATGGGTTTTGTTCCCAATGCGCAATCCGATTATTATGGTATAGACGGTGCCGCGTTTATAAATCTCGGATTGGGAGTGTCAAAAAATTTTGAGATAACTCCTACATATTCCTTGCCGCTTTCTCTCAAACTGTCTGTAAATCCGGCTTATGAACAAGTGTTTTTGGTAGCGTCGATAGCATTATTCTAAATATTTTGATAAAATGATGAAGATGATTAATAGATACTTTATTTTTATGTGTTTTTTGACATTTGCAAACAACACAACGTTCGCCCAGCGCCCGGAGAATTTTTGGCGCAATCCCGAAGGTATGATTCAGGAACAGGCAATATTGCTTTTTGAGCAAGCTCACAAGATACTTGCAAACAATCCGCCTTCTGCCGTAGCAAACGATGAGCGTAAATTAGCGTTAATTTCAATTGACGCACTTTTGCACGACAACCGTATAGATAACAGCAAAGCGTTCATTGATTATGTGGAAAAAAGAATTCAAACTGTAGTTGACAAAATCAAAAATGAAACATTGAACGAAAATGAAATTCGAATCCACAAACTTTACAATCATGCGTTTATTGTGCAAACTCCCACAGTAACAATAGGCTTTGATATATACAGAGGAGGGCGCTCTGCCCAACCTTTTATTAGCGAAGCCTTAACGCTCTCAGTTGTAAATCTTTGCGACATTTTATTTGTTTCGCACGAACATCGCGACCACGCCGACATGTATGTGGCGCAACTGTTTTGCGAGCAACAAAAAAATGTGATAGCGCCTGCCGGACTATGGGAAAACATGTCGCCTCAAATAATACACCTGCGTGGAGAAAATGTTGTTACTGAAAGAATTAACATTTCGCACAAGAATGCAACGCTGACGGTAAAAGTTTTTCCCGGACATCAGGATGTCATGCTAAATAATGTTTATGCTGTTACCACACCCGAAGGCAAAACGTTTATGCACACCGGCGACCAGTATAATACCGATGATGTAACAAAATGGATCACAAGCGTGAACAACGAAGTAAAAGTAGACGTTCTTTTAGTGCATTGCTGGATGTTAGACATGGAAAAATCAATTGATGGAATTAAGCCGGAAATAATAATCGTTGGACACGAAAACGAAATGGGACATACGATAGACCACAGAGAACCATTCTGGCTGACTTTCCGCAGAATGCAAAATATCAGAGTTCCATACGTGGTGATGGCATGGGGCGAATCGTATAATTATTTTTATTAATTTTTATTTTTTTTTCGTTTATTTTGCACATTCATTAAAAATTGTGTATCTTTGCCCCGTAAAAAAAAACAAATAATTAAGTAAATGTCATGTTAAAAACAGATAATATTCAGAAAATCTTTCGCACGGAAGAAGTAGAGACATGGGCTTTAAGCGGTGTAAGTTTAGATATTGCCGGAGGTGAATTTGTTGCTATCATGGGACCGTCGGGCTGTGGTAAATCAACGTTACTCAATATACTTGGGCTACTCGATAACCCTACAGGCGGCTCGTATTTTCTCAACGGCGAAGATGTAAGCCTGTATCCCGAGCGACAGCGCACACGACTGCGAAAAGGCGTTATAGGGTTTGTGTTTCAAAGTTTTAATCTGATTGAGGAATTAAACGTTTTTGAAAACATCGAACTGCCGTTGCTCTACATGGAAATTCCAACAGCAGAGCGCAAAGAAAAAATACAGGCTGCAATGGAACGAATGCAGATAACACATCGCGCAAAGCATTTTCCGCAGCAACTTTCCGGCGGTCAACAACAGCGCGTAGCTATTGCCCGCGCAGTAGTGGCAAACCCAAAAATAATACTCGCCGACGAACCTACAGTTAATTTAGACTCAAAAAACGGGAAAGAAGTGATGAACCTGCTTACCGAACTGAACAACGATGGAACCACTATAATAATGGTTACGCACAGTCAACGCGACTCGAGTTATGCTAAACGCGTTCTAAACCTGTTCGATGGAGAATTAGTGTCGGAAGTTAGACTTTAGAGTTCGGACGTTTTGATAGACAGCATTATAAGGGGTATCTTCGAAAAGAAGGGGCAAGAGATAGTGTGCATTGATCTCTCACAGGTTGAAAATGCAGTTTGTGATTGCTATGTGATATGCCACGGCGATTCAAACACGCAGGTTAGTGCTATTGCCGGTTCTGTTGAAAAAGAAACTAAAGAGCGCCTGAGCGTTCGTCCATTTTCGGTGGAGGGAACTAACAATGCCGAGTGGGTATTGCTTGACTACGGTCATACTGTGGTGCATGTGTTCCAAAAACCGACCAGAATGCGTTATAAATTAGAAGAATTATGGGGCGATGGAAAAATCACCCGAGTTGAAGAACCAAATATTAAGTTACAGTAATGAGCGAAATCAAACCAACAAGCGCTTCGCCACTTATACAGGACGGCAATCAAACTGCTGCCGATAGCAGCAATTCAGGATATCCCCAGGGAAGAAAACCAAAATTAAGTATTTACTGGCTATACGTACTGTTGTTTGCCGTATTTATAGGTATGCAGTTCCTCGACCTGGGCAAACCGCAAAAAGCTGAGATTGATTACAGAACATTTGCTTACGACATGCTTCAAATGGGAGATGTTGAAAAAATAGTAGTAGTCAATCAAGAAGTGGCTGAAATATACATCAAGCCCGACAGGTTCAATGACCCTAAATATTTAAAACACTTTCAGGCAGACAAAGAGCCTAAAACAGGACCTCAGTTCTATTTGCCCATCGGTCCAGGCGACTCCTTTATTAGGCAATTAGATGATTTACAGCAAGATGCAAATCAAGCCGAACGTATATATCCCTCATTCGAAAGACGACGTGATTTTTTTGCCGATGCTTTTGCATGGATGTTGCCTATAATTATAATAGTAGCACTTTGGATATTCCTGTTTCGTAGAATTACTGGAGGTGGAGGACCCGGCGGTATTTTCAGCGTAGGGAAATCGCGCGCACAAATATTTGATAAGGAAAAAACTACTGTTAAGGTTGATTTTAAGGATGTAGCCGGATTGGAAGAGGCTAAAGTAGAAATAAAGGAAATAGTAGATTTTCTAAAAAATCCAAAAAAATATACCGATCTGGGTGGTAAAATACCTAAAGGCGCATTGTTGGTAGGACCTCCCGGAACCGGAAAAACACTTCTTGCTAAAGCTGTAGCCGGAGAAGCGCATGTTCCGTTCTTCTCAATGTCAGGCTCCGATTTTGTGGAAATGTTTGTAGGCGTTGGCGCTTCGCGAGTACGCGACCTGTTTAAGCAGGCGAAGGATAAAGCGCCCTGTATAATTTTTATCGATGAAATTGACGCTATAGGACGGGCACGCGGAAAAAATCCTAACTTTGGCGCTAACGACGAGCGTGAAAATACTCTAAATCAGCTGCTTACCGAAATGGACGGTTTTGGAACAAACGCCGGAATAATAATACTTGCGGCTACCAACCGCGCTGATATACTCGACAAAGCTTTGTTACGCGCAGGACGCTTCGACCGCCAAATAAACGTAGAGTTGCCGGATGTGAACGAGCGAAGAGAAATATTCAGAGTTCACCTTCGTCCGCTGAAAATAGAGCAGGGATTGGATATGGAATTTTTGGCGCGACAAACGCCCGGATTTTCAGGAGCAGATATAGCCAATGTTTGCAACGAAGCAGCGCTGATAGCAGCAAGAAATGACAAAAATTTCGTACAAAAACAGGATTTCTTGGACGCAGTAGACAGAATTGTTGGAGGCTTGGAAC
>Ga0099364_10006726_pt1 | contig 16656 bp, 13 predicted proteins | sample TergutTh196P3_FD_73070 | JGI IMG/M metagenome (GOLD analysis project Ga0099364, IMG submission 73070) | Microcerotermes parvus P3 segment gut microbial communities from Pointe-Noire, Republic of the Congo - Th196 P3 | ecosystem: Host-associated > Arthropoda: Insects > Digestive system > Gut ... | reverse complement strand
AGAGCAAAAAACGAACTGCGAAAGGAACTAAAATATGAAAAATTCACCCAGAAGCCCCCCTTGACCGATACACAGTCGCTCATTTACACAAACAAAACAACCTCAGTAGCAATGAGCGATAAAAAAGTTCAACCTCATTTACCTCATTTTATCGTGCGGAGAAATGAGGTAAATGAGGTTAGTCGTTAAGGAACGCTTGGGCTACTGAGGTTGTTTTGTCAGAAAAATGAGGTTTTCGTTGGTACTGCTTCCTTCAAGTCTTGAAGGATTTTTTCGACCTCTCTCGCGTTACGGATATTTTGGAATCCTTCCTCGGTCGATGAGCCGTCGTCCCGTTTATAGCAAAAATGGTACATCAGTTCCTCCAAAAACTCCTCTTGCCCCCAATGGGGCAAATTGCTACCCTTCACTAGGACGACTTCGGGATTTTGGCAGAAAAATTAAAGTTTTCTTTGATTGATTGTAACGATTATGCCGATAGTGAGGATAAATCCGGCACGTGAAGTCCCTCATCAGTGTCCCTAAGCGGTTTATGAAGCCCCATTTAACGAACAATCGGAGACCGGCGGTTGCTAGCAACGTGAAGTTCACGTTAGCAGTGTTTGCCTGTGCCCTTTCGTTTTGCGGGATGATCGCCATTGCAGCCGATAACGTAGGCAGACCGACCGCTCCGATTGCCAGAAACCACTCAGAAGATGAACGACCTGCCCCTCTCTTTGGCGACGGCAAATTCCTCCAATCGCTCCGTTTTTGGGAGAGGAATAAACGTCAGCCGCAACCGCACGTTTCTCATTCACAAGAAGAAACTTCGACGAGAGCAGAACGAACTCCTTCCGAGCAATCGGATGCTCCAGTACCGCCGCATTGGACAACAACGGATACAGCACCGGAACCGCCGCCGAATCCTTACGCCGTCCGTGAAAACGCAGGGGGTGGAGATGCACCGTTGCCGGAAGGACCATTGACGAACCTCACCTACGAACTGGACAGTGAGACCGCACAGGGAGGAAAGCCGAGTACAGGTTCCCATGTGTTGTACTCGTCCGATACGAGGGACTGGGTCGAATTCTTCCACCAACCATTGGAAGAGGAAGGGGCACAGAGCACTCCCTCGGAAAACACTACCCCGGAAGTTTTTATAGCAGAAACTCCGGCGGCAACATTGTGGTCGCCTCCAACGAGTCCGCAACAAATACCGACTAGCAATGCACACGATCAATGGAACGCGGACGATCAATGGAACGGACACGCGACGATGCTGGTTACATACGTCGAACGCAGTCCTGTCCACATTGCCCCTCCTCCAGTTGTACCCCCTGCCATTTCCGTTATACCTCCTGCCGTTTCCGTGGCGGCACCTTCGCCGCCCGACGGGAAACCGCAGATTGACATGTCCCCGTCCTATGGAAAGCGGCTTCCCCATGTAACAACCTGCGGGGTAGTGGTGGTGCAAGCGAATTTCCCACTCACGGAAATTGCATCGATCCTCGACGAAATTGCTCAATTACAGCACGATTTGAACCGCTACATCGGCGTACCGGCACCGCAGGAAAAAATTGAGTTGTGCCTCTTCAGAAATGAGGAAACGTACATCGAATTTTTGCGGGAGTTTTTCCCTAGGGCTCCCCGCGACCGCCGGGCGTTGTATGTGAAACTGGACAACAAGCCCGGCACATTGATGGTGCAAAAATCGAAAGATTTTGAAGTTGATCTCCGGCATGAAATGACCCATGCGATTGTTCACGCATCGATTCCGAAGGTGCCGATTTGGCTCGACGAAGGATTGGCAAAGTATTTTGAGGTTCCGCCTCAGGATCGGGCGGACAATCATCCGTACATGGCACAGATTCGTTGGAGTGCCAAACTTGGATCGGTTCCTTCGCTTGATCGGCTTGCCAAGTTGGAGACGATTGACGACATGGGTTCCAAGGAGTATCGGGACTCTTGGGCTTGGACACATTTTTTGATTCACCGTTCACCGGAAACGCATCGTCTCTTGGCAGCCTATTTGCAGATGTTGGCGACGTGGACCGGCTCAGAAGGGGAATATGCGGCAATGGGCAACGATTCTTCCAGCCTCGGCGGACGGTTCTTTAATAGTATTGCCAGAGGTCGAGAAAAACAAGCACCGACACCTTCGCTGAAACTTTATCTTGACGACATTATGGAGAATCAGCGGGAGATGTTCAAGGAACATTTCGGTTCTGTGGAGAAGTAGTGCCCCGTTTTGCAAAATTGTATGCCTGTTTTTTTCGGGAAACCTGTTACTGAACAGGCGGCTATGAGACAAGGCTCAGTCCAGACGTTGACTCTTCGCCGAAATGTGGGAAAATGACCCCTTCTGTTCGCCCCTTTCTCCTTTCCTCCCCTCTCTGTCAATGATGATGCACCAAGCGATGGAAAAGGCAGATGTGTTGATCGAAGCCATGAAGTGGATTCGGCAGCATCGCGGAAAAATTACCGTCATCAAAATCGGCGGAAGTCTCATGGAAGATGAAGCCGCTATGACCCATCTCTTACTCGATGCCGTCTTCATGGAATCGGTAGGAATGCAGCCCGTCATCGTGCACGGCGGCGGAAAAGCCATCAGCGACGCGATGCAAAATGCCGGTATCGAACCCCGATTTGTACAGGGACGGCGATATACCGATTCAGCTTCCCTCGACATCGTCAAACGAGTCCTCGGCAAAGAAATCAACGAACAACTCGTCCAGCAAATCCAATCGTTTGAAGGACAAGCGGAATCGTTGAGCGTCTGTTGCGATTCCAACGTTTTGTTTGGAGAAAAACTAGCACTGACCGACGAGTCGGGCACCGAAATTGATATGGGCTGGGTCGGTACGATCACCCGGGTTGATACCGCTCCGATCCGCAAGATGTGTGAACGAGGAGTTATGCCGGTTATTCCTTCCGTTGCCCTGATGGATGACGGCACAGGACAAGCACTCAACGTCAATGCCGACACTGCCGCAACTGCCGTTGCCAAGGAACTGCATGCCGAGAAACTGGTCTATGTCAGCGAAGTCAACGGGTTGCGGACTGATCCTGATGATCCGAGTTCGATGATCGATTCGATTACAGCCGAGCAAGCCCGACAGATGTTGGCATCGGGCAGTATCGTCGGCGGAATGATACCGAAGATTCAAGCGTGTTTGGAAACTTTGGAGCGGGGAGTTAACAAGATTCACATTATCAATGGTCGTCTTCGGCACGCTCTCCTGTTAGAAATCTTTACCAGTATGGGAGTCGGAACGGAAATTACTACGGGGCAGTGATTGGCGCGGGGAGGGAAGACGACGGAGGCGCAACTTTAGATTGTGCCTCCGTTATTTCTCGACCGCTGAACGGACTCCAAAGGCTATCGCCGACGCGGGATTCTCGATGAGAAGCCGTTGCACGCCGCGTTCGGAAAAACCAGCACGTTTGAGACGCGGAATAAAAACTTTCAACAAGTAATCCAACCCCGGTCCATAACCGTAATGCCGCCAAATTGTTCGGGAAGCACAGTCCATTGCGACCATAATCTGGCTACCGAAACCTGCACTGAACATTTCACGGATCAAGTCAACAATCAGGGAATCCGGTCCATGTTTTGTACGTGCCACACCATCATAAACGAGTCGTGCCCCCGTCGATGCAATCTCTTTGTGCAAATATCTATCCGGGTTGCGGTCGGTATGGCAAAGAATCATTGCCGAGGGTTTGACTCCAAGTCTTTCGGTCAATTCGATCTGCTCTAATGCACAGGTTCCCGTGTCCGTATGCGTTAAAATCGGCACGCCTGTTTGGAGATGAGCAATCGCCGCTGCTTCCGCAGCTTTTTGCATTACGGGAGGAATATGATGGTATTCGCTCGTCCATTTCACTATCCCCGCTTTGATAGAGGTCGCTTGGTTGACGGAGTAATCGAACATACCGACGGTGATTTCGTGTACCATCCGCTCCGCCAGTTGCTCCGCCGTTTCCGTAAAAAGAAAATGGTCGTCCGGGTAAAAGCAAGGTCGATGAAAACCGGTTGCCGCTACGATTTGAATGCCCGATTTGAGCGAAACTTCCCGGAGGAGCAGCGGCGAACGTTCCGTTCCAATGGGTTGGACATCGGCAATTGATGTTCCTCCGGCGGCTTTGTAATCAGTCAATTCACGGACGGCACAATCCGGCGAGTCGAGGAGCAGAGCGGGATTGATTTCGGAACTCCTGCCGGGCAAAAGTACAATATGCTCGTGCGGCTGTGTTACGCCGAGTTGTTCCGGCGGTATATCGCCGGTTACGGTGCGGACGAAGGCTGATGTCATAAATTTTATCTTTCTTTCTCAAGATGTTACACACTGTATTTTACTCGGCAGTAACGGCTCCGAAGTGAGAACTCAAAGAACCACACAAAGGACGCATAGAACATTTTCATGTCGTTTATGGCATTTTGATCGAAATGTTACGCCTCTCTTGCACTCGTACTCTATCCTTTCCTTCACGATATTCAACTTCGACAAAGAAGGCATCATTTTCTAAGCGCGTCATAACCAGAAATGTACCGGAAAACGGTTGTTGGTCGGGACCGAGCGTAAGGGTCTCGCCGGAAAATTCAGGGTCAACACTCCGTCTCGCTTCGGCACCGCGAAGAGCATCGTCGAACAGCAGCCGGGATTGGGCACGCACCAAGTCCCACTGGGCTTCGTGCCGGGCGCGAAGAATTTGCGGTAACACAATGCCAGCAACGATGCCGAGCAGTGCCAGGAGCACGAGGGCAACGATTAAAGCGGCACCGCAACGATTCGATGAGCAGTGTGAGTTTCTGTGCATAGCCTGTTTGGGGGTTAATCTTTAATACCGTACAACAATCGTTCGCCAAGTGCCAGCGTATTTCGGATCAATTCGTTGTTCGAGCAGTTTCGGTATCGTTCGGTCAAAAGGATTCAATTCGTCAATTTCCGGCAGTTCGGTTCCCTTGGGTGCCGTCCAAAGACTCAAAGCGAAGAGACCGGCATCACTGTCTTTGCCGTCGGCAAAACGCAATGCTGTCCGGTCAGGAAGGTGGTAGGTTTCGTAATGAATTTGTTCTCCATCTTTGTACACGGTGCGCACAATGCTTTGCTGGTCGGGAAAGCCGCCGGGCTGTATCGTGTAATCAACCATTTCCGATTCAGTCGTCCAGCGGAGCAACGTTTCACCTTTGGACAAAATTTCTGGTTTGCCGTAGGTGTGAACATCACTGCGAAAAACGGCAACGAACCGATCTGCGGCGCGAATTCCATCCGAATACTCCCCATTGTCCCGCTGGAAGTCGAGTACCTGAGCAATCAATAGGACCGTAACGCCGACGACGATGGACATAGCCGCCATCACAGCGATCAGTTCAATGAGGGTGAATCCTTGTTTTTTCATTGTTCTTGTAACGTTAACAAGCGGAACATTGCAACTTCTCTTCGAGGACGGGTTTCGCCGTCGCTCCAGGAAACAGTTACGGTAAATAGCACAGCATCAGGTTCAATCGTTTTTGTGTCGAAAGCGATTTTGCCTTCCGGGAGTGAACGTTCGATGAGTGATTCTGCTGTCATTTTGTCGAAATCACCGGCGGCAAGTTTTTCCGTAGGAACGACAGCGAGGCGTTCCAGCACGTTTTGCATCTGATCGACTGCCGTTTGCCGGGTGCGTTCGGCAACGCGTTGCGATGCTGTCAGGGCAACGAGTTGCGCAAACAAAAGTGCGCTTACTGCAAGCAGTGCAATCGCTGCACAAAGTTCAACTATAGTGAATCCGTATTTTTTCATTTCGGGGACTCCTTATTTGCGTCATTGTACACTAATTTTTGGGAGTCGGCAACACGATCCAGGTAGATGGGCAGTCCGCCAGTCCCGTCATTCCGCCGCAAAACATGCCATACTACCACCCATGTCAAACTTTTTCTACTTCGACGAAAACAACCGGAAGCAAGGTCCTCTCACGTCCGCCCAGGTCAAAGCACTGGCGGATAAGGGTATCATTACGCCCGATACGCCTATGATGACCGACACCGGAAAAAGCGGACTCGCCAAACAACTGCCCGGTCTGTTCGCGACTCCGACGCTACCGCACCGGGCTCTGTGAACGTTCCTAAATCCTCCCGTTTCAGGATTCCTCCTATTGTAAGCATTCCCGATCCTCTTGCTCGTCGTCGCTGTTCCCATTTTGGCAGTGATGTATCAGGGCAACCCAGTGCTGGCGAATGCGTCGCCGCACGTGTCCATCATTCCGGCTTGCGCCGGAATGACGGAAATAGGGGGTTAGAGAACAGGTCTATTAAAGCAATGGGTAGTTTACTTCGGGTTTGGAAAACGATACCGATGCCGCAGGGAGCGACCGTCGGACGAAACGGAACGGTAATATGGACAGTCAGAGGAAAAAAGCGAACCGGCAAATTGTCGAGGACGGATCTGTTTGTCGAGGACGGATCTGTGTGTATCTCTTATTGCGATTCTGAAGAAGCGATACGAACTTCCTCAGACATTGAACGAAATATTACACATTTTGAGTGTTACGCCATTTGAAAAAATGCCCGTTTCTGCGGTGTTTTTCAACAAAATAACAAAAACAGAACCATACTGTAATCCTAACCAATTGACACTGTTCGACTTATAAATGGACGCTAGTGCCTTGTCTCTTTCTAAAACTGGGACAACGTTCACGTTTTACTGCGATATTTTCAATGTCAAACGAATTTTACGCCCCAATTTTTTGAAGGGACAAGGCACTAGTGAGAAAAGGTCTATTGCCAGGGCAGTAACATCCCGACGCTTTTGTCCGTCGTTGCGTCGTTGACGGACTATTTTTCGTCGTCGCTTTCGACTTTTTGAACCATTTTGAGAAATTGTTCCATACCGGGACAGCGTCGGGAAACGTCCGGCTCGATGCAACTGTGGATCGCCTTCGCTATCGCTTTGTTGATCTGCGGACGAAAATCAGTAATCGGCTGCGGAGGTTCACTGTGAGACATCGCCGCAATGCCGCTGTCCCCGCGAGGCCACGGAAGCTCACGCGTGAACAACTCGTACATCGTTACACCAAACGAAAAAACATCCAATCGGTGATCGGTCGGTTTGCGGCGAACCAACTCCGGTGCCATATAATTTGCCGTGCCCGTCCGATTGCCAGGATCCGTAAAGGGGGGGTTGTTCGGAAGCGTCAAGCCAAAGTCGGTCAATTTCAAAACCGACGCATCGCCGACAAACAACAAATTACGAGGACAAATATCCCGATGAATGAAACCCTTTTTATGAACTTCCCGCACGGCTTCGGCAACTTGACGCATATAGTAGGTTCGCGAACCTGACATCAAATCTTCGGGAACGAGCAAAATGTTATTCAAGCCGGTTCCTTCCAGATATTCCATAATCAGATACTGCTCGCCGTCAGTCGTGAGACCCTGATCCAACGTTTTAACGATGTAGGGATGATCGAACATGACTGAAATTTCTCCTTCGGTCTGTTTTTTTATTCCTTTCCATCGGGCATTGACCTTTTTGAGGATATCCGAGTCGATGATTTTGACCGCAACGAGTTCGCCGGTCTGCCGATCTCGGGCTTTGAACACTTGAGACATCGTACCAGAAATTGCTTCTTGGAGCAATTCATACTTTTGCCGGTAATTCAATTTGGGTTTGCCAAACAATGATTTTAGAAAGGACATCCGCCGTGCTGTTTGAAAATGTCGAACTTCCTACAAAATATACCGGAAACTTAAAAAAAGTCCCCTCTCCCCTCGCACCGGGTATCCAAAGTTTCAGTTCCTTCCTCTTCGCTTCATTTTCCCAACCTGCTCATCCGTGCCTTGGAGTTGCCCGTCATCGTTCTGCATGGTGAGCATAATCGCCTGTCGGCGTTTCAAGTGTCGTTCCATCATTTTTCTGTCGTCGTCGAACTGGTATCCCTGTGTGAAAGGGGCTAAATTTCCCTGAATATCCCCCTGTGCCGAAAGGATGCGAAATACCCCTATCTGTCTTGAAGCATTTTCACTCACAACGGTATCATGACGCTCACCGACCATCCCCAAGTGTCCGTTGGCAAAGTAATGGAACAGGAGCAAGACCACAGAAAGTAGGAAAATGACGATACCATTCCCTATTTTTTCGACCATGCCATGGTAGTTGACCTTTACGGTGGACATGAATCGTGTTGCCGTATCGAGGATCAAGAGCGAAAGGAGAAACAGTGCCCAGATCGCAATGCAATCGGCAAGGAAGAGTATCGCCGGAGCCTGCCGGGCGAGCAGTTCGGCAACATCTTCCCACCATCCGACGGCGATCAGAATAGAAAAACAGACGACTCCCAGCGTAACGCAATTCCCCCACAGACCGGCTTTCCAACGAAAGGCGTACATAGTGGCAAGGACAACTATCGGTACTGCAAACCCGTAAATGTTATACATTACCATCGGAATAGAAACCGCAAATAAAGTCATTTTTTAGGAAAAAATAATCTTACAATGCGTAGCATTTTAGCAAGAAATTCGGAGACTGTCAACCGAATGTCACCGGTTTGCGCCGGAATGATGAAAATCGGCATGATATTTTCTGGCGGAAGCCTAACCGCTGCTTCGGCGATAATCCCCTTCGGCACGGGCTAACACCGCAACGGTAACGGAAGACGCTCCTGCCGATAACAATACCTTCGTAACCTCATTACAGGTCGAACCCGTCGTCAGAATGTCGTCAATCAAAAGCACATTTTTACCGGCAATAGACGAAGAAAAAAGCCGGAAACCGAGTCTGTCCCTAAAACCCGGCGAAGACCACACAAACGCATCGGCAACATTTTCTCCCCGCGCCCGCTGGGAAAGTGTGTGTTGCAAATTGGTCGGACGAACTCGTCGAATAAAATGCCGGACAACCGGAATCTTGAGACTCCGACCCAGTTCTTCAGCAATGAAGTCCGGCGAATTGACCCCGCGATCCGCCCGGCGCAAACGGTGCATCGGAACCGGCACAATGTAATCCGCACCAGCATTTTCCAAGTCGGAACGGCGGTACTGTGCCAATGTCTTGGCAATGGAGAACGCCAAAATGCCGGTACGGTCGATCTTCATCCGCAGAACAAGTACACGCAGATCGTTGTCATATTCACCGAGTACAATCGCCCGCTTGAACCGATAGGGAGTCGTTCGGCATCGGGCACATTCATCGGTGTTGTTCGCAACGACGAACCGCCGTCCACCGCATCGGCGGCAAAATTGTCCGTCTGGAGTAACGATTTTATGGACGCAAGCCGAGCAGATCGGAAGATGGTTTCCGGCTGGGTTTTCAACCACTTCCCCGCAGACCGGGCAGATCGGCGGACAGAGCAAATCCAAAAGACCGGTAAAGAAAGCCACACTCTTACCGTACCGGATTGAGAGCGGTTTGTCAAGGGTTAGGGCTTTCGATTCCGTCGCGCCCGAGCAAAACCCAGTCCCGCCAAGCCGAACCCTAATATCGCAAGCGTCGCAGGCTCCGGTACCTCACCGCCAGGCACATTCTGAAAAGCAACATTCGTACTGAGCCAACCATCAACAAGCAAGCCCGTAGGATTGTTCATCACAACATCAAAAGCAGCAACATCAGTATTGTGAACCACAAAAACAAGTTCAAGCCAACCCTCTTCCGTCAGAGCAATGTTGTCAAAGTTCAGTACCTTATGATCGCCGAGCCAACCATAGTCCATAAGATTTCCCGACTCAACGTCATAACTGTAAATGAGAGTGCCATTCGCATAGACCGCCGCAAGGTAATCATCCGCCATATAATTGAATCCCAACGTGCCGCTCACTCCATAGACACCCTCATAATCCGAGACCGCTTGCATCGAATACTTATAAGCATAAAAACCATTCGCCGCTGCGTTGCCGTCATAGACATCAGAGCCGACGTTACTGGAAGAGATCCAGGTGCCCCCCAATGGATTATGCCAGCCGCTATGCCCCTGGGAATGAGCAGCACCCCACGTCACGTCGTCCCAAATCAGATCCTTCTCAACCTGTTTCCAAGTCGTTCCGGCATTGCCGTATGTGTAGTGTCCCCAATAGTCTCCGTTTCCGTCATTCTGTTTCCAGTCCCAGGCAGTGCCATTCCAGTTATAGTTCCAGTTGATCGTTCCGTCCGTTTTTTCGTCCGTTACGACCCACTCCCTGCTGGGATTGACATAGGTACTATTCTCCGCTGTAAACACTGCTGCGGTTTCCCAACCTTTCAGGGCTGTGGAAAATTCATAGAGATACATTTGCGAACCCACCATCTCCGCTCGAACATTTGCGGCAACCAAAAATGTGACTGCAAGAACAAGACCGATTAGATAGTTCCCATTTGTTGTTTTTTGTGATGTTTTCATGGCTGGATTCCTTATATTTCATTGATGTTTGTGTCTTATATCTTACATTGTAGCAAATGCCATGCCAAATAAGGCATTTTTTGTTTTTGCAAAAAAATTATTGCGAACCCTTTTAATTCAAGTGTTTTAGGGGAATAAATGCACGTCCGAGCAAAATGTACCTCCGAAAAAAGGTTGCAGGAGTGTATTATTTTGCAACAGTGCGGCATTTTGAAACACGACGTTGATATGTCTTCGAGGCGGCAACGTGCGGTACTCTGCACTGGAATTTTCGGGTCGGCTATCGCCGACGCAACCGCCCGGCGGTCGGTTGCCTACCTTTTCCACTCCAACCCTGAAACTTGTCGATGGACTACCCGTACATCCAAAAAAAGGGATGTTCGGTCATCGGGTTGTCTGTCCCAGTATTTCCAAGGCGCGAGCGACGGCTTTCGCTTTATTGACGGTTTCAAGCCGCTCGTTTTCGGGAACAGAATCGTAAACGATTCCGCCGCCCGCCCGCGCCGTCAATTTGCCGTTGCGAATCGTTGCCATGCGAATTGTGATTGCAAAATCAATGTTGCCGTTGTATGCGATGTATCCCGCCGCGCCGCCGTAAGGACCCCGCGGTGTTGTCTCATATTCAGCAATGATCTGCATCGCCCGAACCTTCGGTGCGCCCGTTAAAGTACCCGCCGGAAAGGTCGCCCGGAAAAGATCAAAGCCGTCGTAACCATCTTCCAACTCGGCTGTTACGTTGGAAACAAGATGCATCACATGCGGATGCCGCTCGACAAACATTAAGTCCGTAACCTGTACCGTGCCCGTCTTGGCAACGCGTCCGAGATCATTGCGTCCCAGATCGACGAGCATTAAATGTTCCGCTTTTTCCTTCGGATCACGGAGCATTTCATCGGCAAGTTCCCGGTCTTGTTGTTCGGTCGTTCCCCGTTGCCGGGTTCCGGCGATGGGGCGCAACGTTGCGATACGTCCCTCGAGCCGGACCATCGTTTCCGGCGACGAAACGGCAAGTATCGTACCGCTCAAATGCATGAAAACCAGGTACGGTGCCGGATTGGAAAACCGCAATGACCGGTACATCGACACGGCATCGGGCGTTTCGTCGGCAACGAACGGTTGCGAAAAAACGCATTGGATAATGTCGCCGTTGCAGATATGTTCCTTAATCGTTTCGACTTTCTTGCGGTATTCTCTTTCCGGCATGATCGGTGCCAACGTTAAGTCCGTTTCCCCTTTTGACAGCGCAGCAGTAATCGGCGTATCCAGTTCAGCGGCGATTTTTTCGATTTCCGAGACAGCGTTATGGTAAAGCGATGCGTAGTCATTCGGCTGCTTTTGACCGGGAAAGGTTGTTACGCAGACGGTCAATACCTGTTTGAGGTTATCGAGGATCAAGATCGTTTTCGGAATGACAAACGCCCCAAAGGGTTCCCCTTCCAATCGGTGCGGTATCTTTTCAAAAAACGAGACCATTTCGTAGGCGAAATATCCGACGAGTCCGCCGAAGAATCGGGGCAGTTCCGGCTGTTCGGCGGTGCGGTAGTTTTGCATCAATTCGCGCAACACTTCGAGCGGCTTACCGTTGTGGGGAATCGACTGTTCGGCGGTTCCGTTACATTCCCGGACAATTACGGTTTCGCTATGAATGTCGACGAAGACGTGAGCGTCAATCCCGATGAAAGAGTATCGCCCCCATTTTTCTCCTCCTTCGACGCTTTCGAGGAGGAACACGCCTTCTTGTCCCTTGTAAAATCGCTGTAAGAGCGTAACGGGCGTGTGCCGGTCGGCAAGTAATTTTGCTGCAACAGGAACAACGCTGTACTTTTTTGCCTGTTCGATGTATTGTTCTTGGGATAGCATGGAGGTTTGAGTGTGAAGGTTAGGGTAACAAAAAAAGCCGCGAACGTCGGGACGCTCACGGCTCGTTTGATTCGTTGGAAAGTTGGGATTTCTTTACGGCGTATCAACCAATGGAGCGTCATCGGCAAGGCACCAATGCCGCCAGCAGAAGTCGGTTACGATGTTGGGAAAGAAAGGATTCATGACAGTGCTAACTCAAACTGCAAACGGTAATTTTTTTTCTTTTACTATTTGAGTTATAAGGTAAGTATGGCGGCATTGTATTCGATAAGCCCCGTTTTGTCAAGAGGGCAAAGAGGTGAGACGGGTCGTTGAGTTCCCCCGGAACCGCCCTCTTGCCAAACCCTAACCAAATAAGGTAGAATGAACGCGTCTTCCGATGTCCGACTGCCTCCGGGTTTTCGACCGGCAACGTCTTCGATTTTGAAAAACGCCACAACACACTGGAGATTAGAACATGATTGAAACCAAGAAGTACAGCGTGCTCATCGTCGATGACGAAAGTTCGAACATTATCGCGCTCACAAACATATTGAGTGCGCAATACAGCGTCCGGGCAGCGATCAATGGACGGGAAGCCCTCAAGACGGCGGAAACATATTTGCCCGACATCATTCTGCTCGATGTCGCAATGCCGGAAATGGACGGACACGCCGTCATAACCGAATTGAAAAAGTCCGAAAACACAAGGGATATTCCCGTCATCTTCCTAACGGCAATGACGAGCCGCGAAGATGAGTCAAAGGGGTTTGAACTCGGTGCAGTGGACTACATATTCAAACCGTTTTCACCGAGCCTTCTCTTGAACCGCATTGACTTGCATTTGAGGTTAATGCACTGTGAAGACGTTTTGGACAAAATGACAACCGGAGAAACACGGATTCCATGCAAGTTAAAAAATGCGGCGGCGGGGATGGTTTCGGAACTTTGTACGTGTCCCGCCTGCACTGCAAAAAGATATAGAGATGGAACTAAGAAAAGCAGCGTACTCGTTGTCGATGACGATAGTTCGAACATCATCGCATTGACCGGCATTCTGAAGTCGCATTACCAAGTCCGGGCTGCGACTAACGGGCGGGATGCCGTAAAGACGGCGGAACAATACTTGCCTGACCTCATTCTGCTCGATATCGTGATGCCGAAAATGGACGGATATGCCGTCATTTCCGAGTTGAAAAACTCTGATAAAACCAAGGATATTCCCGTCATTTTCTTAACGGCGATGACGAATCCTGAAAATGAGGCAAGGGGGTTCAAACTCGGAGCAGCGGATTACATTTTCAAACCGTCTTCACCGGAACTCATTTTGAAGTGCGTGGAATTGCATCTGCGGTTAAAGCGCTACGGTAGCAGTTTAGAAAAAACGGTTGCCGAGACCACGTCCATGTTTCATACGGTCATCGATTCGATACCCGACTTGGTTTTTTACAAGGATTTGAATCTGAATTATGTGCTGTGCAACAAATCTCTCCATGACTATTTCGCCCTTAGTAAGGAGGAGATTATTGGAAAGACATACGCAGAGATACACAAACTTCCCAACGACATGAAGGAGACTGTCGAGAGTACGGACAGGAACGTTATCAACAACAGGCAAAAGGCAATCTATGAAGACTGGCTGCCGTCCCTCAGCGGCTCCCGACGGCTTTTTGAGGTGATCAAGGTACCGCTTATGCAAGGCGACGAAGTAGTCGGAATTCTCGGCATCGCACGCGATATAACCGAACGTAAAGCGATGGAAGAAGATGCGCGCGCTGCGAACATCGCGAAATCAAACTTTCTCGCGACCATGAGTCATGAGATAAGGACTCCCATGAACAGCATACTGGGATTCGCCGAACTTGCGATGTACAGTGAAAGTCTCTCTCAAATCAAGGGTTATTTAGGCAAAATTGCGACCGGCACCAAATGGCTCTTGGATATCATAAACGAAATTCTAGACATTTCCAAAATAGAATCCGGGAAGTTGGAACTGGAAAACACCCCTTTTGATTTGCGTGATGTTATCGCACGTTGTCAGTCCGTGGTGTTGCCCAATGCCACAGAAAAGAGCCTTGTTATGAACGTTTACGTGGAACCGCCGCTCGGAAAAAAACTGATCGGCGATCCGTTGCGGCTTTATCAGGCGATTATGAACCTTATGTCCAATGCCGTAAAGTTCACGGATACCGGAACAATCAAACTTTCGGCACTGACCAAAAACAGGACCGACGAAACAGCATCAGTTTATTTTGAGGTAAAAGACACCGGCATAGGCATGGGGTCCGATCAACTGGAAAGGATATTTGAGCCGTTTACGCAGGCAGACTCCAGCACGACTCGTAATTACGGCGGAGCAGGGCTTGGACTGGCAATCTGCAAAAATATAGTGGAGTTGATGGGCGGAAAACTAATGGTTGAAAGTGCGCTTGACATCGGCAGTACCTTCAGTTTTGAAATCGAATTTGGAACGATAGACGCGCCCGATGACATGTCCGAGAAGAACAAAATCGACATGCTAAAAAAACCGCACTTCGACGCGTTGATTTTGATTTGCGACGATAACCACATGAATCAGCAGGTGATGTGTGAACATCTTGCGAATGTGGGCATCAGAACGGTTACGGCGCACAACGGCAAAATGGGCGTGGAGAAGGTTCAGGAACGAATCCAAAACGGGGAGCAACCTTTCGACCTTATCTTCATGGACATATTCATGCCCGTTATGGACGGCATCGAAGCCACGAAGAGAATAGCGGCATTGGATACGGGAACCCCTATCGTGGCGGTTACGGCAAACATCATGTACAGCGAACTTGAAAAATACAGGAAACATGGCATGCCCGACTGCTTGGGCAAGCCTTTTACATCACAGGAATTGTGGCGAACCCTGTTAAAGTACCTGACACCGATTGACTATGAACAGTCGGCATCGAACGGGGGACAATTTGAAGACGCGTTGCACAAGAAGTTGCGGGTCAATTTTGTCAAAAACAATCAAAGTGCGTACTCGGCAATAACGGAAGCCATTGCGGCAGGCGACGTACATCTTGCGCACAGGCTGGTGCACTCCTTGAAGGGTAATGCGGGACAGATCGGCAAAATCGAACTGCAAAAAGCCGCCGAATCGGTTGAGATGCTGCTCAAAGAAGGAATTATTCCGATTGCTGAAAACCGCATGAACCGTCTCAAGACGGAATTAGAATGGGTTCTTGAAGAATTGAAACCTCTGCTTACTGAGATTCGGGAACCTGTCCAGCCGATGAACGCCGAACAGACATTGGCTTTATTTGATCAACTGGAATCTATGATCGAAAATATAAGCCCCACTTGTGTGGACCTGCTCGACGCTATTCGCGCTGTACCGGGGGCAGAGGAACTCGCAAGCCAGATAGAAGATTACGACTTCAAATCGGCGGCTCAGACGCTTGCTAAATTGAGGGAGAAAATGGGAGAACCAAAATATGACTGACACCAAGAAGGAAACGGGACTTCGCACACAGGAATCCGTTAATGAAGTGCTTAAACAAGAATTAATTGCTGCTCGTGCACAGTTGCGCGCCAATGAGTACGAGATCATTAAATACAAACTTTCCAATGACGTTCTGAACATTGCGCTCTGGGATATGGACGTGGCGGACGCGGACACTGTCAATCCGAAAAACGGGATTACGTATTCGTCGGAATTTCGGCAAATGCTGGGTTTTACCGATGAACAAGATTTCCCGAACATCCTCTCAAGTTGGAGCAACCGGCTTCATCCTGAAGACAAAAAGAGAGCCGTCGATGCCTTTGAGGCACACATCACTGACCGCACCGGAAAAACTCCCTTTGATGTTGAATACCGATTATTGATGAAAGACGGCAAAGAATACCGGTATTTTCACGCGCTGGGCACCACTGTAAGAGACAATGCAGGCACTCCACTCAAGGTCGCCGGTGCGTTGCTGGACATCACCAAACGTAAACAACAAGAAATCCAAATCATGACAGCAAACGAATCAGAGCTCCGCACACAGGAGTTTATCTCAAAGTTTTCGGTACCCTTCACGCAGCCGTATGAGTTCGACGAACTTATTAACAACGCACTTTACGAGTTGCGGGACTTTACGGGAACGGACAGAGCGATTATTTTGGAGTTCCAACCGGACGGTTCGCTGCGCTGCACCCACGAAAGCATAACAAACGAACAAACGCCGAGTGTGCTGGGGCGGGTGCTCGCCTACGAAGAAAAGAGAGCCATTTTTGAGGAAGCGGAGAGGACAGGATGCTTCTACGAAAAAGAAGCGGCAAAGTATTTCGCCGAACATCCCGTTACGAATTTGGGGGAAAAAAGTTTTTGCTATATTCCGTTAACCATCGGCGGAAACAGGGCGGGATACCTTGTCTTCTTCACGATGTTTGAGGAAGCGAACTGGGCGGAAGGAGAATTCCGACTGGCAACGATGGCAGGCTCAATCATTGCCGGTGCCTATTCCCGAA
>Ga0099364_10006725_pt1 | contig 16656 bp, 13 predicted proteins | sample TergutTh196P3_FD_73070 | JGI IMG/M metagenome (GOLD analysis project Ga0099364, IMG submission 73070) | Microcerotermes parvus P3 segment gut microbial communities from Pointe-Noire, Republic of the Congo - Th196 P3 | ecosystem: Host-associated > Arthropoda: Insects > Digestive system > Gut ... | reverse complement strand
ATAATGTAGCGTCAATAAAAAATGGTGTTTACGACGGAATTCAACTAGATTTATTGATTCCAATCAAAGAAAGAGGTAAAAACTAATTCCGCTTCGTTTTGCCGCCTGCCCTGCCGCTGTGTGCGGCGTCAGAGCAGAGGAACGATGAAAGCAAGAAAGAGGACAATACCTGCACATAAAACAAAACCGCCACGACCGCTTATGCGACGTGGCGGTTTTGTTTTGCATCCCCGTTCGGCTCTTGTCAATAGCGATCGAAGAATATTCATTTACTTTTATTGAGTTACGGCGTTTATTGCATAAGACGCAACCGCCGAAATATAGGGTAATTACAACTTATACAATCGTCGCGCTTGTTTCGCATTTGCGAATATTTTGATAAATATTATAACTGAGGTGATTAAAATGGTTAAAAAAGCTTGACATAAAAAGCCTCATTTATATCGTTCATAATCAACAAGTCATGCTTGATAGTGATTTGGCCGCGCTGTATCAAGTGGAAACCAAGGTCTTGAACCAAGCAGTTAAAAGAAATATTTCTCGCTTTCCGGCAAAATTCTGCTTTTAATTAATAAATGATGAGTTCGAGGTTTTGAAGTCACAATTTGTGACCACAAATCTCAATGACGAAAAATATCCACATGAGGCGGGCGTAGGACTGTATAACTTAAATTGACATAAAACCTCGAACGCCCTAAAGCCTTGCGGCGTTAGGGGAAACGTGGTTTTCAGATTGTGCCAAAATCCACAAAACAATAGAGAATCCACATTATGAATACGGATATTTTTGTAGATTTTTTTTACATATTGTGCTAGTATAGTTTTGTAGATTTTCAAAGTGATTAGGGCGGGATGCTACTTAGATAGCCCTGAGTATTCATGATGTACTCCTCCTTCAATTTTTGTAAGTGTATGATTGAGTTGCATATTTATAATCATGTTCTGGTGATCGTCCTATTGTGACTTCTGAATTACAAGTACATAGCAAAGACGTTTGGTTGGTTGTTGTATTGTTATCATGTAAAGTTAATGAGGCATACGAGTGAAGAGGTGAATAGTTTATTATGAAGATATTTCTATCGCATTCAAGTAAAGATAAAAAGTTAGTAGCAAAAGTCCACGAAATTCTTAGTCCATCTCTAGCTTGGTTTGACAAAGTTGATATTGAAATTGGCGAAAGCATTCCATCAAAGATCAATGAAGGGTTGGAAATGGCCACGCATTTCATTCTATTCTGGAGTAAAAACGCCATGGATTCAAGATGGGTGCGAGCTGAATTAAACGCTGCATTTGTAAAAACAATGTCCGATAAATGTAAAATTATCGTTTTTGCGCTTGATGATAGCGATTTGCCGATTATATTGCAGCCTTTTAAATATGAAAGGGTTAATGCCTTTAAAATCGAGGAATCCGCCAGAATGATCTGCGAAATAATATTATCACAAAATACGATGCTTGCGCCGTTAAACAGATTTGTAAATCGCACAGCAGAAATTGGCGACATAGAATCATATATTACCCGAGGGTATAACTTAATAATCATTAGTGGTATTTTAGGAATAGGGAAATCATCATTAGCTAAACGAGCTAACGAATGGGTATATAGTAATAACAAGTCTATTCTTATGATAGACCTTAGTAAGACATATGGGTTAATAGAATTAAACATTGCTTTTGCGGCTGCGCTAAAGCTAAATCCTCCAGATACCTATAATAATCGTGATGTCGTAAGAGAAGATACTAAGCGATATTTTGAAATTGCCTCTGCTAACAATAGAACAATTATTCTGAAAGACGCAAAATCTTGGCTTCTAGATGATGGTACGCCCATTGAGGAATTGGAATTTATAATAAAGTATATTTTAGAAGCTTCTTTTTTTAAAGGCCATCCTGTGTTCATGACAACGTCTAGATTTATTAATATTGATCCGATGTGTTGGGACACAGGAGTCGCAAAAATTAAAATCGGGTCAATGTCAGATGATTATATTTCTTCAATTATCAAGAACAATTTACTCGAATCAGTTTTCTTTGACGAAAATAAAAACCATCGTTTTGCAAAACATATGTATGGGTATCCGTTAGGTGCAAGAATAGCTGCTAATCTTATCTCCGTTCATGGATATGATTATTATTTAGAACAACAACATAAAATCAACAAATTAACGATTGAATTAGCTAAGAATCTAGTTTTACAAACTTCAATTTCCAACAAGTGTAGCAAATATCTTCAGCTACTTGCTTTATCGAAATCAAGCCTAACCAATATTGAAATTGTCGAGGCTTTCGATGAATTTTCTTATGAAGATGTAAATCTTGTTTCTGAAGAGGCTTTTTTCGCTGGCTTAGTTACATTTGATAACGGAAGATATATGCTTGAAAAAATCATTGAAGATTACTATTTTGATTTGATTTATAATAGTGCTGAACGAAGAAGAATTGCAACTCTATTAGCAAACTATTTGTATAGAAAAGTCACATCAGACCAAACGGATCCTCAAACGTATTTTAGGCTTTTGCAACCTGCGATTTTTGTTCTTACTATTGACAATCGGCTTAATGTCGCATGGGCTTTACGTTCGGATATGATAGCAACTCTTGTTAAGGCTATGTGGGAACAGTACAATCATCAAGATTATTCTGAAGCAATGGAAACGGCCATGAGCATAATTTCGAAAGAAAATAATGACACAAGAAATTATTGTGAGGCTCAGTATGTAAAATCGCTGTGTTTAATGCGGAACGAAGACTATTCTTCAGCAATATCTATCCTTGACTCCATTAATGACAAATATGATTATGCGTATAAGCGCGATTATGTATTAGGTAGAATTGAAAAATACAGAGAGAAGTACGAACAGGCTATATCTTATTTTGATACTGCACTTCTTAAATATGACAGACATATTTCCAGCATGCGCGAAGCGGCTGAATGCTATTTCTTTTTAAGCGACTTTGATAAGGCATACTCATATATCGAACGTGCAAAGAGTTATGATGCAAGCAATAGTTACGTAATGCTACTCGAATGCAGAATATTAACAAGCAAAGGGAATGCCCAATCTGCGTTGGAGTTGTTAAACAATAATTATGCTTATGACAACCCTTCGCAAATGCTATTTCGCAGAGGACGGGTTTATGATGAGTTAGGAGAAAAAGAAAGCGCAATTGAAAACTATAAACATGCAATACAGAAAAATAATAATAATATCGACGCACGGCTTTGTTTGCTTAATGCTGAAATTGCTAGCGGTTACGATTGTTCAGCAGTGATTGAGACGTTGAAAAACAAAGTGCGGGGAAAGCGGCGTTGCATATTACTGAATATCGAAGCTAGGTATATTGGCTATTATGGAAATAGAGAGGACGAGGCATTAGCACTTATTAATTCAATTGATCAAAAATATATAGATAAACAATGGTATGCAGTTAAGTATCAACTGTTATTAAAGATACTTACCAAACATTCTAAATCTGGGCGAGTCATACTAAAGAATGAAGTTGAGAAAGAAATATCTGAACTGGTTAATAGTTTTAATGACAGATATAATGAGAGTATTAATGAAGACAGATTCTTGCTGCCTAATACATAGACACATCTAAATCTAGCAATTGAGCAAAACTGGATAATTTAGCTTCTGCATCAAAACGATTTATGATTGATGCCTGTATCTTTCATAACTTTATTTGCCATATGGCGTATTGTGATTTTTCCATCTACGCTGACATTACGATTATTTATTGGGCTATAAAAAATGTTGTGATCGCCTTTTCCTCGTCTTACTAATGTGCAACCATTAGCATATAGTAATTTATATACTTCATTGGTATAGTCTGCCACTATGACACCATGTCCATTTCATCTATGCGTATTGCTTCAAAAGTAATTTGAACAGGCCCTTTGTATCCACAGTTTAGTTCCAGCATTTCAGGCACTGCCAGTCGTACCCTTTCAACTAAAGCATCAAATGAACCTGATTCCAAATTCAAGCATAGTTTATCGTCTGTTTCGGTATACCATCTGCGCGTTTCTTTGTCCCATATTATCTTGACTGTGCATTTCATTGTTGCTTCTCCCTTTATACGATTAATGCTTAGTTGATAAATTGGTTATTAATATCGTAGACTCTAGACTAATTTTATAATACGCCTGCTGTTGTGTATAGTCAATTTCGGCGGTTTTCGATGATCATTTTACGTATTATCAGCCAGACGGTCAGGCAGACAATGATGGCGAGGCCGGCGGCGACAATGAGTAGGCTTAGTATTAAGTAGCCCAGCCCATCGAAGCCGCTGACATTGTTTGAATAGAGCATGCAGAGAAAGCCGGCGGTTATTATGGTGAACGATAGTATATAGCCCCAGAAAAAGACCGCATAGAGCTTTTTTAAATTATCAGTTTTCATGGCTTTTAGCTCGGTTACTGTGAATATCGAACCTAATATAAAAAAGACAGCGGCGCTGGCGATTGTCAGCACGGCGCCTGCCGGACCCCAGTATACGATTCCTATTATAGTGACTAAAATGCTTGCCGCGACATAGTAGCCATTGCGTAAATTGTTTTTCAACATAAGCAAGCGCGTATTAGAATACATTCCCCTGTTATTTTATCTGGCTCATAAAAAAATCATCTTGCGTTTTTAGCGCGTCATTAATTTCCTGTACATGCTCTGTTTTAATCTGTGGCAGCGGCAGCAGCCCGAACCCGCATAAAAACCCCTGCTTGCCCTCGGGCAGCGGCACGGTATAGCCTTCCGTCCCGTCGCACTTGCCGCAGCCAAAGCAGCGCGCTTCATATTTGTATTTGTTCCACGCCGTGAGCCTGTCGTCAACGGCTTTTTGAAATATCTCGGGGTATGATGGAACGGCGTAGAACTTCATGGCCAGACTGGGCGGGAATTTGGGATCCGTGTTGATTTTCATGATGGTTCTTTTTACTTTGCTTTTGGTAAAATCCACATAGTCTTTGCGCGCGCCCTTTAGTGAGGGCATATAGCCCAGGGATATGGCATATTTGGCGATTTCCTGGTAAGACGCGCGGCTGTCGTCCGGCAGTGACGCCAATATTTTTTTGAGGGCCTCCATTTGCTTTTTAGTCATACAGATACCTCCGCATGTATTTTATGCCATATTGGGCGAGATGGCGTACTGTGCCATGTCATGTCATGCCATGCCATGCCATGCCGGTGCTGCGCACCGACAGCTGCGCACCGACAGCTGCGCACCGACAGCTGTGCGCCGACAGCAGTGGGCCGACAGTTGTACGTTGACCGCAGCGGGCCAGCAGCAGTGGGCCGGAGCTGTGCGCTGACCGCAGCGGGCCAGCCGAACATTAACCGGGCTATTGCTGCGCGACCTCATAGCCTTCTTCTTCTATCGCTTGAATTATAAGCTCTATCGAAACATCTTCGCCATGTTCAATTTCTGCTGTTTTCTTTTCCAGGCTGACCGTAGCGCCCATGACGCCGTCAACGGATTCGGCGGCATCTTTTACGGCTTTTACGCAATGTTCGCAGGACATGCCATCCACATTTAGTATTGTCAACATAACTTATCCCTCCTATTTGTAATTTTTTGTACGGGAACGGACGACCGGGGCGGTCGTCCCTACATTTATATTAATAATTGTTGGGGCGGTCGTCCCTACATTTATATTAATTATTGTTGGGGTGGTTGTCCCATTTCGCTTATAACAGGTTCTCCGGGTTCAATGGGGCGAGCTCGGGCGCCACAAAAACGCCGTCTTTTCTTATCAGCGCGTCGTCGAACCATATCTCGCCGCCGCCGTATTCCGCACTCTGGATCAAAACGAGGTCCCAGTGCACGGCGGAGCGGTTGCCGTTGTCGCAGTTCTCGTACGCGTTGCCCGGCGTGAAATGGATGCTCCCGCTGATCTTTTCGTCGAAGAGCGTATCGATCATCGGCGACGTTATATATGGGTTGACGCCCAGCGCGAACTCCCCGACGTAGCGGGCGCCTGCGTCCGTGTCCAGAATTTCGTTGATTTTTTCTGCGCTGTTCGAGCACGCGCTTGTAATTTTGCCGTTGCGGAATTCCAGCACGACGTCGGTGAAATGCGCGCCCTGGTATACGGACGGCGTATTGTACGCGATGACGCCGTTGACGGAATCGAGCACCGGCGCCGTATAAATCTCGCCGTCCGGTATATTCCTGCGCCCGTCGCACTTCATGGCTACCATGCCTTTTATCGAAAAGCTCAAATCCGTGCCCGGCCCTACAAGCCGCACCTTGTCCGTTTTTTCCATCAGGCTGACCAGCGGGTCCATCGCCCTCGACATCTTCTTGTAGTCAAGGTTGCAGACATCAAAATAAAAATCCTCGAACGCCTCGCTCGAGCGCTGGGCCAGTTGCGCCATGGACGGCGATGGGTAGCGCAGCACGCACCACTTTGTGCGGCCCACGCGCTGCACCATGTGCACCGGCTCGGAATAATGCTTTTGGTAGATGGCGATGTTCGCGCTCGGGACGTCCGCGTTTTCGTATATATTGTAGCCGCCGCACAGGCCGATGTACGCCTGCATGTTTTTCATCCGAGCCAGGTCGTGCTCCGCCATCAGCTTCGCCAGCGGAACCGTCATCCCCTGCAGCAGCGCGCGCGTGGCCTCCTGGTTGTAAAAATGCACATGCGGTTGCCCCCCCGCCTCGTAAGCCGCCCTGACCAGCTCGACGACAAGCGCGGACTCCTGCCCGCTCATGGCCTCAATCAGCACATTTTCGCCGGGCGCAAGCTCCACCGAATAATTGATCAAACTCCGAGCCAACGTTGTGTATCTGCTATCTTTCATATTCAATCTCCTAAAATATATATTTATACATTTATACAATACCGATTGAGCCGTCGTGGTTTTTTGCGAAGGGGCGCTTCCATGGCTTGTAGGGGTGCGCCAGGATATATTTTTCGTTGAGCTCCACGCCCCAGCCGGGCTTTTCGGGGGCGGCGATATAGCCGTCCCTGACCTCGACGGTCTCGCTGATCAGCCCCTCCCGCCCCGGCGTCCGGTCGTTTTGGAATTCTAAAATTTTAAAGTTGGTAATGGAGAGGGCGAAATGCACGCATATCCAGGTGAACAGCGGGCTGATGGGGTGGTGCGGCGCTATCTCCATATAGTTGGCTTCCGCCATCGCCGCTATCTTTTTGCCCTCTGTGAACCCGCCGCAGACCGACAGGTCGGGCTGAAGCAGGTCCGCCGCGCCGGCTTGGATGAGATCGTTGAATTCGTATTTTGTGTATAGGCATTCGCCGGTGGCGAGCGGCGCGCTCATTTTGGCTTTGAGCGCCGCTAGCGCGCCGATGTTTTCCGGGCGCAGTGGCTCTTCGATGAAAAACGGGCGCATGGGCTCGATGGCTTGAATGAACATTAGTGCGGTGGACGGCTCCAAAATGCGCGCGTGCAGGTCTATGGCTATCTCATACCCGTCGCCCAGCGCGTCCCGCAGCGCGGCGAAATGTTTTTCCAGCACCTTCGCGGCGGACACGGCCTTCCCGTCGCGCGAAAATGGCAAAAATGTTTTTATGGCGGTAAAGCCGTAGCGCTCCCGCTCCTCCAGCGCCACGTCCGCAGACGATTTGTCGCCGCGTGGCGATGGTTTGCCGTACACCCAGACCTTGTCGCGGGTGGGGCCGCCGAACATTTTGTACACAGGCACGCCGAGCGCCTTGGCGGCGATGTCCCAGAGCGCGAAATCTATGCCGGAAATGGCAGCGTTGACGACTGAGCCGCCGGGAAAACGTGTATAGTTATACAGTTTGGCCCACAGGTACTCTACCCTTGTCGGGTCCTCCCCGACGAGCCAGTCCCGGAAGTACTCGATTGTTTTCGCCGTGGCCAGATCGGGGCCGACCGAATAGGCTTCCCCGATGCCGTGGATGCCCTCGTCCGTGTCTATCCTGACGTACACGAAATTTCGCCCCGACGGGTTTGTTACATAGGTTTTGACATCGGTGATTTTCATACGCTCATCTCCTGTGTTTTACAGCGTTTATTTGCCCGCTCCTTTGTGGCGCTTTTCCAGTTCGGGCAGATCATCAAAATCAAACGAGCCGGTCAGCGGGTTGAACGCGACCAAGTCCGCGCCGAGGAACGCATTGTCGTCGCGCCCGTTCCATCTGTCTACGCTTACGGCATGCTCCAGATGAACCATGCCGTCGTCCTGCGGCTCGTAGCCAATTAAATCCTTCAGGCTGGATACGCCAAACTCGCTGCCGGCGTTGGCGGAGACGCCGAATATATTGAGGAATTTAATGGATTCGTCCGCTTCAACGCATTTGCGGAAAAGCTGGCGGCAATCGCGCGGGCTCAGCCATGTGCGGCAGCGCCTCCGGGAATACGGCAAGTGGTCGTCCGAATGCGAATATGTGCCGATGCGCACATTGATCACCGAAATGCCGAACCTGTCCGAAAAATACTGCCCGCACATTTCGGCAAAGCACTTGGAAAGCCCGTAAGGGCTGTCGGGCCTTTGGGCTGCGTCGTCCTGCGGGTGGCCCGGGCGGAGGTGGAAGCCGACGGCGTGGTTGGACGAGCCGAATATGATGCGGCCGACATTGTTGCGCGCCGCCGCCTCATATAAATTCCATGTCCCGACGATGTTTGTCGGTACTTGCTCCTCAAGGAATTCGCCCGGCTTTGTATAAAATCCCATATGTATAATCACGTCGACGCCGCGCGTCAGCTCCTGGCACCTCGCGCCGTCGCGGACGTCCAGCCTGGTGATGCCGCGCGCGGCGTTTTCTTTGCGGCCTGTCGATATGACATTGTAGCCGTTTGCCCGCAGGTCCTCCGCAATGCAGCCGCCCATCTGCCCGCTGCCGCCGGTGACAAGGATTGTTTTCACATTAATGCCCCGCCCTTTCCATGATTTTCCGAACCGATCCCGTATCAAGCCCTTGCCGATTCCGAACAGCTCCCGGATATATCGAACTTATATAGATATTTTATCGCAAACGGGCGCATAAAGTCTATCGCAAACAGGCGCATAAATCCATCACAAACACGCGCAAAAGTCTATCGTTCCATTGATGCCGCCAATATGTTAAACTGATTGTCATATACACTATGGAGGCGGCATTTTTGAAGCAGGCCATCATTAACGCGGATATAATCACGCCGCTCAGGATAATGCCCAACAGCTCCATCGTTATGGATGGGGGTCGCATCAAGGGCGTTTATAGGGGCGATGCGCCGCTGCCCGTATTTGGCTCTGGAGTTTTCGACGCGAAAGGTTTGTATTTGTCGCCGGGGTTCATCGACACCCATGTGCATGGCGGCGGCGGGTTCGATTTCATGGACGCGACGGCGGGCGACGTGGCGGGCGCATGCAAGGCGCATATGATGCACGGGACGACGACGATTGTGCCGACGTCCGTGGCATGCGCGGAAGACGAGCTGGCGGCAATGCTGGATGCGTGCGCGGACGCGATGGCCCATATGCGCGACGGGCCCAACATACCCGGCGTGCATCTGGAGGGGCCATTTTTCAGCCATGCAATGGCGGGGGCGCAAAACCCGGCTTATATTATAGACCCGGACCCGGCGATGTATATGCGCTTGCTAGATAAATACAGGTTCATCATACGCTGGTCCTCGGCGCCGGAGCTGCCGGGCGGGCTGGAGTTCGGACGGGAGCTGCGCAGGCGCGGCGTACATTGTTCAATCGCCCACTCCGACGCCATTTGGGAGGAGGCGCGCGAAGCATATTTGAACGGCTACACACATGCGACGCACCTCTATTCGGGTATGTCGATGACGCGGCGCATATCGGCGTACCGCCACGGCGGCGTTGTGGAAGCCGCGTTCCTGCTGGACAACATGACGGTGGAAATCATTGCAGACGGCAAGCATCTGCCGGAGGAGCTGCTCCGGCTGGTTGTGAAAATCAAGGGCTATGATAAGGTGATGCTCGTAACGGATGCGATGCGCGCGGCGGGAGAGAACGGCGCGGCTGGGGAGAACGGCGCGGTTGAGGGCGGCGGCGACGGAGGAGACGGCGATAGTGGAAGTAGCGCTGAGCATGGCGCCGTGCGTTGGGCCACATTGGGCTCAAAGAAAAACGCGCAGGACTGCATCATTGAAGACGGCGTCGCCAAAACACCCGACCGGCAGAGCTTCGCGGGGTCAATCGCCACCGCCGACAGGCTCGTGCGGACGATGGTCAATGTCGCGGAAGTACCGCTGCGCGAAGCCGTGCGCATGATGACGCTAACGCCCGCCGCCATAATGGGCTTCAAAACAAAGGGCGCGATCAGCGAGGGTATGGACGCCGATATCATATTGTTCGACGAAAACATCAACATAAAAGCCGTATTTGTCGGCGGGGAGCTGCGAGTCAACCGCATGTAGCGTGGCGAAGGTTTTAAGACATCCATCGGCTGCCACATACGACATATAGCCATATGATATAATATGCACTACTAAATGTATGGGCGAACAGTGTTCGCACGCGACATGTAAAATGCCTGGTATAAATGTAACTTGTATTAATGCAACTTGTATTAATGCAACTTGTATTAATGCAATATGGAGGGGTTATGGTAATAAAAGTGTTTGACGCGCCCGAAGCGTTGGGCGTTGCGGCGGCGGACATGGCGTCCATGGCGCTCAACGAAGCGATTAACGAGTGTGGGCACGCCCGCCTCCTACTGTCGACAGGAGCGTCGCAGTTTGACACGTTGAGGGAGCTTGCCACGCGTGACGTCGACTGGGGCAAGGTCGAAATGTTTCATTTGGATGAGTATATCGGGATCCCAAAGAGCCACCCCGCTTCATTCCGGAAGTATCTGGAAGACCGGCTGACGCAATTTGTGCCGTTCAAGCGAGTGCATTTCATAAGCCCCGAAGACGGCATAGAAGCCGTAATCCGGCGGCTGACGGATGAAGTGCGCAAAGCTCCGGTGGATCTGGGCCTCATCGGCGTGGGGGAGAACGCCCACATCGCGTTCAACGACCCGCCCGCCGATTTTGATAGCAGGGAAGCATTTTTTGTCGTGACCCTCGATGAGCGTTGCAAGGCGCAGCAGATGGGCGAGGGATGGTATAAAACCATAGAAGACGTCCCCAAGACGGCGATTTCTATGACGCCATACCAGATCATGCAGTGCAGGCGCATAATTTCATGCGTGCCCTATGCGGTGAAGGCCGACGCGATCAAAGCCATGCTGGAGTCGGGTGAAACGACGCGCGACATACCGGCCACGCTGCTTCGGGAGCACCAAGATATAACGCTGATGCTAGACCGCGACTCCGCCTCGAAGACGGGCGCGGCATATCTGAAATAACGCGGCGTTTTACGGAGGCCGTATAGGAGTCGTATGGGGGACGTATAAATGTACAGAAACCGCAGGGGGCAGCAGAGTTTTTTAGGGGACGCCCGTTCCTTCAGCGGGGCGAAACTGGACTTGGAAAACGAATGGGTCAAACTGGGCAGTATCATACCATGGAGCGCCCTGGAGGATGAGTATGTGGCGTCGCTCAGCGCGGCGTCGGTCGGCAGCCCGGCGAAACCGGCGCGGATGGCGCTCGGTACGCTGGTGATTAAGAAGAGATACAGGTTTTCGGATTTGGACACGTTGAACGAGGTGCAGATGAACCCATATCTGCAGCATTTTATAGGCATGACGGAGTTTTCGCACCATGCGCCGTTTGACGCCAGCTCCATCACCAGGTTCAGGCAGCGCGTGTCCCCGGAGCTGATGAAGAAGCTGGATGGGTACGCCAAGATGGCCAAGCAGTTGAGAAGCGCCAAGTGGGAGGCGAAGTCGCATCAAGCTGCGGGGCGGCGCGCGCCAAAACGGGGCGGGAAGGATGATGACGGTGACGCAGGCGACATAAACAGCAGAGACGGCGAGTACGCCGAGGACGGCGGCGGTCAGCAGCAGTTATTCTAATTTGGCAGTGTAAAATCATAAATTCAAGCTAAATAAAAATTATTGAAAGGAAGGTGAACATCGGGCAGCCCGAAAGCACCTAAATTAACAATGATGGGAAGGTGAGTATCGGGTTTAGGCTCGAAGAAGCTATGCTGGACAAATCTATTCTAAATTCATTTCGGATGACGGCGCAAGAGCGCAACCTGTGTGTCTATGGCGTGCATGTTTACAAAAAGGGCGAGGGCGCCGTGGAGCACCGCTTCAGAAACGACGACTATGTGAACCTCTATTCGGCGAGCAAAACGTTCACATCCGTCGCCGTTGGTATCTGCAGCGACGAGGGCGGGCTCAAACTTTCGGACAAGGTGATATCATTCTTTCCCGAATATGAGGGCGAGGCGGCAAAGGGGACTGAGGACATCACAGTGCTGGACATCCTGCACATGGCGTCGGGCAAGGAGACGCCATGGACGGCGCCCGGTACCGAGGATGTGGCCGGCGAATTTTTCAAAACGCCGCTGAGCCGCAGGCCGGGGGACCATTTCTATTATTCCAATTTCTGTACGTACATGTGCGGCAGGATTGTCGAAAAGGTCTCCGGCCAAAAACTGCGCGACTACCTGATGCCCAGGCTTTTCAAGCCATTCGGCGTGTTCAACCCGCAGTGGCAGCAATGCCCACGCGGCCATACAATCGCCGCGACGGGGCTTTTCCTGAAAACAAACGAGCTGGCCAAGCTGGGCAGGACGATGCTGGAGAATGGCGAATATGAGGGGACGCGCATCGTGTCCGCCGACTATGTCGAAAAAATGCAAACCGACACCGTCTGCACAGAGCACTGGACGTCCGACCAGGAGTCGGCTTCCGGCTATGGCTACCAGGTGTGGAGCTGCACCGAGCCCGGCGCTTTCCGCGCGGACGGCATGTACGGGCAATTTTCGATTGTCATTCCGAGCAAGGAAGCGGTCATAACGCTGACGTCGCACCGCGAGTACACGGCGAACGATATTATCCGCGCCGCGTTCGCGGAAATACTACCGCTGTTGTAAAAAATATTTAAATATGCACTATAACCTATAACCAATAACCTATAACCTATAACCCATAACCAATAATTGTAGGGAACGGCTACGAACCAAAACCTAGAACGGCTACGAACCGTTCCCTATGCATTTTTTATGAAAGATGGGCGCCTAACGACCGACAACAACGCATCAGGAAGTTTACTGCGATTTTCCGTGAACTGTAGAATAGCTGGTTGATTTCCACATCGCCAAAAGGCGCCGATGCCAGAGCGATCTCGTTTAGCATCGTGCTTGTATCGTATCATTATGACCGCAAAAAAATAGGAAAAATCCGTTTGTATATACGGGACTACCACTGGATTTTACCGTGCCGCACATTTATAGCAACAAGGATAGTTCAATCGACTCCGAGCGCCTTGAATACCGCCTCCTGCGCAGTCGTGTAGAATATCAAGCTGAACGCTCCGACCAGATCGGAGGGTACATGCCCCAACTCCGCCGCTGACGTAATAGGCAGTAGCACTTTTTTTGCGCCGCTGTCAAGGCTGACTTGTAAGACGTTTGCAAGCTCCTCAACCTTTATCAGCGTGCCGCCGATGCTGATCTCGCCCAGCACTGCCGTGCTTGACAGCAAAGGCTTACTTAAGGCTATAGAGCAGATAGCGATGAGCGTCGGTAGCCCAAGATACTTCGTCATACCGATTCCCTGCATATCCTGATAATTGATGATATAGTCCTTTGTCGTGGTGCTGATGTTACCGCTGATCGTGTTCGCGTTGGCTTTGAGGAAGTTAAACGCGGTGTTCGACGCTTCGCGAGCGTCGCGGTCCGTGCCGATGCCCGTCCTGTCAAACTTGCCGTTACCGGGGAGCATCTGCGCTTCCAAGCGAAAGACGCCAATCATGCCGGACTTGCCCTGCGATACAGTATAAAGCTGGCCGGGGTTGCTGATCCCTTCGGGTATCAGCTTGCCGCCTGTCTGCTCGGGCGAGGACACGAAATGCTCGTCAAAGGATTCGACATCAATATATGAGAAATTCACATCGTAAAACTCCATGCCACCGATTTTTTTTTGCTGTTCCTTGACCCTGCGGCGCATTTCGAGGGCAATTTCGACTACCTCCGACAACTCCTCCTTCGTGAATATGCCGTCAGGGTAGAGCAGCTTCATAAACCCGGATACGGTTTTCCTCACGGCGATGGTGTCGCGTTGATTGAGGTTCGAGCCTAAACGGAAGTGTTTGTCCAAAATGTCTCCGAACTGCTCCTTCCGCATTTCCCGAAGGAACTCGGAGAGGAAGTCCGTGATGAAGCCGTAATCGTCCGTGAAGTGTTCAGGGGAAAATTTCGGAACCTCCCAACCGGGAATATAGCAATGGATTCTGTCCAGAAACGCAGTGTCATTAGCCATCTCTGCCGGAAAAGGATCAAAGAGATGCGAGGTCTTAAGGATGACATCAATACTTTGATTGACATTGCCAACGAAAACGATTGAAGCGCTTGCAGATTTTTCTTCCTTACCCCGTGAAAAAGAGCCGCTTGCCATGTAACCCTTCATTAACTCAACAACATCTTTTTCTTTCAAATTCCTGAGTCCTGCGACTTCGTCGAAAGCCACGCAGTCCCATAGCCCGACAAGACCGATCGTTTTATTTGACATATTGTAAAACAAGTTAGCTGTAGTGGTTTGCCCACCGGAAACGAGGATGCTGTTAGGTGATATTTGTTCATACATCCACGATTTACCAGTGAGTCGCGGGCCAAGCTCACAGAGGTTGTAATTGTTTTCTATAAGAGGGATTATCCGTGTAAGTAAAAGCCATTTTTCACGTTCTGTGAACTTATCCGATTCCATGCCGGTAGAGCGGAGCAGAATGGAAATCCATTCATCTTTGGTAAAGGCTTTACGCCCGCTTTTTATATCGTCCATATCAACGTGCGGCATTTGAATCGGCGTGAGCTTTCGGACGCGGATTGGGTTACGTTTTTTGTCTTCCTCGATAAACTCATATTCCAATTGCACGATGCACCAAATGCCGCCGCAGAGCAAACGGTCATATTGTGAAACATAATCGGATGACACGGGTACACCCTTCAAACCGAGGTTTGAAAACTCAGCTTCGTATCTGTCCTCTTTGATGTTCAAGTGGACGGTAATTTTATCGATGACGGTATATGAACCCCGCTCCCGGAGCGCCGACAATATTTTCTGCGCCTCGTCCGGGCGTACGAAGTTGTCGGCGAGGATACGCTTCACGTTCTCCATGCCCTGTGTGATGATCTCATCGTCATCAGAACTGCAATACTGCCCCAATAGGTACTCAAGCACATATACCGGTACAGTCGCACCCTGCCGGAGTTTCTTGGTCAAGTCCTTACGGACAATTTTGCCGTCGAAGTATTCGCGTAGCCTTTTGTTCATGTCTGCGTTTGGGTCGCTTACCTCGACATCCTCCGAGTTTATGTTGGTTCTGATTTCATCCTGCATGGTTTGCGCCCTCCCGTTAAAGATCGAATCCGAAATCATCGGCAAACGCGATATCCATAATAACCTGATGCCTGAATAGCTCTACGCTGCTTTTTGTGTTGACGGCGACAAGCCAATACTTGGTCGATGATGTGTATTTCTTATTCTTGAAATTAAACCGTTGACGGAACATCCGTTTATTCGGATCATTGTCTTTTTTGTCTGCCATATATATATGCTCGTCTGAAATTTTTTCGTTTTCCTCGGAGATGAAATACAGTTTATATTCAGTAGGTGTCACCACATCGCTCACCGGCTCCTGCTGGATAAAGTCGAGCTGGGTGATGAGGTTAGTGATCTTTTGCACCATGCTCACCAGTGCGATTTTTACCGGCTGCGTATCCACATGGCTCCTTTCCGTTTTTATCTTTATCAGCGGCACAATCATTTCTTGCGGCGACGCGCCGTAGTGGACATAATTAAGTCCGCCTTGTGTCTTGAACACAGTCGCGCCCACAGGCCATGAAACAATCCGTGTATCTTCGCCGCCGATTATGTCAGCAAGGGGAACGGACGCCACGCCGTCAGTTTCTAATGCTTCGTCAGCAATGACCGCTCGGCGGTTGGTGAATGCGCCTTGCATTCCAGAGAGGTTAATTTTATCGCTTTCAGTGAATGCGTCCCGCTTATAAAGGAAGCCGTGATCGGCGGTGACAATGAAGTTATATACGTTCCCGCTGCCGGACAGCTTTTTGATAATATCATAGATTTCCTTGACAGCTTCGGCGCAGGCGCTGAACACCTCGTCATTGGACGATGAGCCTCTGACGTCGATATGGTCATGGTAGACATACACGGCATCCATTCCTGTGAATACTTTGCGGTATTCGTCCCGCTTCGTCGGAATAGCATCGGCTCTAATACAGCGTGAGTTGGACAGAGCCGATTGCAAGATTGCTTCGCGCTTTTCTGTACCGTCGCTGGCTTGCCCGTCCACCAGCACCTTTCCGGACTCCTGAATTTCAAGCGATTTATGCGGAAGCAGAGCCGCCATGCCAAGCTGGGTGTAGGTCGGGAGTGCGGCTATCAGATACTTCATTGTAGCATCGCAGTTTGGGTCTTGGTCAAGGATAGCGAATAAGTCCAGCGCCACTTCATAACGCAATGCGTCCGATATGATGATAACGGTCTTTTCTTTTGCATTTTGTATATGTTTGCTAAAGAACTGCAGTTGGGATGTTTCACCTTGCATCAGCGCCTTTACTTTTAGCGATGCG
>Ga0099364_10006724_pt1 | contig 16657 bp, 14 predicted proteins | sample TergutTh196P3_FD_73070 | JGI IMG/M metagenome (GOLD analysis project Ga0099364, IMG submission 73070) | Microcerotermes parvus P3 segment gut microbial communities from Pointe-Noire, Republic of the Congo - Th196 P3 | ecosystem: Host-associated > Arthropoda: Insects > Digestive system > Gut ... | reverse complement strand
CGACACTCGCCCGAACCTGTGTCTCGCGGTCCAAGTCAATGTCCGCTAGCGCGATTTCTTCAACAGTGTAGTTGTTTTGCATCGTAGCCTCCTATCGATTGTTGGTGTTGCGCAAAATTCCCCAGTCGAGCGATTCGACCAGTCGCGGGTTCCGACGCCCTTCGTAATGGGCGATGAGCAGCCGCACGAAAATCCGGTACGCTTTACTTCCGGCGTCCGTCCCACGCTTCTTCAGCATGGTCACACGGTAGTCCATCGCCTTGCGTTCCGGCGAGTCGGCGGGACGCTGGCGTTCGCCCCAAAAACCGAGCAGAAAATCGTTCGCCATCGCAACGCCGCCCCGTTGTCGGTAATGCACGATAGCCAGAACCATCGCCGCCGTGAGGGAAACGCTTTTTGTGCCGACGGACTGCCGATGAAACAGGAGCGGCATCTCTTTTTCGTACAGACACCACTCGTCGATTTTGTCGGCCATCTCCGATGGCTGGACGATCTTGGAACTGAATGCCATTGTTTCCGGGTTGAAAATCATGTCGTGCCGGACAGCGGCAAGAAATCCGGTGCTGAAGTTTGTTCCGACGGCAAACTTGATCGACGTGGCGGCGGACCGTTTGTTGTGCTGGTCGATGGCCAGAATCGCATCCCGGTCAACACCGAAAACGACTGTGGCGAAAATATTGGCCGGATAGCCGAGCAGACTCAACGCTACAAGACGGTGCTGACCGTTGCCGAGTTGCCGATCAACGGTCACACAGAAGGTTTCCGTGCTTTTCCAGCCGATCTTGTTGATACTGCCTATAACCGAATCGACAGACCGCATGTTGAGCGGACGGTTGTTCGTGTTCAGAGACAACAGAAAATCAACCGTTTCCCGGTCGAGAATCATGTTGACCGGCATCGGTGCCTTGGCGTTCTGTAGGTTCCGAAGTTCGCGGATACCATACTTTTTGTAAAACGTAGCCATGATTGGGGGCCTTTCATAAAAAGGGGGTAAGAAACGAAATACTTCAATTGTTGACTCAAATCTTGTCAGATCGAATTGCTCCGACCGGACACGGCATTACGATTCGAAAATTTTCCGAACGGCGATGTCTCCTGCCCGAAAACCTTCAAGGAAAAACTCCTTGGCGTAGTTGAGAACGACTTCCGGTGTGTCGGGATAGGCGGCACCGTCCAAGACGACCTTGCCTGTCTGTGAGCCGAGGTAGTTTGCCCACAGTGCTTCGCCGTCGGTGGACGATGGCAAACACTTGAGCATCCGGCCACTGAAGCCGAGTTGAAACAGTTCGTTCGCCCGGCGGCGGAACTCGTCGTTCGGCAACATGAAGACACGGACGAATCCGGCCTTCGAGCGGATGTAGATGTTCCAGCAGTGCTGACCGAGGTCGATACTGAAGTCGACGAGTTCGTCGCGGTCTTTTTTGTCGATGGCTGTGTTTGTCATAGCGATAACCTTTCTGAAAATGGGGAAATGGGTTTGTTTACTGGGTGGTGGTGAGTTGGAGCAGAGCCGAAAGCCGATGCTGACCGTTGGTGACGGTGCCGTCGGCGGCAATCTTGACGCTCTTGGCTATTCGGAGCGGGACGCCGGTCGGTCGGGCGGCGGTTGCCGGGACGAAAAGATCAGTGAGATGTTTGACGTCCCGAACTTGGGAAACTGAAGGGAGAGAGTTCATAGTGACCTCCGGTGGGGAAAAGGGTGAATTTCGATGTTCACGGACGATTGATTACCGGAGCGATAAACAAAAAAAGCCCGCCGAAGAGAACTGTTCTCTCCAGCGGGCTTGGGGTTCCTGCCGGTGATCCTCTTCACAGGCAAGGGGTGGACGAAATCGCGCCACGGTGGATGAAATCGCGCCACGCGACCATTTTTTAGGAAATTTTTTGCTGGCGGAGGCGTTTTCAGCGCAAAAAGAAAGGGCGTCCCGAAGGACGCCCTCAAAATGCCCAATGATTACCGACTGAATCAAGAGAGATTCCAGTCGATTTTCCGGCTTGGGGAATATTGCATGAATACGCCCTTTTTGATCGTGTTTCGAAGGTATTGTCCGCCCTCCGGGTCGTGGTCGGACACATGGTCAAGGAACACATTGATCCCGCGACGAATTCGGTCGCGGAGTTTGACCGACGGGTCGCCGAGTTTTTTGGGGCGATGTAAGCCGCCGCCGGATGATTCAAGGGTGGTTCGGATTGCTTCAAACTCCGCTTCGATCCGTTCCAAGGTGGCCGCATCCCTGTCTGCTTCCGCCTTCTGTCGCTCCTCGCTTAATTCCCGCAGACGTTTTTCATACGCCGCCTTCGCTTCGGCGTCGAGGACTTCGTCCGCGCCGCCAAGCAGAGATTCCGGCATAGCGATTCCGTCGTCGGCAAAAGCGTGTTCGAAACGCGTTCCTGAAGGCGATCCCATGACCGCCTGCCAGAGCTTTTCCACATGGAACTCGGCACCGGGGTTTTGTAGTAAAAACTGCACAAAGGCGGGACCGGGCCAATCGGCCCCGGCAATGGTTTCCTTTTTATCAAAGCGGAAAACCCACGCTCCACGCTTGGCGAGCATAAACTCCGGTGCTTTTCTCTGGAACTGCGACGGCAAGTCCATTTCGACCATTTTGCAGAAGGCGGTCAGATACTCGTCCCATTCCGGCGTCGGCAAAAGTTTGCCGTCTTCCATTTGGATGATCTCGTCGAACGGGACAAGCAACAGATTGTGCCTTCGGGCAATATCAGGAACATCTCCTTTCCATTCTCGCCGATTGGCCGTAAGAATGATTTCACCCGCCGTCTCGCGATTCAACGCCACTTCCATGAGTCGGTCCCGAAGTGATCGTCCGTACAATCCCATAAAAAGCGTGATCGGAAACCTGGCTCCTTTTTCCGGCTCCCAGAATCCCCACGGAACGGTTCGTTCGTATTGGTCGATCTCACCCGACTGCGGTATCAAACCGAAATTCTCGCACATTTCTTTTCGGAAACGGCACAAATCGAATTTGTGAATGAGAATATCTGCTTTCGCCAGCTCGACCCGGAGTTTGCTCCGGTCAATGGCACCGATGATTTGCCCATTCGGTTTCACTTGAACCTTCATTTCCTGCCAAATCGACGCCGCATTTCCCGGATGTCGAGGCGCAAAGTCGTTCGTCGGCAATAGGAAATCGGAAAGCAATTGAAACTCTTCACCGAGGTGTTGTTTCCATTCACACATGATGTAGAACAGATAACCCCACTGGAACGGAACGCAAAAATTCTTCAGTCGCATGTCGTTACTCCTGTGAAAAAAGATGGATGGTTTTATTGTGCGATTTTTCTGTTTTTAAGCCACTGAAAACAAATCGTATCGACACCGTCGGCTCGCTGGAAAATCGCCGTGCTCGGTGTACAAATCGTCAGTTTTCGGGGATTCGATAGTCCGGCGACATACATCAGAAATGATGCTTGTTTGATGCCGTGGCAAAAATCCAACTGCGAGGCAAGACGGTTCCAATCGTCGAAGAGGCAGGTCTCCGAACGCAATGTCTGGCCACAATTGCCGGGAAGGATGATGTCGAGTTCCGCAAGAGCGACGTGATTCAACCGATTCACGTCACTGCAAGTCAAGACATCCCGGCCTTCCCGAATGGGAGCGAGAGTGTAATGTTGCGTTGTCCCTTCCGGGAAAAAATGGTTCATGTCGCCGAACAAGTGTTTGCCGAGCAAAATGACAAGAACCCGTGTTTCTCCAAGTTTTTTCGCATGGATTTCCAAACGCCGTTCATCGGGAACGTACAGGATAAAAATGTAATCTTCCGGTCTTGGAATCGTTCGTTTGGTCAACGTGTTTGATCGAAGAAGTCCGTCGCAGCCCATCATTTCACCGTACCGAAGTTGAAATCCAATGGCCTGACTTCGACAGCGGTACACCAACTGGAAACCATATCGTTTCGGAATATCAAACCAAGAGTTCACGTCGTCCTCCAAGGCGATGATCCGCTCACGAGACAAGTCGGGATGGGCAGGTTTCTCGCAGAAAAAACACTCCGTTTCCCGGCTCGCATCCGCCGCCTCAACCGTGTGCAGTTCCTCCACCAAGCCGGGGGCGGTTAACCAGCCATAAAGCGTACAATCATTGCGGGACAACGGAAAGGACGGCAATTGACCTTCCTGATACAGCGTTTCAATGACCCGTTTCGTTCCTTTCGGCTCGGACAGGGCGTTGATAAAAAACAGACCGCTACAAAGCATGTCCGGCATTTCGTCGTCCGAAGCGGCCAGTATCTTGGCAAGGCGATGAAACGGAAAAGTGTCGGGATCATCCGTCCAGCGAAGCTCATGTCTATCGCAGAGGTAGTCCCGATAGGGTGAAAGGAATTGGTACAACAGCGGGAAATTGAACTGCCGGAGCAGTTTGACATCCGCAAAACGTGGAAAGTAATAGGTGCCCATTGCAGCTCTCCGTGCAACGTGATAGGTGAAAAATAATATGTCATACAAAAATAGTGGGCATCTCCGTAAAAATGTGTTCCTCGCATCCCGCCTTAGCGGAACGATTCCAAAATCGTTTCTGTAAAGCGCGGGGATAAAGTACCGCGCCTTACGGAAATCTTCAAGGTCAAAAGTGAGCCACCCCTTCACTGGCGGCTAAAACGAGTTCAAAATTTCCTCCAAGCGTTCGTAATACCGACCGACATGCTGGCCGTCGACCAGACCGTGATGGATTCTCATACTGTGGGGAAGTACCAATTTGCCGTTCTCCTCGAACGATTCGCCGAAGGTCAGAAACGGGATTGCCGCTCCGTCGCCAAGGCCGTGAGCGTGTTCCATCATCGTGAATTTTACTTTTCGTAACACCGTGTAATAAATCACGTCGATGCCGGAGTATGGTGATTTCAAGCCGGATTCCACTTTGACACGCTCCGCCTCGGCGGTCGACGCCACGTGAAACGCCTCGAAATCCTCGGCGAAACCGGTAAATGAAAAGCCGAACGTGCCGTCCGGTCGGGCGATGGTCGTCGAAACATGAATCGTGTCGAACAGCACCGGCTTCTCGTATTCGATGCGCATTTTCAGGGCATCGATCTCGTTGATCGCCTTCGCCGACGCCCAATGATAGGCGATGGCGAAGGAGCGTCCCTGCTCCTTGCACCAGTGGTAGGCACGGGTGACGTCGACATTGGCCGAGACCGACCAGAACGGCACATCGTATTTTCGGAACAGATTGTAATGGTCCGTCCGGCCCCAGGTTTCAAGGTCGATAATGGTTTTCATTGCGAGGCTCCCACGGTTTGAAGTGATGATTGGACTTCCGTAGCGACGCCAACCTTGCCTCGCTTGAAAATGTAATGATTCCGCTCAATGGCAACGGCCCGAAATCCCTGTGACCGTAGAAAAAGTTGGGCATCGAGGTTCCGTTCGTCGACGCTGACGACAATTTCCCGCCGTGGAAGCTGGACGACCCGCTCCAGCAGTTGGCCGCCGATTCCCTGTCGGCGATCCGGCTTGTGAACCGCAAACGCCAGAACTTGGACGGTGTCCAAGCCCCGATTGTCGTGGACGATAAAGCCGACGACGCAGCTCCGCACTGTGGCAACGTACCCGGCCCGCTTCTCCTTCATAAAGTCGCGGACGGTCTGAAATTGCGGCGAATCCTTGCCGAACGTGCGCTCCGCGAGGCCGAGACAGGCCAAGGCGGAACGGTTGGTGAGCTGCGTTATCCGAAGCTCGTGAAATGATCTGTTCATGATTTTCAACTCCTCGAACGATGTGAAATTGAAAACCTCCGTGAATGCGTCCTTCGGAAAACACGCACCGCAATCCCTGTCGATTCCGTCAAGCCGGTGCGAACAAAGAAAACGCAAGAAGACTGATCAGGCTGGTGCAAAAGAATCCCGAACGAAATTCAGGACGTCAGAAGCGGAGGAACAGACCATTTCCCTGCGTTTTCGATGCGAAAACGGTGAAAAAATGAATGTTCTAAAACTCCTTATCCAAGGTTGGACTACATCCCCTTGGCAAATGGCCGAGGTCTACCCTCGAACTTGCTAAAATCCGGTGCCGTCGATTGCTCGCCGGGCGGATGTACGACAGTGCGGGAAATGATCTCTCCCTACAACAATGTCAATCTACCTCACGTCAGAGAAATTGTCAAGTTGCGGGAAAGATTTTTGCAAAAATTTTATCTATCTTACCTGACCGTTATTTCGATGGGGTTTACAGAATCACGGAACGTCCGCCCCCGGAATTTCAAGGGGCGGAATTTTTTCGCTTCGGGTTTTCCGGGCTCGGAAAGGCGTTCATGCCTATCAAACCGGCCAGAATCATCGCCGCGCCGATCAGGTGGAAAGCATAGACCGCCTCGCCGAGCCAGAAATAGCCGACGAGCACCGCGACCACCGTCGAGAGATTGAGAAACATTGTCAGCCCAGCCGACGTCAGACGCTTCAAGGCGAGACTGGCAAATACCGTCGTCAGTAGAGAGGAGAAAACACTCAGGTAGAGGATTGCCGCCGTGAATGTCGTATCGGAAAACGGCGTCAGCATCGTGGAAAATGTTCCGTGGACGGCATGTTGGACAACCGACGCAAGTCCGAAGGCGACCGCCCCGACAACCATCAGATAATACGTGATCTCAAAGGTAGAAAACGAGCGGACCAAGACGCGATTGAGCACGGCATAACCGGCTCCGGCAAGGGCCGAAAGTAGGAGTAATACGATTCCCGCGACGCTGTCGAGCGACGCCCCTTGCCGATAGGCGATGTAAACGGCTCCCACAACGGAAAGGCACATCGAGAGCGACTGGATCAAGTTGTATCGCTCCCGGATGAACGCAGCCGCAATAATCGCCGTAAAAATCGGTCCAGTCGCCGCCAGAATTCCCGCTTCGCCCGAACTGGCGTGAAGTAGGCCGAACCCCTGAAACAGGAAAAATCCCAACGGATAACAGAGAGCCATTGGCAGGAGGCGGAGCGAATTCTGCCAGTCGAACCGAGGGCGGGCTCCCTTGATCCGGGCAAAAAGAATGCAGACCGCCAGAGCGATCATGAAACGAAACGCCAAGGTATCGACCGGCCCGGCGAGCGTCACGGCGACCTTAACGAGGGAAAACGAAAGACCGATGATCAGCGCGTTCGCTGTGGCCAACGCGTAGGCGAGCGGGAAAGGGGAGTTGGGTATCATATTGCCGGATTTTACCCGGTTTCCGGCGGGAGTCGAGGTTACGTACATGTTATCGCCTTCGGAAAGTTGGTCCGTTGGCCGGGCAAGGCCGAAACCTGGGACACGTTTGAGCTGTTGTGGTGCCAGAGCCAACTCCCGTGTTGGTATCTCCTTGCACACGACGGCACCGTAGAATATAATGAGGTCGCTGTTTAATGGCTTTGGTTCCCTATTTGGGGGGAGGGTTATGACTCGAAACTAATCCAGCATCTTGCCGGTTTACAATCTGTTTTCGCAAGTTTTCTCTCGAAACCTTTTTGCATACCACCCGGCTTGCCGGGCAAGAAGGAGAAAAATGTCAGCCGAAACATGCGTCACTTTATGGGGCGTCATGTGGTTGACTTGCAAAGTGTTCCGTGCGTCCCGGAAGGGTGTCGTATTGTTGTGCGCTCACGCACGATGCCGTAGTGGTATACGGGGGCCTTCGCATTGAGAGGCGTGGCGTCCCGCTTTCTTTTGAAAACGCCTTCGCCGCGACGTGCAAGCCCGACTCTTTCGTGTGTTCCAACTAAGGCGTACTGACCACGCCGGATTTACCACTACCCGCGTTGCCGAAAAATTTTTTCAAAAAAATTTCCTCAATTCTGCAAATTTGCTTTTTCCTCTGCCTCTTAGTGACAGGCGGGAATCGGTACTCGCCTTGTAAACCAACCTTTTCTGGAGGACAAACCATGAAAAACTACATTATTACTCTCGCCGTGATCGTTTTGATCGGCCTTGCCGGTCTTATTTACATCTCGCCGGTTTGGCGTACCAATGCCATTACAGCGGCGGAATCGCTGACCCAGTGGACGCCGGAGGCCATTGAACGGAACCCTGTCGGCTATTCCCAGTACGTTGAAGTCCAACTGAAGAAAGACCTAAAGACGTTCCATGAGACCCGCAAGGCTCTGACGCTTCGTATGGAAACGTTGGCCAAAAAACTGGCTGAAAAGACCAAATTACTCCAACAGGGAGAAAAACTGGCAGAAGAGTTCGCAGAAGCGATCACTGCTGGGACTTTTCCTATTACGCTTCATGGTAAGGAGTACACAGAATCGCAACTTCGCATCCAGATCGCCCTGACGCTCGCCCAAGTCAACGGTCTCAAAGAATCACTCGCAGAAATTATAAAGGTCTCCAGCATTGCGGAGAAAGAGATTCAAAAACTTGTCGTCGGGATCGAAAAGACCGAGTCCCAAATCGCCTTGCTTGCTGCCCGCCGCGAAATTTTCCGGTCGCAGGCAACCAGTGCCGCCGGGCTTGAAATGATCGCACAGGCCAACGCAGTCCTCGAAGGCAACCAAATCCTGATCAAGGAGAACCCCATCAGGACCATTGAGGAAATTCTTTATGAAACTGCTTCTTCGGCTTCGCCGAGTGTCGCAGCCAGCGAAACCCAGGTCGAGGAATACTTGAAAATTTTCGTCGCCCAAAAACCAGCGGGGTACTCGAAAGATTCGTCTCGCAAGGGAGAGCTCGTTCAAACGCAGGACATCCCGCCCGCTCCCGGCGACTGATAGGTTTCCGTTCTTTGACCGGAGAGGCAATCGCTTCTCCGGTCGCCTCCTTGCCTTCCCACTAATGCATCCATTTTCTTCACGTTTACTTTTGAAAGGAACCCCATGAAAGAACTTACCTTCACCTTGCTGATTGCATTGTTTCTTGGCATATCGGCATCGTTGGCAATTGCCGCCGAAGAAGCAATAGATCAAGAGAAAATTTTAGATCGTCTTCGTGAAATTGAGCAACAATCTCCGAAGACGGCGCAGCCACAGGTTCAAAAGCCGAGCCAGAGCCAGCAGCAACAAACACAGCAACGGGTTCAAAAGCCGACGCCGCGCCCACAGCAACAAACGCAGCAACAGGTTCAAAAGCCGAGCCAGGGCCAACAGCAACAAACACAGCAACAGGTTCAAAAGCCGAGCCAGAGCCAGCAGCAACAAACGCAACAACAGGTTCAAAAGCCGACATACGTCAAGGTCGGACCTCGCTGGAAGATTGGAACGACTTGGCGAGTGGAAACGACCAACCTTCAAAAACAGGGACCAGCACAACGACAATCGAAGCCGGTTGTTTGGGTTTTCACCGTCGTTGCAGAAACGAAAATCGGCAATCGTACCTGCTTTGAAGTTACGATCCGGTGCCAAGACGATGCGGGGCGTCAACCGCGCATTTCCATTTGGGTCGATAAGGTCTCCGGAATGCTCTTGCGAGTCTCGTCACAGATGCTTGTGCGAGGACAATGGCGCACGTTTACAGAGACCTATACCGTTCCTGAAGGCAAATCTGTTGCCGTGTTCGGTTCGATTCCGAGTTTGCCGCTCGACATGCCGCTGTTCATCACGGATGCCGGGAGCAAGTACCTCGACGGAATGACCTATGAAGTCGTTACGGGAGCCAGGGGAGCGAAATCCTTGGGAGAAGTCGGTTTTACACACAAAATCGACCAAGTGATCAAGCCGATTTCCGAGGAAAAATCAAAGGAACTTGCCAACGCAAAATCCCTTGGTGAGACGATCAGCCTCGTCGATGCGGTCGAAGTCGAACTCCACAATGGTCCCACGAAACGGATCAGGCAACTTTGGGTTCCCGACTGTCCCTGGCCGGTGTACAGTACAAACGGAATCAGCGAATCGCGTCTGCTCGATGTTACAGTCCCTCAATAACCCCCCAAGCATAAAGGAACGACCATGCAACGATTTTGCGAAAATTTCACCCCTTGTATTATCGCAACGATATTATTGTGTCTTGCCGCAGCCGTTCATGCAGGAACAGAAGAAGGCCGGGTCGCAACGGACGTTTGGTCCGGCTACTGGTGGCCGACTGCGAAAGGTGAGATATTGGGGCCGCTCGGAAAATACGATACACTGACCGGGCACAAGGCGGGACCGTGGGAACGAACGAACAGCCCGCCGGGACGGAATGTACCGTCTTGGTACGGCCTCTGCCACGGTTGGGCGGCTTCCGCCGTCATGGAACCCGAACCGAAAAAAGCAATCTCCATCGGCAATCAAGTGTTATCGATCGGCGATCAAAAAGGCCTGTTAGCCGTTTGCCACAGCGACGACGTCGCCAATTTCTATGGGGACCGGTTCGGAGACGGCATCGGAGGCGAAGACCCGCTGGACATCGCGCCCGATGAACTTTGGATGGTCCTCCGTCGATACATCAAAGAGCAGAGAGTCCCCATCGTCCTCGACTTGGAACCGGGGCCGGAAGTATGGAATTACCCTGCCTTCGCTTATCGTATCGATTATTCGCCCGTCCGGGCGGGAAGTCCGACACATCAGGGAACGATTTCAATTTGGTTTGCCGACAACGCGGTTCCGAAAAACTTCGTTGGGCTGAAACGAATCTTCCAACGTTACCGATTTCAAGTCGAAATGCAAGGCGATTCGGTCGTTATGGGAACAGGAAAATGGATCGGCGAGAGCGTCAAGAATCATCCCGATTTTGCGTGGTTTCCGTATGTCATCCGTTCCTCGAATCCGGAAATAAAGTACGATCAGGTCTGCCAATTGCTCGGTCGCCAACCGGCGGCCCCGCCGCAGTCGCCCACTCCATCGCCGACACCTATTCCGCCACCCGCAGAGACCGTAACTGGCATCGATGGCTTGACGCTGCCACAACTCCTATTGCTCCTCGAAGGCGAAAAGTCGGATTTCGTTTTCGACATCAGTGCGGAAAACTTCGATGGAAAATATCGGGAAAACGATATCCTAGTCATCAACGGCGTCTCGAAAGAGGCCGGATATTTGTACCTTTTCGGCATCGATCCCGAAGACAAACTCTCGGTACTTTATCCGCAACCGGAGGACGACAATCGCGTGGAGGCCGGAAAGCAGTTTACTGTGCCGGGGGCGAACGCGTCCTATCAATGGCGATTGACGAAACCCTACGGCGACTACCGGATCAAGGGAGTCGTTACGGCAAAGCCGCTCCGCTTCACCGGCGAATATGCGCAACTGGAAAAAGTCGAAGCGGTTTCGGAAAAACGGATGCTCGATTGGACCGAACTCCTGATGCGGGTTATCCCCTCGGAGCAGGAGCAATCGAACGAAACCATTCGCAATGCAAAGGGGGGCAACACTTCGGAGATGCTGCTCCTACAAAAAACGCTCGGTCGTTTTTCACAAGATGAGGCACTCATCTACGTCGGCCCTGCCCAATGACGTTCGTTTGCCGATTCGAGAGGCGGATCGGCATATTGGCTTGTTCACTACCCTCTTCTTTCAACCTTAAAACCAACATGAAAACGAAAAAACTGTATCTGCTGTCCGTAGTTGCCCTTGGCCTGCTTTGGGGAACGCCGTCGCATGCCCAAGGAACACTTGTCGACAGCCTGAATGCCGCGAAGAAAACAGGTTCTCGCGACATTACGATTGAAAAAGTCGATAACGACAGAGCCGACTTTGCGGTACTGGTCGAAGTTGACCGGGAGGATGCGACTTATCGCGAGGGCGATCTCATCCATGCACGTGTCAAGTCAAGCCGGGATGGATTCCTCTATCTGGTTCACATCTCCAGTACGGGCAAGGAAACGCTTTTGATTCCGAACGAATACCAATTGGACAACGAAATCAAGGCGAACAAGGCCGTCGACTTTCCCGCCAAGGACGCCAATTTTCTGTACCGCATTTCCGGCCCTAACTTCGGTCGGGAAACAATTAAGGCCATCGTTACGGATCGCAAACTCAAATCGGTCGACGCGAGAAAATTCACCCAAGCACCGGTCACGGTACTGGAAGCCAAAGACTCAAAGTCCATCGTCGACGAACTTGAGAAAAGCAAAGACATCGTCATCGAATCCCGGCTAGGTGCTTCCGGAGACACCAAGTTCGCGACTCATCAGGTGAGTTACACGACCCGTTCGAAAAACGCCGCGACGCTGCCTTCTGCAAAACCGAAACGTTTTGCGGTTTGCATCGGCGTCGAAAAATTCAAAGACCCGCGAATCCGCCCCCTCTCGGTTTGCGTCAATGATGCCAATGCGTATGCGAAACTGTTGACGACTTATGGCGGTGTGGACAAAGACAATTGTGTCGTCCTGACGAACGAAGAGGTAACGCTGGAAATCATCAAGAAGATTTTCTGTGATATTTTGCCGGAAAAAGCTCCGCCGGGAAGTGAAATACTCATCTTTTGGTCGGGCCACGGCGGGCGAATGTCGGCAACACGTGCCGAGAGTTCGTCGACGGGGTACGTCGAATATCTGGTCCCCTACGACGGCAGGTTGAGCGATCCGGAAAATACGATGCTTTTAGAAGGTCCGTTCGGACAATGGGTCCAGCGATTGAACGGACGTAAATTGTTTTTCGTGCTTGATGCCTGTCATAGCGGCGGCATGACCGCAAGGGCGAAAAGCATGAACAACGCCGACGAGGAAAAACCGGCGGAAACATTGGCAGAGGCCATCGGCAGAGCGAAATCCGTTGCCGACGATCCTGAGGAGGAATTTATCGATTTTTCGTTCGGATTCCAAAGTTTCGCCCGATCAAAAGCACTGGGACAGAACGGACTGGCGGTACTCGCTTCCTCTTCGTATAATCAGTTGTCCTGGGAACGTGATGAAGGAGACCTGAGCGTGTTGACATACTTCCTGATCAAAACGATCATAGAGGGGCCGCGATCCATCACGCACAAGGACCTCAAGCCGAAGGTGCGCGAAGCCGTTGACCGATACATCGGAAAAACGTATCCGAACACACGCCAGACAATCGTCGAACAAGACGACCTCACACCGGGATTACTTTTGAAACCGTAGGGTTCAAAACGAAAGATCGCCGCCTTTCTCCGAATTTCGGAGAAAGGCGAGACTGTTTGTTGCCTCCTCTTTCCCAATCTCAAGGAGATTCTCCATGAACATTATTCGTCGAACGCTTCAAATGTCGTTTCTATCGTTGACCGTGTGCTTTTTCCTGTCAACGCCGCCGCCCAACCTTTTCGCCCAGTCCATTATGGAGCAATTGAAAGCGTTGGAATCCGGAAATCCTGTAACACCTTCGCCGAACAACGAAACGGAGACCGATACCAATAGCGATTTCAAAATCATCGCTTCGATGGATCGTCCCGATAGAACATATCTTTCCGGCGAGTCGTTCCGTGTGAGAATACGCACGGAAAAGCCCGGACATCTCTATATCGCTTGTGAGTCGGACGGGAAAAAAACGCTGATTTATCCGAACGATTATGCAAAAGCGAACCTAATATCAGCGAGAACGGAATATGTTCTACCGGCAAATAATGCAGCGTTTACATGGCGTATCCACGGAAAACCCGATACAAAAGAGAAAATCCTTATCGTCGTTTCCGAGCGGCCGCTGAATATGAAGGAATTTGATATAAATTCTCTCCCGGATCAAGAGAAAGACCTTTTTTCAATAAATCCCGTCGAAGTCGTTCCCAATTTCAGGATAGGTCAAGTTGCCATCGACTACACAATTGTTGAAAAGCGTTCGCAACCGCCTCAACCCACACCCACGCCGACAATGCCGACGACACGGCCCCGCCGAATCGCCATGATTTTTTCGCAAACACACAAGGTGAATCCGGAAACTCGTCGAGTGGAAGAAGATCGAAACGTAAAATTTCGTATCGACAATGCCATCCACATTACCAATGTGTTGAAGTCGTATGGAAGAATCGACGGCAACGTCGACATTCTGCGAGGCACCGATTTTAACAAAAAAAAGATCAAGGAAACCTTTGCAAAACTGGCACGCGAAACCAACCCCGGCGATGAAATCTTCATCTATTGGGAAAGTCATGGCGGTACCGGTATCCCGGACAGAACCGGGCGGGAGCCGGACGGCAAACACGAATTCCTTTGTATGTACGATTATCGCCCCAATGCCGCATATACGGATGGATACATCCTGGACGACGAATTTGCGGACATGCTCGCCGTATTCAAGGATCGGCGACTGATGATCCTTTTGGAAGCGTGTCACAGCGGCGGCATGATGCGGTCCTCTTCACGTAGTTTCACTGAACGCGAGTTAATCAGCGATGCGGAATTCCGTAACGCTTGTCAAGGAAACGTGGATTATTCCGATCTTCTGGCAACAAGAAAACGTATTCTCGATTTTTCCGACGTGCGCGGCCATGTGCCTCTTGCTTCGGAAGTGAACTTTTCTTTCACCGCTCCATCGAGTGAAAATGCTCCTGCCGCCGGCGGTCTCCGGCAATCGCTTCGCTCATTAGTGAACAACGCAAAAAACGACGACTCATCGGAAGAATTGGTGTTCGTCGCCAATGTCCAATCGCGGTTGGCGCAGACACTCGCGAAGGACATTGATCCGCAAACGCCTAATCTGGCTATTATTTTTTCGTGTTCCAAACATGAAAGTTCGTGGTGCGCCGCAGTGGATGCGGACGGAGAAATAATCACATTGCCGGATTCGACGGGGACAAACCGTCTCATTGGAGCACCTGTTTTGGCACTGATATTGGCGATGACCGACGCTCAGGGAGAACTCACCGCCAATAAAGACCGGGCACTTTTCGACGATGCCTGGGGCGTGGCGAAAGACCTGATTCCAAAAAACGGTGCTCGTCTGGCTCGCCTGGCACCGGATGCAGGCAATCCCACGCAAACGCCGGTCTATATGAACACCATCAAAGACATTTGCATACGTCCGCCATCCCAATGAAATTGAAAGGGAACCGATACATGAAAGCAAACTTTTTCTATATCGTTATCGCTCCGGCGGTATTTTTCGTTACGACTTCCTTCGCGCAGGAACGTGACCTCTCTGTCGAAGCGAAAACGTCGACGGCGAATACCTTCGTACTGTTGATCGGTATCAATCAATATCCGCGGGACATTCCGTCACTGGAATACTGCGTCGCCGATACCGAGGGATTGGCGAAGTCGCTGAAAAACGTCGGTGTTCCGGCAGAGCATATCATCATTATGGTTGACGACGCCAAGGATGTCGCCCTCCGTCCGAGTCGGGCGAACATCCAACGGCAAATCGAACTGGTGACCGATCTCGTAACGGAAAATGACCAACTTGTCGTCGCCTTTTCCGGGCACGGGGCACAAATCGACGGCGAGGCGTACCTTTGTCCGAACGACACGGACCTCGACAATCGGGAGTCGTTTCTGCCGCGAAAATGGGTCTATGAACGGCTCGAAAGTTCCGCCGCCCGAAAGAAACTGTTCATCACGGACGCTTGTCGTAACGAAATTGTCGTCAAGGGCGCGAAATCGGTCGTCGGTGCCAAATCGCTCGGCGATCCGCTCGGCGATGCGGAGTCACGCGGCTTTGCGATCCTGGCGAGTTGTTCGAAGAACCAAAAATCGTATGAGGACGACTCACTGAAGCACGGCGTATTTACGTACTTTATTATGAGGGGGCTTGAAGGAGCCGCAGATGCCGACAAAGACGGTCGGGTGACATTTGATGAACTGTACGATTACGTTTTCCGTAACACGCGGACGCACGTTTTGACGACTCGTCAAAAAGCGCAGGTTCCCATGCGCGGCGGCGAGTTCTCTGGAGACTTCGTACTGGCTGCACTGCCCAAAATCGTAGCGCCGGAAGTTTCCGTAACGATTCCAAAACCGGAACCTGCACCGCGCCCGTCTGGTACTTCGGAGTCTTCTCGCAAGGCTGGGGAACGTATGGTGTTGCCGGTCAAGGGGGTTGAATATGCGTTCCGTTGGTGTCCTGCGGGAACGTTCACGATGGGGAGCCCTGAGGGTGAATTGGGGAGATTTTCCGATGAAAAGCAACATCAGGTGACGTTGAGACGTGGTTTTTGGATGCTTGAGACGGAGGTGACGCAAGCGATGTGGAAGGGAATAACGGGAAGTAATCCGAGTCATTTTAAGGGCGACAAGTTGCCGGTGGAGCAGGTATCGTGGGAAGATTGTCAGAAGTTTATCGAACAGTTGAACGAACTGAAAGTTGCACCGAGTGGTTATCGATTTTCGTTACCGACGGAGGCGCAGTGGGAGTATGCTTGCCGTGCAGGTACGACGACGGCGTTGAATAGCGGCAAGAATTTGACGGATGAGAAGTACAACTGCCCGAATTTGAATGAGTTGGGATGGTATTATTGGCTAAACGAAAACAAGACGACCCACGCAGTTGGGCAGAAGAAGTCTAATTCTTGGGGTTTGTTTGACATGCACGGGAACGTATGGGAGTGGTGTTTGGATTGGTACGGTGATTATCCGAACGGTAGCGTGACTGATCCTACGGGTGCGTCTTCGGGCTCGCTCCGGGTGCTTCGGGGCGGGGGCTGGCTCAGCGACGCCAGGGACTGCCGGTCTGCGCATCGGAACGGCAACGACCCGTCGAACCGGCGCATCAGCATCGGCGTCCGGCTTTCCCTAGTTCGCGTGGAGTAAAGCAAACTTCTCTAGTTTTCGTGAACGGAGAAGGCGGAGCGCAACCGTCCGCCCGTAGCGGAGCGAAGGACGCGACGGTGTAGCCCGCCTTCACCGTTCACAAAAACACGCACAGGGACTCTGGGGGGG
>Ga0099364_10006723_pt1 | contig 16657 bp, 16 predicted proteins | sample TergutTh196P3_FD_73070 | JGI IMG/M metagenome (GOLD analysis project Ga0099364, IMG submission 73070) | Microcerotermes parvus P3 segment gut microbial communities from Pointe-Noire, Republic of the Congo - Th196 P3 | ecosystem: Host-associated > Arthropoda: Insects > Digestive system > Gut ... | reverse complement strand
TTTCCGGCAAAGTATTTGTTCAGAATCCGATCGGAGCAGGCCGGCATGATGTCCGGCACCCGGTTTATTCCCTGCAGAATCGTGCGTTTGCGATCCCGGTTTTGAAGGGAATTTTTGCGAAATTTGTTAAAATATTTCGCGTATCCTTTTTTATTTATCATATTTTACGCTGTATTGCGCATTTTCCATATGAAATCACACACCAACCATACTCTTTCGTACCGCGATGCCGGCGTTGACATTGATGCGGGTGATGCACTCGTAGAGGCAATCAGGCCTTTTGCAAAGCGGACGATGCGTGAAGGGGTCCTGTCCGGAATTGGCGGTTTTGGGGCGCTCTTTGAACTGGGCAAAAAATATCAGGAGCCGGTTCTGGTAGCTGGCACTGACGGTGTTGGAACCAAGTTGAGGCTGGCTTTCAGTCTTGACCGTCACGATACCGTCGGTATTGATCTGGTAGCAATGAGTGTAAACGATATCCTGGTCCAGGGTGCAGAGCCTCTTTTTTTCCTGGATTATTTCGCTTGCGGCAAGCTTGATGTCCGGATTGCAACCGATGTGATCAAGGGTATAGCGTATGGCTGTGAGCTGGCAGGTTGTGCCCTGATTGGCGGAGAGACAGCTGAAATGCCGGGGATGTATCCGGATGGAGAGTACGACCTTGCAGGTTTTGCGGTTGGCGTTGTCGAGAAATCAGAAATCATTGACGGGAGCCGTCTGGTTGCAGGTGATGTCGTTCTCGGCCTGGCGTCTTCCGGCGCACATGCAAACGGGTATTCCCTGATTCGCAGGATTATTGATCTGAAGCAGCCTGATCTGGATGGAGATTTCCATGGGCGAAGGTTTGCAGATGTTCTGATGGAGCCAACACGCATTTACGTCAGGCCGGTTCTGTCCCTGTTGAAAGCAACAGAGGTCAAGGCTCTGGCGCACATTACAGGAGGGGGGCTGCTTGATAATATTCCCCGTGTTTTACCAGAGCATCTGGTAGCCGCTTTGAGGCAGGATGCGTGGACAGTTCCACCGCTTTTTATGTGGTTGCAGGAACAGGGTAATGTGGATTTCAGCGAGATGTATCGCGTATTTAACTGTGGTATTGGTATGGTTGTTATTGTTTCAAAGGAAAATGCCGCTTTTGCCATTGAGAAATTACAAAAGGAGGGCGAGACGGTTTTTTCTTTGGGGGAATTGCGTGAAAGAAAGGGGAATGAGTCTCAGGTGCAGGTGCTTCGGACAGTTTAGGCATGGTGCCGAATGTATCCGGAAATGCGCACGGGTGGTGCTTCGGTTTGATTTGAAGTGGAAGGATATTGTGAAATGAGCGTTTATCAGTTCAAGACAGAGCTTGTAGGTTACAGGCCCAAAATGTGGCGGCGTTTTCAGGTGGAGAGTGATATTACGGTTGCCGAACTTGGGTTCATAGTAATGACGCTGTACCAGATGGATGGCGATCACCTCATGCAGATTCATTACTATCAGCGTGGAGTGACCCGTTCAGGCAGACCCAGCAAGAGAGCGGACCGGATTGGTCGTTTCATACTGGACGAAGACAGATGGGATGAGCGTGACGAAAGTGCGCACGAGTTCACCCTGGAACAGATCCCGCTTGGGCGTCATGCGTTTCTGGTTGTGCATTATGACTTTGGGGACGACTGGATGGTGAAGGTGACGCTTGAGAAAGTACTGGAACCTACAGGTGTGGACGTTGAGCTTCCGCACGTACTGGGCGGGCATGGCCATGGTATTATCGAGGATTGGGGTGGTCCATACGCGCTCATGGACCTTGCGGAGGAACTGGAAAAGAAAGAGGGACCCGCTTATGAACGTTACAGGGAGTGGATGGGGCTGGATGATTACGATGACGAAGATGAAGATGAAGATGAACAAGATGTAGGTGGTGCGGGTAGTGCAGGAGCTGAAGATGATGAGGACGAAGAAGTGCTTCTGGACCTGAACTACTTTAATGTGGGCTATATGAATGTAAAGGTAAAGACAACGCCGCAGTTTCTGGAAAAGCTCTACGAACACCGGGGCAAATACAGATTTTAGATCGCTTCCGGGCTGAAGGTGGTTGCATGCAGTGCATTCCGGATAGAGCGGGCACACCTGACTCAGGAGAAAGCAATATTGTCAACTACCCCTCCCTGAAGGGAGGGACTTGTAAAAGAGCAGGGCAAGCCGTAGTCGACCGGCTACGTTGTAAACAGGTTCAGGACCGACGTTGGAATGCTTCCTCAGTTCCAGCCAATTAAAGCCCCATCTGCAGACAAGCCAGGGCCCCCAAAGGAAAACATGCGGGAGAGTTCACACAGGTCGTGTTGCTGTACGCGCATCGCGATGGTTTGGCATCACAACATCGAAAGGGAAGGTCAATGGGGTTTCGTGGAAACACCTCCAGCTTGTGCCGCGCAACGATGGCTATCGATATTTTTTTGCACCCACTCGGCCAACTGAAAAAACCAGAAGAGTGCCTGCTTGAATTTGAGGCGAATTATCAACAACCTCGAGCCGGAGCGTCGTCAATGGTACACGAAGATTCTCCGGCTTCCTCCCCGCCCTGAAGGACGGGCCCTCCACCGGAGTCCAAGGTGAAAATGAGTGTTTATCAGTTCAGGGCAGAGCTTTCAGGTTACAGGCCTGCAATGTGGCGTCGATTTCAGATAGCGGGTGATAGTACTGTTGCCCGTTTTGCGTACGCGGTACAGACGATGTACGAGATGACGGAAGGCCATCAGAGGGAAATTCACTGTTATGAGAGAAGTGTTTCAGCTTCAGGAAGGCCCGGCAAGAAGGCAGAGTTGGTAGCCCGCTTTGGATTTGTTGGTGATGATCGGGACGAAGATGCGACAATAGTCAGACTGGACCAGCTCGGCCTGGGGTCCAGCAGGTTTCTGGTCGTTCGTTATGATTTTGGAGACAACTGGCAGGTAAAGGCAGTTCTTGAAAAGGTGCTGGAAGATTCCGGTCTGGGCAAAAATGATCTTCCGTGCGTACTCTCCGGAAAAGGTCGTGGAATTATCGAAGATTCTGGTGGTCCACGCCGGCTCATGGCGCTGGTGGAAGCAGCAAAAACGAAAAAAGGTGCTGTTTATCACGATTACAGAGAGTGGATACATGAGATGGCAGACTGGGATCTGGACTCTTTCAATGTGGATCAGATGAATGCAAAGCTGCGGAGAATGTAGTTACAGTTGAACCCTGATTTCAAAGGGTGCGTAATGCGACTGTTAACGAGAAAAGCTGAAGTGCGTTGTATTTGACACTGGCATTGCCCTACATATCCAGAATCAGAAGCAGTGCCTGATGGTCCGAAGCACTGCTTTCCTGGTCTACACGTATGTCTTTGACCTTCCCGGCGAGATTTTCGCTCACAAACATGAAGTCGGCAACAAAAGGACCATCTGGCCATCTGTCCGGATTGAAATACCCCATCGTCGGGACGTTTTTTTTTCCAGGATGGGCAATTTGCCAGGCATCCAGAAAAGGCGGGGTATCATCGTCAAAGGGCGACAGAAGTAGCTCCCTTTCCGCTGAGACTTCAGTGAAATTGAAATCCCCCGCCAGGATGGTACCGATGGTTTGGGGATAGGTATGAAAAGGTCCGCCCGCTCTGTTCAGGTCCGTTATCGGCACATGCGCAGCTGTTTCCTGATAGATCTGACGCAGATATCCGACCTGGGCCATTCTCTGCATGGAAGAGTAATATTCCAGGTGGGTGGTTATGACGCGTAAAATGCCCGAAGGCGTGTCAAGTACCGCTTCAAGCGCCATGCGCGGCATCGTGATGACACCTTTTTCAGCAGGCCACGGCAGACGGTACCGGTAAATCTGCAGGACAGGATACCGCGAAAAAATCATGTTGCCGAACCGCCTGCGTGCGCCGGATGTTGCAAGCTGGTCAACGGCATAGCCGGATACGGCAGCAAATCCGGGAAGCTTTTTTTCAAGCGCAGCAAACTGGTCGCTCCCGTCAGTGTACTTCAGTCCGGGATCCGTGTATCCGGCGACTACTTCCTGAAGGCACAGGACATCAAAATCACTGAACTGCCAGAGATGCTTCACAATCCTGTCGAGATCGACCCTGTCATCAAGACCCCAGCCCCAGCGAATATTCCATGAAATTACCTTCATTTTTTCCAGGCTACCGACAGTAAAAGGAGTTTTCTGGCGCACCTGGCGGGAATCGAACCCGCAACCTCTACCTTCGGAGGGTAGCGCTCTATCCATTGAGCTACAGGTACGTGTATTTTTTGATGACTATTTTGCGCCAGTTTCAGGAAAGGGTCAACAGAACAGACAGCAGAGTGCAACCCGATTACGATGTTTGTCAGGTAAACGACACCTGTTCGGTTTTCCACCCCGGGAGCCTGCAACAACCTGATTTTACCTGATCAACTTTGTCCGGTAGAGATGATTTCACGTACCCTGTCCGGCAGTGGAGTTGACTTGCCAGTAGTTTTGTCAACCCACACAACGCGTGCACCGCCGCGTGCATATACCACATCAGGTTCATCCGTCCGGCGGATTTCCTGCACAATCTCGAAACTGGTGCGCCCGGGGGAGCCGGCAAAGGTACGGACTTCAAGTACTCCCGGATAGGTAAGCGGAATCATGAAAGAACAATGTGCATGGACGACTACGGTTTCCATGCCCGCTTTTCTTTCACGACCCAGATAGGCATACCATTCAATGCGTGCCTGCTCAAGAAACCGGAAATAAACGGTATTGTTGACGTGACCCATCGCATCCATGTCGCCCCAGCGCATCGGAATGATCGAGGTAAATACATGTGTCAGGTTTTCTGTGGGTGTAGGTTGACTCATCTGCCCAGCCTTTACAAACAAAAAAAATGGTAAGAAAGCAAAGCGTGGGTTCCCGCACTTATGAAGTGAGCCATGTTCTTTTCCAGACCCCGGATTCGGTTGCAAAGTGCAGTGGAACACAGGGAGAATAACCCAGCTGGTGTGCGAAGTTCAAGCTTTTTTCATGGCTTGTTGTTTAATCGGTTCCAGGTAAAGCCGCACAGTCCGCGACCGCTCCCTCGTGAGTAAAGCCGGGGGAATTCCGGCGGGTTCCGGTGAAGGTGCAATTAATCCCGGAGCAAATGAATAATTGGCAATATTCTGTGCTAATCTTGGAGGACAAATACCTTTTCAGCATACTTCAGAGTCCGGGTTCTGCCAGACCACGGGTCCGACCCGGCAAAACACCAGTGTGAAACAGAAAAGAACTCAGACCCTCAAAAGAGCGCTTTGCAAAAGCACTCAGGAGCAGGGCTTGTAAGAAAAACCGGGCAAAATGCAGCTGCGACACAGGCTGCAGAATGTCCAGCCATTTAAGCGTAACGATGGATGCGGTTTTTTTATGCCGCAACCTCTGTCCTGACAGAAGTCAGGAGATTCCTTGCGGAGGTTTTATGAATCCCGGTGACACCAATGACCTACTTTCCATGAACCAGGTGCGCGATCTGCTTTTCGGTGCCCAGTTAAGAGATATCGAAACCCGGTTTCAGCGCCAGGAAGCGCGCTTCCAGCGTGAAGTCAACGATGCAAGAGAAGCACTGAAAACACGCCTCGATTCTCTTGAAAACTTCATGAACAGTGAAGTTGCTTCCCTGATGAACCGCATTGCTTCCGAGGCCGCAGAGCGTGAACTTGCATGGAAATCCGAGCAGAGAGAGCGCGGCGAAGCCTTCAACACAATGATTGGTAATCTGGCAGGAGCGGAAAAAGCGTTCGAGCGCCGCCTTGCAGGCCTGGCGACCACAATCAACAACATCGAACATGACATCCGCAGGTTGCTGCAGACGGAAACCGGTGCACTGAACAACAAAATCGACGAAAAATATGCTCAGGCCCTGAGCGTTTTATCCGATACGGCAGCGCAGATCCGTCAGGACATGGTTTATCGCTCCACGCTCTCCAGTATCCTGACGGAAATGGCACTCAAAATGGCCAGTCAGTGGACATCAGAGCTGCTTGAAGTACCCGCGATATCCGATGTCAGGAATGACTCACATGAGCAGCACCATGAACATCACCATGAGCATCATCAGCCAGAGCACCACGGGCACCATGAACATCATGAACATCACCATTCCAGGGAGGAAAATCATTGATGCCAGAGGAGCCGTCGTTCCAGATTGGCAAAACACGGGCAGATTCGACTGGCACAACACCCGGAAACGAATCGAACAGAACTGACGCATCCCTGGACCCGGATACAGCGCAGGACGGGTCCGCATCTCGTGCAATCGGGCAGGAAGAAGAGATGCAGCAGTTGCGCTCATTGCTGTTTCAGACAGAAATCGACAGAATAAACAATCTGGAACTCAGACTCAACGACCAGACAACCCGGGCACATGAAACGGGTGATGTCCTGGTTGACGCAGTGCGTGTGCGCACGGAGCAGGACGACGCGCTGGACAGGGTTTTTGAACCCGTTGTCGAAAACGCACTCAAGGCATCGCTCAGGAAAAATCCCAATGAGTTCGTCAACGTTTTTTTTCCACTGATTGGCTCGACAATCCGCCGCTCGATAGCAGAATCATTCAGCAGCATGCTCGCCAGTTTTTCCTCAGGACTCGAGCAGTCACTGTCAGTCAAAGGGATCAGGTGGCGCATCGAGGCCCTGCGCTCGGGCAGGCCATTCAATGAAATCGTCATGTTGCATACCATGGTCTACAGCGTAGACCAGGTTTTTCTGATCCACTGCGAAACCGGACTGGTGCTTTCACACCTGGTCCATGAAGGACAGGCAGGCCAGGATGCAGACCTGGTATCCGGCATGCTGACAGCGATTCAGGATTTCGCCAGGGACTGCTTCAGCAAAGGCAGTCACAGCAGTTCACTCAACTCCCTGAAGATGGACGAGTACACACTCTTCCTCGTACACAGCCCGCTTGCCTATATTGCCTGCGTCGTGCAGGGTACACCACCTGGTGATTTTCTCGAAAGAGTAAACTTCAATCTTGAGGCAATTGTCCAGACCTGCGGCCCGGCACTTGCCGGCTTCAGGGGAGATACAGCACCTTTTGAAGTGGCAAGGCCCTATCTGGAAGACTGCCTGATACGGAAATTTGCAGATGACGAACAGGTCGTACCCGCCTGGGCAAAGAAAGCTGCAATCGGCGTTGGCGTATTTGTCGTGCTCCTGTTTCTCGCAGCGCAGGTGCAGTCATGGCGCATGAAAAACGCCGTGAATCTTTTGCGGATGGAGCCAGGGATAGTGGTTCTGGATGTACATCGGACATGGGGATTTGGCGCATGGCAGGTATCCTGCCTGCAGGATGAGTTTGCGCGTCCGGTTGCAAGGGTCATGGGCGACAACGGCTACAGTCCCGACATGTTGAATGCCCAGATCATTCCCTTTGTTTCTCTTGAACCCGAAATCATCCGGTTAAGAGTGATAAGAAAGACGAATGCACCAGAAAATGTTGAAGTGAGCCTGAAAGAAGGTATTCTGTTTTTGTCCGGCACAGCCGACAAGAGCTGGATTTTACAGGCACGTCAGATAGCGCAGGCAATACCGGGAGTGCTTGGTGTTGATACCTCGGAACTGCATGATCCTCGTGCGTCCAGGATGAATGAACTGATCCGGGCAGTGGAAAGTGCGGTTATCCGCTATCCGGTTGACGGTGATACACCCATTCCAGCCGATCAGCGTACGCTCACCAGGGTCATCAGCGATATTGTTGCCATTGAGAGACTGGCAGGAAGCATGGGACTGGCGGTCAACCTGACAATTTATGGTCATGCCGATGCAACAGGTTCGGACATTCACAATTTCGAGATCAGCCAGTCACGGGCAAAAATGATCGCATCCAGGCTTTTTGCCCAGCACACAAATATACCGATTGCAATTTATGGATTCGGCGCGGATATGGCGCACAGTGATGGCAGGGCAAGTGAGCAAAGACACAGCCTGGACAGGCGGAAAGTCGATTTCAGAGTGAGCCTCGTCAAGCTTGCCGAGACCCATGAACTGGTCACCCCAAAAGCCGATGACGAGTGAATATTCTGCCCTGTTTCAGCTGACGGGAAAGCCATGCAGATGTGCGTCAAACGCTTTTCTCGGAAAGAACTGTTTTTTCCCGGTGAGGGCCAGAGAACTGGTATGACGAATCAGTTCCCTGCATACGCGGATTCAGCGAATTCCGCAAACCGGACTGCAATTTCCTCAAAGTGCAGTGATTTGTCAGCAGCCTGTCGGGATTTCGTGTAAAATCAGATATTTCTATTTGTTGGCTTTGGGTTGATTTCAAACTGGAATATTCACGTTTTCTGAAACAGGATGATAAGCAAAAAAATCTGCATGATAGGGGCGTCTTCTGTTGGCAAGACTTCGCTTGTCGAACGCTACGTCAATTCCATTTTTTCCGATAAATATCTGTCTACAGTCGGGGTAAAAATCAGCAAGAAGGCGCTTAACGTCGCCGATGACGATGTGACGCTCGTTCTTTGGGATATGGAAGGCAAGGACGAGTTTTCCGATATCAATGTCGCCTATCTGCGTGGCGCAATGGGTTTTATACTGGTTGCAGATGTGACGCGCCTGGATACCTTCGAGGAGGCCCTCAATATCAGGCAGACTGCCTTCAATATGCTGGGGTCCAGTACACCGCACATACTGCTTCTGAACAAAAGCGACCTTCCCGATTGGGAAGTGGGTGAAAAACAGATCGAACAGGCGCAGGGGATGGGAATCAGTTTTCTGCATACCAGCGCAAAAACCGGGCATACCGTTGAAGAAGCCTTTGAAGCTCTGACAAAGGCCATGCTGGAAAAAACCTAGATGGACGACAAAGATCTTATCTATTCGATAATAAGCGATATTGATATAGCAGTACTCAGGCGTCTGGGTCCAGGCGAGTATGTACTGATCGGGCAGGCCCCCGACTTTTATCGCGAACTCTACCCGGATGACGAAAACGGTCCGTGTTCCGCACCGTGGGAACATTCGGACATGCTTGCCTTTTTCCTGGATGATGCAGAGAATTTCTTTGAAGAGAATAAACCTGGTACATATGCCTCATCTTTCTGGCAGGAAGCCGGCGTTGATGCGGAAAGTGCACTGTGGGCCCAGGCACTGATTACTTCCAAAGGGCAGGCAATCCTGGTCAGACGCCTGCATTATGAATATGTAGAGCGTGCAAAGAGTGTGCTCAAAATAAGAGAAGGCATCCTTGAGAAAAGAAAACTCCAGCGTGAGATGGAGCTTTACAGGAATATCTCGCGCTTTGACAGACTGACATCCCTGTTCAACCGGGCCACTTTCATGGAAATCATAAAGGATGAAACCGAAATGGCAAAGGAAACAGGTGCGAGCCTGTCGCTTCTGATTTTCGATATAGATCACTTCAAACGTGTCAATGATACCTATGGGCATCTCACAGGCGATGCTGTTCTTTCAACCCTGGGAGAGATACTGCTTTCCCGATTGCGAATGGAAGATGTGGCAGCGCGCTATGGTGGTGAGGAGTTTGTCATTCTGGCAAGAAATACAACCAGAGACCAGGCTTTCATTCTGGCAGAAGATTTGCGCAGGCACATAGAGTTTTTTGATTTTCCAACCATTCATCGTGCGACAGTCAGTGTAGGCTGTACGGAATATATGGCACCTGAAGGTGTGAACGAATTCATTGAAAGAGCGGATATGGCCATGTATGACGCCAAGCACGATAACAGGAACAATGTAAAAGTCCGGTAGAGATAAAACAGAAGGCTCTTCAGTTAACCGCTTTCTTTTTGGGAGTGCGGATTTTTGCATGCGTTTTCCGGTTTTCTGATGAATTATTCGTGATGGATATTCAATCCGGCAAATGGTCAGTGTATTTCTTTTACGCCAATTGGAAGAAGTTCGCTGTTCATTAACAGACGGGCGCGTAGACCGTATTATATTTTGCGTTGAAAAAGGAAATATTGTTTTGTTACACGGCTTCATAAAAAAGACACCGAAAATCCCTCAAAAAGAATTGGATTTAGCTATCCGCCGCCGTAAAAATCTAATCAAGTGACAGGACCAGGCGTTTCCCCACATATTGAGCGACCTTTTCCATTGTCTGCAAAGTTATAGTGGAGTTGTGTGTATCGAAAATGCGTGAAAGAGCAGCGCGAGATGTATTCAGGTCTTTTGCAAGCCTCGTAAAAGAAAGATTCTCCGTTTTCATTTTTTGCTGCAGCTCAAACGCCAGCACACGCTTGACGGCTACCGTCCCAGTTTGCGCCAGCAATCCTTCTTTTTCCAAAAAGTCATCAAAGTTAGAGCCAATATGTGCATTGTTTTTCATCAATCACTCCTGTTATGCTCTCGCTGTACCAAATTTGATTCGCCCCGGCAAGACTTATATTACCAGACATCTTCTGTTTTACACTTGTAGTAATTGATAACCTTGCAAATCACAATTTGGCTGGGAGGATGGCAAATGGATATAACGATCTGTTTCTTTCTGGTGTTATGCATAACGTGCTTGATGGTGCTCCAAAGAATGAAAGATATTTCATTTTGTAGCAGTCGGGTTCCTGTGATGCATCTGTTTTCCATAACCACTTTCGTGACCTCTGACCCGTTGTTAAATTGACTTCGGCTGTAGGACAGACCAAAATAGAGCTGTGTTTGCATTATGCAAACCGGAAATTTCCGGTAAGTGGTTTCAGACTCGGGAAAAAGTCATCAAGGTCCGTAATGGATGCATGGCCTGTCCGTCCTGAACAGGGGTATTTCGGTGATGTGAAGCAGTCAGGTGATGGAACTTCTGAAATGAAATAAGTTTTGCACGCCTGACATTTGCACTAAGCGGACAGCATTGGTGCAAAAAGCGTCTGTCTGCAATTTCAGAAAATAATAGATGGTCTGAGCAAGCTGTCTCGCGTACCATTACTGGTAAACGTAAAAAAAGTCCCAGTCTGAACACTGGCAAAAGAGCATGAACAGGGAAAGAATGCATGAGCGCTGCAGGTTCTATTGAAAATTTGACAATAAAAGGGTTCAAGTCCATAGCTGATCTGGACAGATTCCCTCTCTCGAGACTCAATGTCCTCATTGGCGCAAACGGTGCCGGCAAGAGCAACTTTGTCTCATACTTCAGAATGGTCTCGGAAATGAGCGAAAAACGCCTTCAGAACTGGACGCAGCAAAAAGGCGGTGCCGAGAGAATTTTAAGCTTCGGGATCAAGGAAACCCCCCGGGTAGAATCGCTTGTCGAATTTGGCTCCAATGGCTACCAGTTCATTCTGGAACCAACAGTTGATGGAGGTTTTTTGCTCGCGCAGGAAAAACTGTTTGTCAGACAGCCGGATAACGGATCAGGATGGAAGCAGCTGGGCTCCGGAATCAGAGAGTCCGCTCTGAAAGACAGCCTCAAAGATACAGTGTTGAGCACGGCAGCCCAAAGCTGCTATGACGCAATCACAGGATGGAAGGTCTTTCATTTTCATGACACGAGTGACACAGCCAGCGTAAAACGCTGGGGTGCATTGCACGACAACCAGCATCTTTCCTCAGACGCATCCAATCTGGCTGCATATCTGTACAGGCTTCGTGAAGAACATCCGGATGTCTACGAAGAAATACGCAAAACCGCAAGGCTTGCCATTCCTTTTTTTGATGATTTTGTTTTACAGCCACGAAAACTGCAGTCTGGAGAAGAACAGATCCAGTTGCTGTGGAGGCAGAAAGACAGCGCCTATTCCCTTTGGCCAAGTCAGCTCTCGGACGGGTCCATACGCTTTATCTGTCTGACAACGGCTTTGCTGAAGCCCGATCCGCCTTCAACCATCATCATTGACGAGCCTGAACTGGGTCTTCACCCTTATGCCATAGTTCTGCTCGGAGCGCTGCTGCGTTCAGCCTCGCACAGAATGCAGATTGTCGTTTCGACCCAGTCGACTTCGCTTGTAAACGAGTTTGCCATCAGGAACCTGATCGTTGTTGAACAACAGAATGGTAAATCCATTTTTAACCGGCCTGATGAACAGGAGTTTGCTTCCTGGCTCGAAGCGTATGCGCTGGGAGAACTTTGGGAAAAAAATGTTCTGGGCGGGAGGCCGGGCTGAATGATCCGTGTTCACGTCATCTGTGAAGGCCAGACCGAAGAAATGTTCGTAAAGGAAGTGCTCGCAAGACATTTCAGGCCAATGCGCATTCAGCTCGTTCCCACGCTTATCGGAACGCAGGGAAAAAGAGGCGGCAATGTTACTTTGAAGCGCCTGTCTTTTGATGTCTGTACAAGATTGCAGGCCGACAGGCAGGCTTACTGTACGACTTTTTTTGATTACTACGGTCTACCCGACAATTTTCCCGGAAAGTATGAAGCAGGTTCAAAAACAGCCATCAGGGAGAAGGCACTGTGCATAACAGATGCTCTGGTAGCACATCTTCACCATACACTGGAGCCGGATGAAATGCACCGTTTTATCCCGTACATCCAGATGCATGAATTTGAAGCCCTGCTATTCAGTTCTCCGGCAGCGTTTGCCAGAGGAATCAACCGGCCTCATCTGGCAGCCTATTTTCAGAAAATCCGCGACAGTTTTGCTACGCCGGAAGATATCAATGACTCTCCGGTCACAGCTCCGAGCAAGCGCGTTACCAAAATTATCAGAAGCTACGAAAAACCGCTCAATGGTACTCTGGGCGCAATGGCAATCGGCCTGGATATCATAAGGAAGGAGTGTGTGCTGTTTGATGAGTGGATCAGCGCTCTTGAGAGCCTGAAGCGATATTGATTCACGTTCCCTGCCAGGAAGTGCAGCTGCAGGCCCGATCATTGCGCACGACTTATGACGGCGGCGCAATGGGTTTTGGTAAAATGGAGTGGAAAAAGGACGAGGATGCCTTTGATGAGGCGAGGCATAAAAAATAGTGTGTGCCGATATTTCTTTTTTTTGGGGAACTCTGTCAGGGACTTCAGAAGAGCGCCTTTTTACTTCCAGATCGGGAATGTATCTGGAAAGTAACGGGTAATTATTCAGTGTGTTGTATTTCAGGCAAAGCTGATTCATTGAATTTTTTTGCAGTCCTTTTATCAGAATCCGGCCTCCCTTGTGCGATTGTAACTATATGATTTTTTAAAAGAAGTGCTTTTTGCATGCAAGACAGGCATTTTAGTTACAGGGCGCATCAGAGCAGGCTTTTCCGGAGATATTCACGGACTTTTCCACAGACTTTTCCACAGACTTTGTGGATAGCAGAAAAAAGCCTGAATAATCGGGTGTTTACAAAAATTCCGTAGTGTATAACCTAAATTGATGCAGCAAATTATTCTCAAAGTCGCGATTGACGCCCCTCTTGACAGCACCTTTGATTATCGGTGGCTTGTGCAGACCGGGAGTGAAAGCGCACCACAGGTCGGACAACTGGTTCAGGTTCCTTTCGGCAGGCGTATGGTGATCGGTATGGTAACTGCAGTTTTATCCGATACCGAGGTGCATGCAGACAGATTGAAAGACATTGTTTCCGTCCGGGACGATATTTTCCCCGTCACCCCTGAATGGCTTGATCTGTGCGCTTTTGCTGCAGGTTACTATCAGCGACCGCTAGGCGAGGTGGCGATCCCTTCCCTGCCAAAACAGTTGAGAACGCTCAGGGCGGGAAAAGTGCGACAGACGCGCAGGACAGCCCGCAAAAAGAGTCAAAGTGCCGATGTCGCAACCGGTCAGCCAGAAGAACAGAAGCCTGTTTTGAATGAGGCCCAGTCAGCTGCAGTATCCCATATTCTGTCAGTTGAAGGTTTTTTGCCGATTGTTCTGCACGGCGTGACCGGAAGTGGTAAAACGGAAGTCTATCTGCAGGTGTTCGAGCAGGTACTGGCAAAAGATCCCGCTGCAACGGTCATGATACTGGTGCCGGAAATCAACCTGACTCCGCAGCTCGAAAGCAGCATCCGCGCCCGTTTTCCGGACACGGAAATTGCAGTTTTACACAGCAGACTCAGTGAGGGGGAGCGTGAGCAGAACTGGCTGTCAGCGCATCAGGGTCGCGCCCGTATACTGCTGGGCACCCGTATGGCCATTTTTGCATCGGTCCCCAGCCTTGCGCTTATTGTTGTGGACGAAGAGCATGATCCTTCCTACAAGCAGCAGGAGGGCCTTCGTTACTCTGCCCGGGATCTGGCTGTCTGGAGAGCAAGGCAGCTGAACATCCCGGTTGTACTGGGCTCGGCAACTCCTTCTGCCGAAAGCTGGTATAACGCACGAACCGGACGCTATCACAAACTGACGCTGCCTGAAAGGGCAGTCAGGCACGCGGAGTTGCCCTCGGTACGGCTTGTTGATACAAGCCGGGAAAGGCTCAGGGACGGCTTCAGTGCAGTGCTGATTGATGCAATCAATGAGCGGCTCAGCCGTAACGAGCAGTCGTTGCTGTTTCTGAATCGAAGAGGATATGCCCCGGTTCTGATGTGCGAGGCCTGTGGATGGGTCTCATCCTGTAAGCGCTGTTCGGCCTATATGGTTTTGCACAAACCGCAGCGCATGCTCTGCTGTCATCACTGCAGCCTCGAATTATATATACCGCGATCGTGTCCGACCTGTGGGTTTGTGGATCTGAAACCATTGGGAAGGGGAACACAGCGGATAGAGGAAAGTCTGCAGCATTTTTTTCCTGAAGCCAGCGTTTTGCGCATTGATGCGGACTCGACCCGCAAAAAGGACAGTCTCTCTTTGGCACTCGAAAGTGTTCATAGAGGAGATGTTGACATTCTGGTTGGTACGCAGATGCTCGCAAAGGGGCATGATTTCAGCAGACTGACACTGGTTGGCGTGCTCAATCCGGATATTGCCCTTTTTTCGCATGACTACCGTGCGGGTGAGCGCCTGTTTGCCCAGCTGATGCAGGTTGGAGGACGTGCAGGCCGACGTGCCGCAACGGATTCAGGTAAAAGTGAGGTTCTTATCCAGACACGCTATCCGCAGCATCCTTTGTACCAGTCCGTTTTAAAGCACGACTATGATGGCTTTGTGCATGAGCTGTTAGCTGAGCGCGAGCAGGCGGGTCTGCCTCCTTTTTCCCATCAGGTCTTATTGTGTGCCCAGGCAAGACAGCTGGAAGTTGCCCTGGCATTTTTGAGGGAAGCAAAACAGCTGGCAGAGCATCCGGGAATTGAGGTCAATGATCCGGTACCGATGTCCATGGTACGTGTCGGAGGCATGGAGCGTGCCCAGCTCCTTGTTGGAGCGGTGTCACGGGTTGATATGCAGCAGTTTCTCAGGCCGTGGGTTGCGCAATTGCGTCTTCTTAAAACGCGGGCTTCCTGGTATATTGAAGTGGATCCGGCATCTATCTGAAGGAGACGTAGAATCCGGATATCACCCGACCTTCACGGGATGAACGGCATCGGCAATGTTCGCTTTCGCCACCGTACAGAGCAGCAGGTCAGATGTCAATTCGTTGTACCCGTGGTGCTGCGCGGGCCATGGGTGCGCGTTTTTTGCCACGGGATACCTGTTTTAGCCGATGATATTTCCGGAGTACTTTTTCGCCGTAACCGAAATCGTGCGAAAACGCAGCTGCGCCAACATAACTTTTCAGCCCCGATTCAACAGAGCCACGCCTTGTGACGTATTCTTTCAGAATTTCTGCACCGACCATGATATTGGTGTACGGGTTTTTGGCTGCTTCAACGCCACCGAGTCTTTCAAAGCGTCTGGTATGCACGCGGGTCATGACCTGCATAAGACCTTGAGCGCCAACGGGGCTTTCCGCTTCGGGATTGAAACTCGATTCTATTGCCATGACCGCCAGTATGAGGTGTGGATCCAGCCCGATTTCATGGGCAGCAATGTATGCCATCAAAACAAAGAATTTGACTGCGTCCGGATCCCTTCTGTAGCGTGTGGAAATCCAGTCTGCCAGCCATTCTCTCTGATTGATGTTCTCGATCAGCAGGTTGGTGTATTCAGGCTGGTAGACCTCGAACCTGGGGCCAAGCCAGTTGATGGTCCACGGCTTGTGTGTAGCGGCACTTAAACTTTTGCCGACCGGAAAAATATGTACATCCAGTCCACGATTCGTGTGAAAGGAATAGAGAAAAAGATGGACACCCAGGACGAGAAAAGCAGCGCTCGCAGCAACGAGCAACCGTCGCCTCAGAAAAGAGGGAGCGTTCGCGTGTTTCTTGCCGGTATTTTGTTTCTGCATGTGGTATATCCCGGGAAAACTGCAATGCCTGCTTCTTAAGTTATTGTTTTTGCTGGGTGAGTTTGATACGAAAGAAGGGTTCCCCATCCGGTTTTCCCTGCTTTGCTCTTTTGATTGTAAGAGTACTTTTGCGCGAGGTCAAATGACCAGATGGCTCATTGTGGGTCTTTTGCTCATAAACTGAATGAGCAAAAGCAGGCAGTTCCGTATTCTGCAAGTGTTTTTTTATTTCGATTTTTTTTGCAAGAAAATGTAACAGTGGAAGAAAAAGAGTCATGTTGCACGGGTCGCGATTATATGTTTTTACCGATCTTTCCGGAAAAGGCATGGCGGCTGGTATTTTCCTTCATTTTTCCTGTCCGGGTTTGCCGGTTTTGTTGTAAAATCTTTTCTGGCGGGTCCCTGCGCATTGTATAGTGGTGAAACTGGTCAGGTCGGGAACGAAGCAGCCACAGCCATATTCTGCAAGTGCCGCAGACAAGGCTCGCCTTTTTCTGTCTGTTTTTTTATGACAATTGTT
>Ga0099364_10006722_pt1 | contig 16658 bp, 14 predicted proteins | sample TergutTh196P3_FD_73070 | JGI IMG/M metagenome (GOLD analysis project Ga0099364, IMG submission 73070) | Microcerotermes parvus P3 segment gut microbial communities from Pointe-Noire, Republic of the Congo - Th196 P3 | ecosystem: Host-associated > Arthropoda: Insects > Digestive system > Gut ... | reverse complement strand
CCGCATGATTTAGGGATAATAACATGAGGCGGTAATGGCTTATGTAAAGCGTCATGCTCAATGCCATCTCCGGCATCCAACGAATAATGCGCCTTGTGCCTGTACTTGCGGCGCCGGGACGTGGATTCTTCCCGCTCCGCTTCAAAATATATGGCCGCCGCTTCTTTCGTCATAGAAGCGGTGAACGCTTCCGCGTCCTCGTCCGTCACTTCCACAAAACAATCAAGTTCATATTCCGGGAACAATACACGCAGGTTAATTTCTTTCATCTTCCTGTCTCCAATCAAGTTTTTTAGGGGAAATGCAAAACTGATTGGCGACAGGCGGCGCTCTGGCACGGTTATTTGTAAAAAACATAAATCCCTTTCTACCGCCTAAAAGCGATGAAAGGGACAAAAAAAGAGCCGTATGAAATCCGCATACCTAAAAGCGCGTTGAAAGAATCAGTAAAAAACTGCTCTTTTCATACGGCTCTTGGGTGTCTGCGACTTTCATCGGCCCCGTGGCTCGGTTTGAGTATTAAATTTTCAGTTCGTTTTGCCTATAAATATCGTAGAAATCTTGTCCTGTTTCTGCGGAAATGTACGTTATATGTGGCTATCCTACCGCATTTTTTGCATTTTGCGCTGATATGACCCCTTGAATCTTCGTAAACAACAACCGTCGTATGATTGCAAAAGTGGCAAGCTATTCTGCGCGTTCTAAGGTTTTCTGTTCCTGCCGAGTGACGGCGTATTCTTGCAAGCACATCTACCGGCAATCCTTTTGATAAATCAAATTTCATTCTACACACCTATTCCTTATCCAACCATAATATTTAATGGGTCAAAAAACTCCGTTTCCTGTTTGTATTTCAAACATCCGATTTCTTTCAGTCTGATTATCACTGCGCTTTTTGACACTTTCAGCATTTTTGAAAGTTCCGTAATTTTCTGATAATCTGGTTCATTGAAGTATCCACCGAAAGATGTTGGTTTGCTTATCTTGCGTCCCGTGTTCAAATGGGATAAAATCGTGCTTTTCGGCATTAATAGCATCGCGCCTAATGAATTCGCCTGCCATTCACGCCAATCTTCTGTCTTTAACAGTTCATGGCAATTATATTTTTTACTTGAATTAAAATACCTGCGAGAATTGAACTCTACACGCTTTTCTTCAATCCTAGCAAGAATTTGATGAGCACACTCATGGGCAATCGTGAACCGGTTCTGATTGATTCTTTCAGCTTTCAGTAGCATTTCATCAAGGAAAATCGTGTCCTCTGCCACAGATAATACTTCATTACTATTAGAAATTTGCATTTCGACTATCATCCCTTTATATAATGTCAATCCCAAAACGCTGCCATCATCGGATAGTTTCCTGTACTCAATTCGCAAGCCAAGATATCTGCGGGCAAATAATTCCATGTCTACGCTTTGTGCATGACCTCGCGTTGGATATGGTGGAGCTGTGCCCCGACGCGTGGCTCATCCAAACGGCGAACCCGGTGTTTGAAGCGACCAATTATGTACTGCGCCACACGAAAGTAAAAGCAGTCGGCGTATGCCACGGGCATATCGAATACGAGGGCATTGCCCGTACGCTCGGGCTGGATTTATCCCGTGTGAGCGCCGTTGTATGTGGCTTTAACCATGTTACCTATTTGAAAAGTTTTCTGTATGACGGCAGGGACGCATACCCCCTGCTTGACGAGTGGATTGAAAAACACGCCGAAGAATACTGGAACAGCGACGAGTATCAAACCATAAAATCATATAGGGCGCCCGATTATCTCTCGCGGGGAGCGGTTGACGCATACAAACTATACGGCTTGATGCCGATAGGTGACGCCATACGCTCGGCGTCGCCTTGGTGGCATCACAGCGATTTGGAGACAAAAACCAAATGGTACGGTATAGGCGGCGGCTTTGATTCGGAGCATGGTTGGAAACTTTATCTTGACGAGAAAGACGTGAAGTATGAAAAACTGCGTGAGGCCGCCGCGTCGGGGGCTTCCCTACTGGATGTGTTCGGGCAGAAGCCGACAACTGAGCAGCATATCCCGTTTATTGATTCCTTGGCGAACGACCACGAACGCATCCTAACGCTCAACGTGCTGAACAACGGCGCGATTGCCGGGCTGCCGGATGATATCTTGACAGAGATTCATGTGCGGTGCAACGGACACGGGCTTTCGAGCCTTGCAATGGGGGCATTCCCGCCCAAAATAATGAACAACATCATGCTGCCGCGTCTTGCAAGGGCGGAGAATATCATGGATGCATTCTATCGCGGCGACAGGAGCGTATTGTATCTGATGGCTGCGGAAGACCCGCGTACACGCTCGTTCGAGCAGGCGAAAAACCTGATTGACAAATTATTGAGCCTGCCGTGGAACGCGGAAGCGGATAAGCATTACAGGTAAGAGGAGCAAAAACAAATCGACAGGCTTACGAAAAAAGGAGCTGATGCACAACAAAAAGTTGAACATCAGCCTCTTTATCTTTACTTCCCGATATATTTCTCATATGCCGCTTTTAACTCCGCAGCTTTTTGCTCCGGGCTGTTAGGGTTGCACCACGCACCCGCGCCGGTTTCGGAGGACGCGAAAAACTGCTGTTTGTCGGCGGCGCGGAGCGGCGGGAAAAACTCCACATGGAACTGCCAGATATCGTCAACATCCCCGCTGTTGACGGGCGCGTTGTGCATACACATCATGTACGGGAACGCCTTGTCAAACAGTACGTCATACATGCCGCAGCAATCGCGCAGGGTTTCGCCCAACGCATTGATTTCGCGTTCATTCATATCCGCAATGCTTGGGACATGGCGGTTCGCCGTAACATGGACGCCATATGTAAGCGGCGAGAAAAACGGCACATAAACGGTGAAATATTCGTTTTCAAACAAGATTCTGCGGCCGTCTTCCTTTTCCTGCTTTAATAAATCAAGGTACAGGTTGCCGCCTGTTTTCTCAAAGTATTCCGAAGCGCCCTGCATTTCCTCTGCGATTTTCTTCGGGATAAAGGGGTAGCCATAAACCTGCCCGTGGGGATGCGGCATGGTGACGCCGACGACGTCGCCCCGGTTTTCAAAGATGTAGACATATTTGATGGTTCCATCCGCGGCGATTTCAGTGTAGCATTGCTTCCAAAGCGCCGCAAGTTTGTGGACATGTGCATCGTCGAGTTCTTTCAGCGTTACCGTGTGCTTATCCGAATAAAGCAGCACCTCGCACACGCCGTAGGCCGGTTTCACCTCGAACAGCCCGCCCGCCACATCATCCGGTTCGGGCGGCGTCTTTGACAGCGCAGGGAAATCATTGGGATATCTGAAAACGTCAAAACCACCATCGGGCACATGCCCGCTCCCGGGGCAAAAAGGGCACCAGTTCTCCGGCATTTGCGGACGGCCCTGCCTATGCGACGCGACCATGACCCAATCTTTTGAAATGGGATTGTAACGAAGTTCCGCCACGATAACGCCTCCTTGACTTAAATTTTATCGATACGGCGGCATCCAGTCTTTGTGCGCTTCAAATAAATCGTCGCAAAGCGAAACGATGTCGTCTATTGATAATTCCGAGGCGGTATGCGGGTCAAGCATCGCCGCCATGTATACATCCTCTTTTTTGAGGCTGCGGGCGGCTTGCAAAGTTAAAAGCTGTACACCTATGTTTGTGCGGTTCAGCGCCGCGCACTGCTCCGGCAACTTGCCGACATAAACCGGATTCACGCCGTTTTTGTCAATCATGCACGGGACTTCAACGCAGGCTTCTCTTGGCAGGTTTGCAATAAGCCCGCCGGTATTCGGCACATTCCCATGCACGCAATAAGGCTGGCCGGTCTCACACGCTGCGATGATGCCCGCCGCGTATTCCTTGGTAAATTCATGCTCCAGCTTGTCGTTTTCGACAACCTTTTGGCGAAGCTCTTTCCATTCCTCCATTTGCTCAATACAGCGGCGCGGGTATTCATCCAACGGGATATTATACCGCTCTATCAGCTCCGGGTATTTTGATTTGATGAACCACGGGGTATACTCCGATAAATGTTCACTCGATTCGGCGATGTAATAACCAAAACGCAGCATCAGTTCAAGGCGGGTTTTGTCTTTCTTCGCGTGCTCAAAATCGCGCTTGCCATCAAGGAAATCCTTTGCCCTTCGTTTGATTTCGGGATATAAATCGCTGCCGTCCTTATCCTCGCATTTTAAAAGCCACGCCATATGGTTGATACCGGCGATTTCCCAGCGGCAGCCGTCCAGCTTATCCAGCATATCCACATCAGTGAGCAGCTCTTTCACGCACACCTGAACGCTGTGGCAAAGCCCGAGGGTGCGCACATTTGTGTATTTTTGCAGGTAGCCTGTGAGGATTGCCATGGGGTTTGTGTAGTTCAACAATAAAGCATCGGGACATTCGTGTTCGATATCTTTCGCAAAACCGTCAAGCACCGGGATGGTGCGCAGCGCACGGAAAATACCGCCGACGCCGATGGTGTCGGCAATGGTCTGGCGCAAGCCGTACTTCTTCGGGATTTCAAAGTCGGTAACGGTGCAGGGCTCATATCCGCCAATCTGTACTGCATTCACGATATATTTTGCGCCCTTTAACGACTGCGCCCTGTCAATGCTTTTGGTTATCGTAACGTCAGCACCGATATTTTTTGCGATGTGTTTCAGCATGGTTTCGCTGTCCGAAAGACGCCCGGCGTCAATATCATGCAGGGAAATGTCAAGGTCTTCGATATCATCGCGCAGCATACAGTCGCCTAGGACACTCTTCGCAAAAATTGTGCTGCCCGCGCCTAAAAATGTGATTTTTGGCATTGTGTTTCTCCTTTTACTATTTGATTGCGCTGTCAACCATACCTTTGATAAAATATTTTTGCAGGAAAAGGAATATGATTATGATTGGCAACACCCCAAGCGTGGCCGCAGCCGCAGCTCCAAAGACATCCGAGCCAACCTGGGCAAAAAAATCCGACACCGCCAGCGTCACCGACCGGATGCGCGGCGACTGTAGGAAATAAAGCGAAAACTGATAGTCGTTCCAGCAGGTGACGCCTGTTAAAATAATGACGGATATGGTTACGGCCTTTAGCTGCGGCATGATGACGCTGAAAAAAGTCCGGAACGGGCCGCAACCGTCAATCGCGGCAGCCTCGTCCAACGCCATGGGAATCGTGGAGATGAAGTTCGTGAACAAGAAGATGGCAAGCGGCAACTGAAAGGTCAGCATCAACACGATGACTCCGTGATAGGTGGAAATGGCGTCGAAAAACAGCATGACCCTGTAGAGCGGCACAATGATGCTCAACGGAGGAATCATCATGACCCCCAATACCGCCAAGCGCACAAATTTGTTGAGCTTCGTTTTGTTGCGCGCAAGCGGAAAGGCAGCCATAGCGCCTACAAAGGCGATTAGAATCACGGCTGTCAGTGTGATGATAAAGCTGTCCCGCATCCCTTGTATAATTGCCCCATTTAAGGCGGTGCGGAAGTTGTCAAGATAAAGATATCCGGGCATGACCCAGCGGGACGACGCATCGGCAGGATGCTTAAACGCTACGCCCAGCAGGATATAGAACGGCACGATATACAAAAAGAGGATGGGGATTGAAACGAAGTAACACCACCAATTTCTCTGTTTCACATCGTCACCTCGATTCGGTCAAAGAGTTTCAGCGCGACAATGGTTGTGGCGAGGATAAGCAGGAAAGTAAACACGCCGATTGTGGAGGCATATCCGGCCCTTTGGACGTTAAAGTATGTATATGTCAGATAAGTCGTGAAAGAATGTGCGCCGGTGGATGGCGACGGCGGGGTCAGCGCCCGGATGATGTCAAACAGCTTCAGCCCGCCAATCAGATTGATGATAACGGAGGAAGTAATCGCTGGAAGAAGCAGTGGAAATGTGATGCGCCAGAACCGCGTCCAGGCGCTGACGCCGTCAACCATCGCAGCTTCTTTATACATGGTGGGAATGTTTTGCAGCCCCGCAAGATAAATGACCATCGAAACCCCCATGTATTGCAGGGTGTTTACGATTAGGATAACGGTCACTGTACGGTTTGGGTCGGCAAGCCAGTCCACGCGCGCGGAGCCAAACAGAAGCATCACATCGTTAAGGGCCCCGCCTCTGAATTGCAGAATAAAGAACATGACATAACCCATGATTAGCGGCGCTATCATAACAGGCAGATATGCTATGGTACGCACGATTCCGCGCCCGCGGAATTTCCTGTCGAGTAATAATGCCATCGACAGGCCGATGATATTCTGAAATAAGGTGCTTCCAAACCCGTATATGATGGTATTGCTGAATACCCGCCTGATAACATTGTCTTCAAAAAACGTCTCGTAATTACGCCACCCTACATATTCATAGTCAGGCAGGAACCCGTTCCAATTCGTGAAAGAGATTCTTACGCCGTCAATGAACGGGTACAACACAAATACCGCAAACAAAACCAGTGCCGGAAGGTAAAACAAGTTTAAATGGCGACTTTTTTTCATACCATCACTCCACTCCTCAACATTAGTAAGCGGACGGGTTTCCCCGCCCGCTTACCTTACAGTATATACAAAGCTCTAAGTTTTGATTGATTATTGATTGAACAATTCGTTAAAGCTGCGTTCCATGTGGCGAATCACATCGTCTCTCGACATGGTGCCGTTGAGCGTACCGAACATGGTGTCGCACAAATCGTTCCACATGCCGCTCGGAAGAAACGCGCGGTCAAAGTAAGGGAAAGTTCTGACGTTGGCATATTTTTGGAAATCGGCTGTCAGGAAGCCCATGTCGGTTTGTACGCCGGTGAATCCGGCAACGGTGCCGTTGGCTTCGGCAAGTTTAATCATGATGTCGGGGCGCGCGATGAAATCAAGGAATGCCAGAGCTTCGTCCGAGTGCGGGCTGTCCTTCCACACGCCAAGCGCAAGGCGCTCGCCTGCGATAAGGGTATGGGTGTCGCCGGGGAAGTAGGCGGGAATCGGCATCATGCCGATGTTTGCGGAACCGGCTGCGGCAGCGTCAATCGCGGCATAGTTGCCAAAGAATGTGAATGCCACATTGCCTCTGCCAAGCTCGGTTGTAATGGTTTCATAGTTGGCGGTCAGCGCGTCTTCGTTGAAGAAGCCGCGTCTGTTCCAGTCGGCAACCATGTCATAGAAGATGCCCCATTTTTCCCAGTCAAATGTACCGTTTACAAATTCTTCACGATAATTTTCATTTTCATAAGTAATGAACATGGACGGGGGAATCCAGTCACCGACCTGGCCAAGGGTCCAGTCGTCGAGGCCGCCAACCATAATCGGGGTATGGCCTGCCGCGCGGACCTTTTCACAAACTTCCTCGAAAACAGACCAATGGGTAATGTCGTCAACGCTCACGCCGATTTCGTCGAGGATATCGCGGTTGTAGTTCATACCCGCGATGTCAATGTCGGCGGGGAGTACCAAAAGGTTTCCGCCATTGTCGGTGATAACGCCGCGAATCTGCTCAGACACTTTGCCGGCCCACGGCTGGTCGTTAAGCGGGCGCAGGAAGCTGCCATAGCGCATGACCGCCCAACCGTGGGTTGAAAACACGTCGGGCAAATCGTTCGTGGCCATTTTTGTCCGCATCAGGGCTTCGTAGTCATTGGCAGGGGCTGCGTATTCGACCTGGATGCCGGTTTCATTGGTAAACATCGCAATCACTTCCATGAATGCTTCGTTGGCCTGACCGGTCATGTTTGTCCAGATGTCGAGGGTGGCGTCGCTGGCGGGTGCCGCAGGCGCTTCGGGAGTCGGGGCGGCCGGAGCAGCAGGTGCGGGGGCGGGAGCCGGTGCCGCTACCTCGGGCGGGGGTGCGGAGCACGCCGCAAATACTGTAGCGACTAGTATCAATGCCGTAAGTATGGCAAATAACCGTTTTTTCATTGTTGTTCCTCCAAATTTTTAATAGTTTATTCGTATAAAAGGCTTTACATAAAGTTTAAAGAAATTTTACATAAATTTCAAGGATTCTTTTCTATACTTTTGGTGTTCTTTTCTATACTCATTCTTGTGATTCGTCAGTTTTCTAGTATAATAAGGGGTAATGAGGTGGTATTGTGCGCCGTTCTTTTGGGTTATGGCTGTTTGCGCTGTTTGCGATGAGCGTCATTGTTCCGCTCGCTATCTTTTCCGTTGCCATCGCGGCGTACTTTAACCGCGTGTTTGTTGAGGAAACGAACAATATGTTCAGCAACACGCTGTATTCGGTTTCGCAACATATTACAACCTATACCGCGGACTTGGGCCGCCTTTCCATGACCCCGTATTTCCAGCCTGAGATGATGTCCGCCCTGACAGACATTAACAGCGGCAAATATTTTACCGACCCAGTCACGGCGATGCGGGTCAGCCGGTATTATCATATTGCGTTTTCGCAGCAGCTTGCAACCGCGCGCAACGATGTGGTAAGCGTTCTGTTTGTGCCATACAGCGAAGATGTGGACGCGGGCTTCCTTGTGCGGCGCCACATGGCGTCCCACCGGATTCTAAGGGATATGAACGCAAGGGATACGGATTGGTACAAAAGTGCCGTTGCGGCGGATGGCGCGCTTTATTTTTCACAGGGCGGTACGCCCGATTATCTAAAGGAAACAAACCCTTACCACTTTCATACAGACCAAAGCCTCAGCATATTTTCAGTCGTGCGCCTGATAAAAGACCCGGCAAGCATGCGCCCCGTCGGCGTGATAAGGGTAGACGCGATGAACACGGTTATCAGTGATATATTCCGCAATATTTTAACGACGCCATCCTCCATGCTGATGCTGCTTGACGCGAACAACGAAATTATTTACAGCAGTGCGGAAAATACTCCGGAGCTTTTAAACGCGGCGGTGGCTGGCGCGGAACGGGTTTTCGATGAACATGATTCTTATTATGTTTCCATCGCGCCTATTGCCTCAACGCCATGGCGACTGTGTTACCTCGCATCGGAGCGGGATATCCGGCAGAGGACGTCCATGATTTATCTTGTTTCCGCGCTGTTCGGGTTGGTATTTCTGGCGGCGGCGTTTCTGATTTATTACAACCGTTCACGCAAAACAGTCCAGTCGATGGACGAGCTTCTTCTGGCGATGAAAAAAATCGCCGTCGGCGACTTGGATATACACCTTGATATTAAGCAGGAAAGCTACCTCGGGGCGATTGCTGACAACTTAAACCAAACGGCAGAGAGGCTTGACACGCATATCAAAAGCGAGTACAAAGCCGTTTTAAATCAGCGAAACGCCGAGTATCGCGCGTTGCAGTCACAAATCAACCCGCATTTTTTGCACAATACGCTGTCGGGATTCGTGACGCTCAACCGCATCGGGCAGCGCGACGCGCTGGAACAGTCTATCATCAGTCTGGGCGGCCTGTTCCGGTATGCTGCAAAACAGGAAAATTTAAGCACGGTGCAGGACGAGTTCGGTTTTTTGGAGCAATATCTTACCCTGCAAAAAATGCGGTTTGCGGACAGGCTCACATTCGAGGTCTTCTGCACATCAAAGGCCGGGCGGGTGATTATCCCGAAACTACTGCTCCAGCCGCTGGTTGAAAACGCGATTGTCCACGGCATGGAGCCTTATGACACCGATTTACACATAGAAGTACACGCGGAAATGCAAAACCATCTCGGATGCAGATGCCTTTTCATTGTCCTGAGCGATGACGGAGCGGGCTTTGACGCCAGATTTATTGGCCCGGATAGCCTTGGTCTTGCGAATATCATGGAACGGCTGGAGCTTTTTAACGAAAACTCTTTTTTTCAAATCCGAAGTAAACCGGGACATGGCTGTAAATGCGTGATTGTCCTGCCTGACAACAACGGGGGAAACGTATGTTAATACTGATTTGCGACGATGAACCGATGGTGCGCATCGGTTTAAAGAGTATGCTCGAAGAACTCGAACCGGAGACGCATTCCTACGTTGAAGCGGTAAACGGGTGCGAGCTTGTAGAAAAAGCGGCACTTCTGCCCGACCTTGCGTTTGTTGACGTGCAAATGCCGGTGATGGACGGGCTTTCCGCAATCGAAGCCGCAAGCGAAACCAGCCCCGCGACAAAATGGTTTTTACTGACGGGACATTCGCAGTTTACATACGCGCAAAAAGCCGTTCAGCTCGGCATCTCCGATTATCTGCTAAAGCCGGTCGGCATCAAGGAAATCGCCGGTGTCATGGAGAAAGTCCACAAGTGGAAAAACGACAACACACTGGTAAAAAGCTATTTGAAAACAGTAACCGATGTGGACTTTGACCCATCATCGCCGCAGAAGATGGCATTGCGGATACAGGAAATGACGGATACGCAAGCAAGCGGAGAGCCTTATGCCGACATCGTTTCAAAGGCCAAATCATATGTGCAGAGTCATTACCAGAATGACATCGGCGTGGACTCCATCGCCGGGTATTTGAATATCACGCCGAATTATTTAAGCCGGGTATTCCGCAGCCAAACCGACGTGAAGCTGATTGAATATTTAAACGAAGTCAGGATTTCGAAAGCCAAAAACATGTTAAACAACCCGAATATCGCCATCAAGGATGTGGCGCGGCTTGTGGGTTACCAGAGTGCAAAGCATTTTTCGAAGGTCTTTTATAAAATTGCGGGAACAACGCCGTCGGAGTATCAAAAGAAAAGGAATGACAATTTGCTATGAGCTTTGATTACGAAAAAATTAAATCCCCGCTCTTTTTCAGGGAAAACCGGCTTGACGCTCATTCCGACCATAAATATTTTCGCAGCAAAAGCGAAGCCAAAGCAAACGAAAGCAGTTTTCGCTATCTGCTGAACGGCTGCTGGAAGTTCAGTTATGCAAAGAATTACGGCCTTGCGCCGAAAGGCTTTGAAAGACCCGGTTTTGACTGTAAAAGCTGGGATGACATCACGGTTCCCGGACATATCCAGATGCAAGGTTATGATGTGCCACAATATGTGAATATACAGTACCCGTGGGACGGTGTCGAGGAAATTGAGCCGGGCGGAATCCCAACGGATTTTAACCCGGTGGCAAGCTATGTGAAATATTTTGCCGTGCCCCCCCAAATGCGCGGGGAAAAGTTGTACATATCCTTTCAAGGCGCGGAGAGCGGGCTTGTGCTGTGGCTGAACGGCGAATACGTCGGCTACGCGCTTGATAGCTTCACCCCGTTGGAGTTTGAGCTTACGCCATATCTCAAAGACGGTGAGAACAAACTTGCCGTTCAAGTGTTCAAATTCACGGCGGGAAGCTGGATAGAAGACCAGGATTTCTTCCGGTTTTCAGGGATTTTCCGTGACGTATACCTGTTTACTGTACCCGACATACATGTCTGGGATTTAAAGATTGAGACACAGCTTGCGGAGGATTTCTCTTCCGCTGTATTGTGTGTTTCTATGAAGTTTTCTGAAAACATAAAGTGCAGCGTAGAAGCAAGTCTTGCTTTCGCGGATGAAATAATATCTTCGCAAAAGATAGATGTAACCGGTGATACCCGGATAGAACTGCCGGTGCCTGCCCCGCATTTGTGGAGTGCGGAGAAGCCGCATCTTTACGGGCTTACGCTTGTTGTCCGCGACGAGAAGGGCGGGCTTCAGGAAATCATCACGCAGGATGCGGGCTTCCGCCGCTTTGAACTCATTGACAACATAATGCATATTAACGGCAAGCGGATAGAGTTTTACGGCGTAAACCGCCATGAATTTTCCTGTTACACTGGGCGTGTCCTCACAAAAGAACAGATGGAATACGACGTCATAACCATGAAGCAAAACAACATTAACGCGGTCAGAACGTCGCATTACCCCAACGATTCGTATTTTTACGAGTTGTGCGACAAATACGGCCTGTATGTGATTGACGAAGTGAATCTGGAATCCCACGGCCTTTGGGATTTGATAATTACCGGCGAAAAAGATATCAATTGTGCACTGCCGGGCGATAATCCCGACTGGCGGGACATTGTGCTTGACCGTGTGGATTCCGTTTTTGAGCGCGATAAGAATCATCCGGGCATATTAATCTGGTCTTGCGGGAACGAAGCCTACGGCGGCAAAAATGTTCTTGATATGTCGAACCGTTTCCACGAGCTTGACAGTACGCGCCTTGTGCATTACGAAGGCGTGGCATTAAACCGCGACCCCCGGTATCCCGATACCACCGACATTTACAGCGAGATGTACACCTCGGCGGCGAAAGTGGAGGAACATCTCGAAAAACACCGCGACAAGCCGTTTATCCTGTGTGAATATGCTCATATGATGGGAAATTCCGGCGGCGCGATGCATAAATATATTGAACTGATGTCGAAAGACCCGTTGTATCAAGGCGGCTTCATCTGGGATTTCATCGACCAGAGCATTGTCAAAAAAGACCGGTACGGCAAGGAGTTCCAAGCCTATGGCGGTGATTTTGGCGACCGGCCGTGCGACTATAATTTCTGCGGCAACGGCATCCTTTACGGCGACAGGAAAACCTCGCCGAAAATGCAGACGGTAAAATATAATTATCAAGGAATCATCGTGAAAATCACAGATGATAAAGTACTGGTAACCAACAAAAACTTGTTTACGAATACCGATGAATATAGCTGTGTGGTGATGCTTGAGAGAGACGGTATTGAAATCGAAAGCCAACTACTTCAAACAAACGCTGCGCCGTTATCAGAAGCGGAATATCATTTGCCGCTTGCAATCCCATCGAAGCCGGGAGAATATGCTGTGACGGTTTCGTTCCATCTTAAAGAAGGTACTGCGTGGGCGAAGTGTGGGCATGAAATGGCGTTTGACCAGCTTATTGTGAAAAAAGCGACACCTGAAACCGTGTGTGATATGCCAATCAGAATCATTCGCGGCGGGCATAATTTCGGCGCTCAAGGAGAGAATTTCAGTGCGATATTCTCAAAAACGCGCGGCGGACTGGTATCATACAAATACGCGGGGCACGAGATGATTGAAAAAATACCCATGCCGAATTTCTGGCGCGCACCGACGGATAACGATGCTGGCAACCTGATGCCGGCGCGGTATTCCCAATGGAAAATTGCCAGTATGTACGCCGTGCCTGCATACATGATTCCCGGAAATGACGATAAAAAGCTGGTATTGGAAAAAAGGAGAATTGTGCAATCATCACTTTTATTTACCATTTGCCGACATCTCCCGCCGCCGAATGTGAAGTCAAATATACGGTGACGGGTGACGGCAAGGTAAAAGTGGACGTTATCTGTGCGCTGAAAGATTTGCCGCCAATGCCGGAGTTTGGCATGATGTTCAAGTTATGCGCTGATTATAACAACTTGGAATGGTTCGGCACGGGCCCCGAAGAGACCTACATTGATAAAAAATCCGGCGCTAGGCTTGGAATTTACAAAAACAAGGTTTCCGACAACATGGCGAAATATTTAGTGCCGCAGGAATGCGGCAACAAAGTGGGCGTCAGGTACGCAAAACTAACTGACAATATGGGCAGGGGATTCATCTTCACTGGCGATGAAATGGAGTTTTCCGCGCTGCCCTACACGCCCCACGAACTTGAAAATGCGATGCACCACTATGAGCTGCCGCAGGCACACTATACGGTTGTGCGTGTAAACATGCGGCAAATGGGAATCGCCGGCGACGACAGTTGGGGCGCCCTGACACATGAGGAATATCTGCTGCCAACTGATACGGAGCTTTCATTCTCATTTTGTTTTATGGGAGTTATTGGTGAAAAATGAAAAGGAAATGGTTAAAATACACGTTTCAAGGCTGAATGTTCTGTCCTGATTGAATGTTAAAAATGTGTTTACACAATTTTTAGAAAAATACAGCGACTAGCCTTGCAAGAGAAACGGCTATACTTTATAATCCCTGTTTACGGAAATCTTATTTACATAAGCGCAAGTACCGTCAAACTGTATAATCCTAAATACAAGTTTACGCATTGTGCCGGATTTCATATGCGGTAGTATCATTAGTTTTAGCTACTGGGCAAGCAATGCCTTTTCCCGGTATTTCTGCGAAATACGTCCAAACGCTGCTTGTTGGGAGAACCCAAACCCCTAAATCCACCGGGCTGTCCCGGTGGATTTTTAAGCCACTCCGCGTCTGCATTGCCCCTGCGGGACGAGTTCGGAAATGGAGTGCGTTCACAGAATCGCAACATATACAAATACCCCTTTCACAAAAAATTATCGGTCGTGTGCGCGCCCCTGCGCCTGCTCGGAATCCCTGTAACCAAGAAGCCGCTGGACATTTTGCTGTGCCGTCAGCACTTCCAGCATGTAGCTTTTTTTAGAACTGCGCTGGGCATAAAGCGTTTTTTTCTCAGCGGAAAGGGCGGCGTACTCCTGTTTTAACATATTCATGGTGGGCAGTTTTTCAAGACCAAGACTGTCAAAGTATGCTTTAGCGGCCTTGCGGCTATTGAGCGCCGTTTCATGTTCGGACTTGTATTTATTAGAAAACTTCTGCCGCCGGTACTCGGCATAAATATCTTTCGTCTTGATATAAACGCCGATGTGTTTTTGCAGTTCGGATATTTCGCCCTGCCGGATATTTATTTCATCAATCCGACTCTGGCCGCTGCCGTAATCATCTTTGGCTGCCTGTGCCGCTCCGTCCAGTTTTTCCAGCTCGTCAAGGCCGTTTTCCTGTAAAAACAGTAAGGTCTTGGCCGCTTGCTTGAGATTAAATGTTTTCGCCCAGCGCTCATAACCGGGAGAATTTTGTGCTTTGATAGGCTTCATCCATGTGGCGGCCAGAAGCATCCCCCTTTCTTAGTTTTGGAAAGCAAAAAGCGCGGTATCACGCCCTTTAAAGAACACGATATGCTTCGGCGGAATTGTGGTTTTGTCCTTTGTCACAGCAAAGTCAACGCCATATTTCCGGGCAACGCCCTCAAAATCCTTGATATTTTTATCGCTCATTTCAATACTGCTAACACCTGCGCCCTGCCCCACAAGTTCCCGGACGGTCTGCTTGCCGTGATGTTCATAATCAGCCGGCGCCTTGTCCTGTTTTTTCGCCGCCACGTTTTTTGCTAAAGACAAAAACGCATCCATCGCTTTCGCAAGGGTGCGCCCGGTGAGTTTACCGCCGCTGATAACCAGCGCAACAGCTTTTTCGTTGATTTGGTCGTTATCGACTATATACCGACGCTCCTTTCCAAAAATAATAATGCCGGAAGATTAACTCCCGGCTTCGGATTTATCGGATATTTCTGATTGGGGCAATATGCCGTAACCGGCAAGGAGGTTATAGAGAAACCAACGCCCCTTTTGCGTCCAGCACATATGGATATATGCTTTGCCATTCCGGTAATATGTGTTGGTTATGGTATATCTTTTGCCGTCATGTTCATGATACAGCACCCACGTTCTGTTGGTTTTGTATCTGAACTGGACGCCAAGCGCGTGAAGCAGCTTGTTGAACATAGCCGCTGTCATGCCGTAATCCTTTGCGATAACCGTAGTTAATACAGCGCCGGGGCATTGCAGGATAATGTCATAGTAGCGCGCTTTCGGCATCAGCTTTTCGACATCCCCCTCAAGCGCCTTTTTTCTAGCACGTTCATCCTTTAGCTTCGCAAGCAGTCTTACAGCGGCTTCGGGATTTTCGATTAGGCTGTCAAGCACATCGTCTGTGATATATGCGCCATGCTTGCGGATGGAGGGCAGCACCTCGTCAAAGACCCATCTTTCAAACTTTTCAGCGGCGGGAAGTTTGGAGCGGATGATAAGGCGGTATAAATCGCCCTCGGGAATATAGTTTACTTTTTGGATAACCCGCGCTCCATGCTGATTTAAGGTGGGGGTGTCCATTTTGGACACCCCCTTGCAATGTGTCCGTATCGCCTTTTCCGGCTCCTTGTAGCCGAGAATTTTTGCACACTCCGTAGCCGGGAAAAACGGCTTGCCGTCAATCGTCATAACTTCCAGTTTGCCGAACTCGCTGTTCTCAAAAACTTGTATGCTATTTTGCATAAGCACATCCTTTCCATTATCTCGCCGCCTGCCTCGGGCGGGTATTCGTTTTCTTCATATCCTGCAAGCACTCGTTCCAATCTTTGCCGTGTGCCGGGGCATGGACGGTTACTCTAACGTGCGGGTGCAGGCCCGCCAGTTTTTCTTTAATGCTTTTTGCGGCAACTATCCCCGCGTCATCGTTATCAAGACACAAGGCCACACGCTTAACCCCCGGATTTTGTTCTAAAAACCGTAAGAGCGCTTTCGGGGAAACGCCGCCTAAACTAAGGCGGCAGCAATCAAAATCCCATGCTTCCGCTTTGGCTAACGAAGCATGGGATAGCGCGTCAATACTGCTTTCAAAAACCGCAATCACTCCGGCGCCGCTGTCTTTTTCCGGCGGCAGCACAAAGCCGTAAGATTTATCGCTCCCCGAAATATCCCGGCGGGTATTATCCTTTGTGCCACGAATAAATGCCGATTTTTCCGTACCTTTTTCATCCCTGCCGACAAACACGCAATCGCCGTTTTTGCTTTCATACAGGATTTTAACGGCAATACAGCGTATGAGTATATCACGGTCAATCCCCCGGCTGCGGAGGTAGGCGATTGCCCGGTCGTTGTTCTTATGGGCTGGGGGAAGATAGAATGGTTTACGCTCCTGTGCCGGTTTTGGCGGCGGGGCATTATACTGTGGGGCTTTTTCTCCGGTGAGCATTTCTA
>Ga0099364_10006721_pt1 | contig 16658 bp, 10 predicted proteins | sample TergutTh196P3_FD_73070 | JGI IMG/M metagenome (GOLD analysis project Ga0099364, IMG submission 73070) | Microcerotermes parvus P3 segment gut microbial communities from Pointe-Noire, Republic of the Congo - Th196 P3 | ecosystem: Host-associated > Arthropoda: Insects > Digestive system > Gut ... | reverse complement strand
TAAATGGCGTCGCGGCGCCATATCGCATCCGTGCTTTTGTCGGTCAGCCTGGGGTACGCCATCGCCGCGCCCGAAACAGGGGGACGGTTCTCTTGTTTCATGTTGCTTGACGCAGGAGAACCGTCCCCCTGTTTCGCAAGTGAACCGTCACCCTGTGTCCCCTGCGCCCCCTCTTGTGTCCAGCCGTACCCAGCCGATCCGCCGTAAAGCGTGTCGGCGTCCACGCCCAGAAACCCTTTTTCCACCGAAAATGTGCCCATTATGTCAAAGCGCCCGTTTTCCATGCCATGCATATCGATTTGCGGCCCAAAATCGAAGCCTTTTGCGAAAAGCCCGTAGCGCATGTGCAACGCCTCAATTTCCGCCAACCGGAGCTCGTCCTCATAGACCAGCGGGAGCCGCCTCTTCCAACTGCCGGCATTGGACGGCCCGGTCACCATGTCGTCATAATAGACATTTTCGGACAGCGCGACAATCTGCGCCCAGCAGGACGTCGCCTCGGACATCAGGCGCCTCGCCCCGGCCAGCCCGCTGCCGTCGCCGGTCGCTAAATACGCCGCGAGCCTGATGCCTGCCTTTATTTTGTATGAGTGATAGCGCGCAAGGTATGCCATGATGCGAAAATCCGTTATACTCGACCGCAGCTCCTTATCGCCGCCGCCGGGGCGTGAACCCGCGCTCGCATCTGCATCTGCGCCCACGTCGCCGCTACACGCGCCCGCATCAACGCCCAAGCCTCCGCTGCGCGCGCCCGCATCAGCGTCTAAGCCGCCGTTCCTGCCGCCACTCCCACTTTCGCCCCCGTCCGAACTCCTGCTCGAGCATCTATCCACACTATCCAAAATTTCGTCGCTCCAGCGCCGAAACATCGCCGCCGCCTGCTTCGGGGTCAGCTTGCCGCTCTGCCTGCCATCCAGCGTATTTTGGATGTAATCGGGGATCGTGCTTATGACGCAGCGGTCGCTGGTGGGCGTTTCTATATAAAACTCCAGCAGCCCGCCGGTGTCTATCTCCGGCCAGATATACATATTCGGATCGCTGAGCGAATACTGCACTAAAAAAGTGATCACCCGGCTGGACAGGCTGTACGCCCTCATCAAATGCTCCGCTGCCTCGGCGCCGATCCTTTCGCGCAGCTCCCCCTCCCAAACATCCGGCGCCAAATCCGGATTGTACGCCATGCGCCCGAACAGCAAGTAGAACATCCAGTAGCGTTCGTACTCGTGCGTATAATATTCATCGCTGCGATGCTTAAATATCCGCCAATAGCCGGGCTCGTTGCCATATCCCTTTTGCGCGAGCGGGGGGTTGATCTCAAAGCCCTCGGCGCCGCCCAGTCTGCAGCTATGCACGAAGCGCCTGACATAGTCAGGATCGCCCCACAGCAGCAGCCGGGGCGAGCCGAGCGCCCACGCCTGCCACATGAAGCGGTAGTCCATCGGCTTGTCGAGCAGGTTGCCGTAACTGTAGCCCTCGGGCTTTATCTTGCACGGCTGGTACGGCGCGCCCATGAACTCCGCCCAATATTTCATTGAGACGCGCAGGTTGGGGCACATTTCTTTCACGGCTTCGGTGGTCCCGGGCTCGGCCAGCCAGCCCCGATAGTCCATCAGCCTGCCGGTCTCCGCGACGGCCTTGAAGATTGTGTTCTGAAAAAACCGCGTCTGGAACTCGCGCGGGATGCCCGACTCGTTATTCACGCGCACCTGTATTCCGGCAATGCCGGGAAAGTCCGTGAGCATCGCTTTCGCGCCGCGATATATATAGTCTTCCAAAATTTCGTCCGTCAAGCCTACGATATTGTTGGCTTGCATGTGGCGCCCCGTCTTTTCGTTCCAGGGGCAAATCTGCCATATCCCCAAAACAAATGATATGCCGCGCTCCTGCGCCAGCCGCGTAATGAACCCCATCATTTCGTGGTTCTTGTCTATCGTCGCGTCGTCTATGTCGACTGGCCTGACCATCGGGTACTTGGCGTCCCGCATGAAATATGCGAAAACCGGCGACTGGTATGACGACTGGTGCGAAAACACATAGTTGAACGCGTTGATCCTGCAACGGGCGAGCATATTGAAATAATCCGTCCAATACTCTTTGGAGTAAAAGCGCTCCGCTTCCAAGTGCCGGTTGTGCGCAAATTCAAATATGCCCCGCGTCTTAAGATACGGGCTTTCGCTGACGTTCGCAAGCGGCAGCTTCTTATCCAACGCCTCCGCAAGCGACAGGCACGCGTACATAAGGCCCACGTCGTCGTAGCCGGCCACAATGATTGTACCTTTGCATGCGCCGATACTAATGCCATAGGCCTCGCTGACCTCGTCGACGCTGACAAGCCCGTCGGACGCATATCGGCGGATAGCGTCGCTGCCCAGTATTGTCCCCGCGACTACCTTTTCCGAAATAGCGCCAACCTGCGTCGTCTGCATCGCCTGCATCGCCCGCGTCGCCCGCGTCGCCTGCGTCGCCTGCATCGCTCGCATCAACTCGCCCAAGCCATATTGCGCCGATGCGCCCACGGCGCCTAAAACATTTATGATATTATCCGCCATATTCCCCCCTGTTTGCTCACGCTGCATGTGCTACGTCTAACACGCCTGCGAGACATGTGCAAAGCCAGCGCGTACGCGCTCGTGTGCGCTCGTGTGCGCAACGCCGAATTTGACTGCTTACGCAACGCCGCACGTGACTGCTTACGCAACGCCGAATGTTATTGCTTACGCAACGCCGCGCGTCCGCATCGTATCTTGTCTAAATTAATGCATCGTAATAATATATATATAGTAATGCGTAACAGTCAAGCGTTCTCATGCATGGAGGCATCAAAATGACAATAAAGCAAGTTAAAAGGATATTATTGATTTATGCTGTTATATATATCGTCCTCTTCATAGCCAGGGCCGCGTATGATCTTGCCACTTTTACCGATTTGGATATAGACGATAACTACAACATATATTATACAGCGGAGAGGGCGGACATTAAGGCGGTCAGCAACTACGCCTCCGTGAAGATGCCCATCGTAGCCGATGTGGCGGCGGCGGTGGGGGTGCTGGAGCAAAAGTATGAGCGGATCGCGAGCATCGTCTCGAAGACTATCGACTACGACGCGGACATAGGGCAGTTCAACGCCGTGTTGGAGGCTCACAGCGCGGTGATTCAAATGGAAAACCGGCGCGGGCTGCCCGGCGGCCGGCGGGTGGACCTGACCATCGGCGTGCGGCCCGAAAGCTTCGATACAATGGTGGCGGCTATATCGCAGATAGGCGCCATCATATCCTCGTCCACGACGACGACGGACAAGACGTATGAATACCGCCAGATGCTCGCGGAGAAAGAGACGCTGGAGCGCCGCAGGGCGAGCTATGAGGAGCTGAGGCTGCACGGGGGCAGCATACCTGATCTGCTACAATTGGAAGAGCGCATCATCGACGTCGAGTCGCAGATTCAACAACTGATGGTCGGGCTTGGCGAATACAGCGACGAGAACGCGTTATGCACAATCAACTATACGATCTACGAAGGCGCAGCCGCAGGCACGCCACGCAAATTGTGGAACGCATTAAAATGGTCGACTATGGTGTATTTAATGGTAATCGGCATAACGATAGTCACCATAATCGCGGCACTAGTCGTCGTATGGAGCTGGAACTGGCTGAAGAAGCTGCTTTCGGACAAGCCCGCCTCCGCGCCGCCCCCCGAGCCACCCCCCGCGCCATAACCTCGCATCGTCCCATCGTAGGGACGGCCGCCCCCGGCTGTCCGTGTCTCCTATTGTCCGCTAACTGCCTGTGCTTTGGTATTTGCGCAGGCCTATTTTCCAGACGAGGCGGGAGAGCGCAAGGAAGGCTATCCCGGCTGGTAGCGCGAGATAGCCCGATAGCGGGTGCGCGGCGGCCAGACCGAACAGGGCGCCTGCGTTGCTTTGCCAGCCGCACACGGCGGCAGCGGGCATATAACTTATCACGAGCATCGGCATGACGAATGTGAACGCGTGGCGGAAGATTGGGGGCATATATTCGATGGGGATGCGGGTCACTTGATAGCTCGCGTTCGTCACGATATATATCCAGTCGAGCGCTTTGATTGTATAGAACGCCACTCCCGAGCTCATCACGAACACCCCGGAGTAGACGAGGGCGCCGCCGACGAGCGCCAGCGCAATCACCGACACCGTGTACGCGTTGGCGGGTGCGCCCAGCCGCCCGAGGGCCCAGACGATGGCGCCAATGCCAATGGACGCGCGGGCGAGCCTGTGGATGTGGAAAAACGAGCCGGCCACTTGCCAAATGAGCGAGCGGGGTCGCAGCAAAAGCCGATCGAAGTCCCCGGAGCGCAGCATGTGCCAAGGGAAGTAGTCGAACCCCCGGCAAAAAGACTCCGCCAGCCCGAACGAAGTGACCGCGAGCGCATAGACAAGCAATATGCGCTCCCATGTCCAAACGCCGACGCTACCCATACGAGAAAAAAGCAAATAAGCGGGCAAGATGTCCATGACGCAAGTGACCAAAACCGAAAGCGCCATCATCCACCACCCCTTATACTGCAGCCCAACCAAAAAATGCATCCGTATAAATTTCAAATATACTGCAATGTCTTTTTTCATATTTTTACCAAGAACACCTACCCACCCTGTATTATTATTCGAGATACTTTCCTCCGTATTATCAGCCGCCCTGCCACAATGAACAGCATCGTCCAGCCCAACTGGAGGGCGAACACAGCCGCCGCCCCGCTCGGCTCGATTGCGCCCGAGTAGAGGCGCACGGGCAGATCGAGCTGGCCCGCGAACGGCTGGACGAACAGAAAGCCCTGCATGAACTGGGGCCACATGGGGAGCGGGAGGTATGCGCCGGAGAGCACCGCCCCGCAGAGCAGCAGCATGTTCGTCGGGCCCTCGCCCCACGTTACGTTGATGCGGATGGACGTGATCAGCATCGCGTACGATATGCTAAGCAAAAACAACGTCACGACCGAGGCGAGGAATAGCGCGAAGCCCTGCGCCGACGCTGGCAGCGGCAGTCGCATGGACGCGCTGGGCATAGCGAAGCCGATGGCCAGCGTGATGGCGCCGCGCCACCAGAACCCGCCCAGCCGCCCCGCCGCCGTTTTGGCGAACCAGTGAAAATACAGGTCGAGCGGCCTGCACAGCTCCACGCCCACATCGCCGCTCACTATTTTCGCCAGCAGTTCGCCGTCGATATTGAACGGCACGAGCGCATACAGCACCTGCCCAAGCCAGACGTACGCGAGTATCTGCGAAAAGCTTAGCGACGCTGCGGCACGGTTATCCGCATATGTGTAGAAAACCGTAAACACGGTGAGCTCGATTAAAGCCCAAAACACGCCAATGCTCACGCCCGCCAGAGCCGCCGCGCGGTACTGCAGAGCCTCCATCGTACGAATGCGAAAGAGCGCGGTGCATGCTTTTATTGAATTCAAAAAAGTCGGTCGGTTGACCGTGACCTTAGTCATACTATTACAAATCTGTCGGCTCGGAAAATGCGATTTCCCTCGCCTCTCGCCCGCGATGCGGGCGCGCGCCGCTTTGCGTCGCGACAGTCATCACGACTCAAGATTCGTGCCATGTTGGTGGCTGGCACAGTCGTGATGACTGTTCACGCCATTCATGCCATTCATGCCATTCATTCCATCCTTGCCATCCTTACCATTAGTGCCGGTCATGCCTCGTTCAGCTCCATGTCCTTATACATCTCCGCTATTATTTCGTCGATGTCCTGCCCTTCGCGGGCGGCGTAGCGCTCGCGCAAGCCGGCAATGGCGCCGTCGTATAGGATGCGTCCGCGTCCGACGACCATGACGCGCGGGCATAGCGCCTCTACGTCGTCCATGTCGTGGGTCGTCAGCAGCATCGTGACGCCGCTGCGCCTGTTCTCCAGCTTCAAAAAATCGCGCAGCGCCAGCTTGGCCACAGCGTCCAGCCCGATGGTCGGCTCGTCCAGGAACAGGATGCGCGGGCTGTGCAGCAGCGCGGCCGCCAGCTCGCAGCGCATCCTCTGCCCTAGCGACAATTGCCGCACGGGCGTTTTGAGCAGCTCACCGATATCGAGCGCCTCGATTAGCTCGGACGACCGCTGCGCAAACGCCGCAGCCGGTACGCCGTATATGTCCTTTAGCAGGGCGAACGAATCCGAGACGGGCACGTCCCACCACAATTGGCTGCGCTGGCCGAACACGACGCCGATCTGGGCGACGTGCTCCACGCGCTCCTTCCACGGCGTGCGGCCCATTATTTCGCACTCCCCGGAGTCCGGGGTCAGGATGCCGCTCATGACCTTGACGGTCGTGGACTTTCCGGCGCCGTTCGGCCCGATGTAGCCGACGATTTCGCCCTCCCCGATTCGGAAGCTGATCCCGTCCAGGGCGTCCACGCGCCTCGGGTTGCGGACGAAAGCCGAGCGCAGCAGGGCCCATTTGCCCTCCGGGCGCTCGTAAACCGTAAAATGCTTTTTGATATCGCGTAATCTGATATGCTCCATAATAATGATATAATACATCCTGGCGGCACGTCGGTAAAACGCGGCTATGCCCCGCCGCGAGCATGCATTCGCGCTGCCGCGCCCCATGATCGTATTTTCGTTAATTTTCGCAATTTATCTTGACAACCCGGCGTTTTTGCACTAATCTATATTCATAGTTGTTGCGCCTTTGTAACGACGTTGTATATTGTACTGTCAAATCTGGATTTACCGGCGTCGGGGCGACTCGCCGCCGTTTTATTTTGTAAAAAAATTAAAAATAGGGATGGTGTTAATATGGCGGTCAATAATTTGAGCGGTTTCATGAAAGCGGCGTACTTACCTGGCGACAGCACGGTCGCGTTCAAGGAGGCGCCTATTCCCGAACCGGGACACGGGCAAGTCCTGCTCGCTACGAAAGCTTCGACCATCTGCGGCAGCGACATACGTGCGATATACCGCGAGCATCTGGGCAAGGGCCCGGAGGCGTACCAAAACGTGATAGCGGGCCACGAGCCGGCCGGGCAGATCGTCAAGTGCGGCCCCGGCACGAAGCGCTTCCGCGAGGGTGACCGCGTCGTCGTGTACCATATTTCCGGCTGCGGCGTCTGCGTGGACTGCCGCCAGGGCTACATGATCTCCTGTACGAGCGAGCATCGCGCCGCGTACGGCTGGCAGCGCGACGGCGGGATGGCGCCGTACATGCTGGCCGACGAAAAGGACTTGGTGCCGCTGCCCGATTCTCTGACATATGTGGACGGGGCGCAGGTCGCTTGCGGGTTTGGCACTGTATATGAAGGTTTGATGAAGATTGGCATATCGGGGACCGACGCGGTGCTCGTCACCGGCCTTGGCCCCGTCGGGCTGGCCGCGCTGATGATCGCAAAGGCGATGGGCGCGGACAAGCTTTACGGCATGGACATCAGCGGCTACAGGCGCGACCTCGCGATGGAGATGAAGCTGTGCGATAAAGTGTTCAGCCCGGACGACGACGTGCTGGCGGAGATAAAAAAGCTCACGGGCGGCGGGGGCGTAGAGCGCGCGGTAGACTGCTCGGGGCATACGGACGCGCGCCAACTGGCGATCCGCGCCGCCGCGAAGTGGGGGCGCATCGCGTTCATCGGCGAGGGCGGCACGGTGGAGTTCAACCCCAGCCCCGACATCATACATGATCAAAAGAGCATTTACGGCTCGTGGGTCACGAGCATATGGCGCATGGAGGAGCTGGTCGAAAAGCTCGTCCGCTGGAACATCCACCCCGAGGACCTTGTCACCCACCGGTTCCCCCCGGAACAGGCGGACGAGGCCTACCGCGTGATGGACAGCGGCCGCTGCGGCAAAGTCGCGGTCGTCTTCGATTGAAGGATTGTGTACAGCATTATGTAGGGGCGATTGGCAATCGCCCGCGTCAATCGACCGATACCTTAATGTAGCCAATGTAAAATAGATGTAGATGATAAAAGGGGTGTTTCTATGGCACTACTGGAGGTAGTATCGTTGAAGCTCAGGGAGGCTGTTTACCGCGAGTATGAGGAGCAGCCTTTAAAACCCGGGCAAGTTCGCGTCAAAGTGGAGCATGCTTCTGTTAAACACGGAACGGAATACACCGCGTTCCGGGGCATCGACCCGCACCTGGAAAACCGTTTTGACAGCGAGCTTTTGTTGTTTGTACCTGATCAAGAAAGGAAAGAGAAGCCGTTCTTCATGCGGCCCGGCAATATGTATGTGGGGACGGTCTGCGAAATCGGAGGGGACGTGGATGGCGCGGCTGCCGGTTTTAAAGTGGGCGACAGGGTGGCCGGGTACGGCCCGCTCCGGCATACGCAGACCTCCCGCGCGGGGGACTTAATGGCGATGCCGGAACGGATGAGCTGGAAAGAAGCCGTCTGTTACGACCCGGCTCACTTCGCGCTGGGCGGGGTGCGTGACGGGCAGGTACGGCTGGGCGACAGCGTCGCCGTGTTCGGCCTTGGCGCAATAGGGCAGCTCGCCGCGCAGATGGCCAGGCTCGCCGGCGCCGCTACCGTCATTGTGTGCGACCCCATCGAAAAGCGACGCAAAGTAGCGCTCGCCAACGGGGCGGACGTCGCGCTAGACCCCTATGCCGAGGACGCAGGCTTAGCCATCAAGCAGCTTACGGGCAAGCGCGGCGCGGACGTCATCATAGAAGCCAGCGGCAGCTATGACGCAATGCAGGCGGCCATCCGGGGCATAGCGTATTCGTGCAATATAGCCGTCGTGGGCTGGTACCACGAGTGCCAGGGCGGGCTGGACTTCGGGCGGGAAGCGCATTTCAACAGGCCGAACCTGATATTCTCGCGCGCGTGCAGCGAGCCGAATTTGCTATACCCCAACTGGAGCTTCCAGCGCCTGATGGACACATGCTGGGACATGCTCTCCAAAGGCCTGCTCAAATGCGACAATATCATAGACCCCGTCGTGCCCTTTGCCGAAAGCGCCAAAGCCTACATGGACATCGAGCAAAACCCAAGCAACAGCATCAAACTGGGCGTTTCATATAACATATAAGTTAACGCGGATCAGGGGGACAGGGGCTGAGTAGATCAAGAGAACCGTCCCCCTGATCCGCCAGCCAACTAAAAATTTACTAATCAGACGCCTTCCCAGTGCTAACCATTGTATCTTGTATTGGGCGCGTTTGCTCGTCACGCCTCCGATTACCTAGTTGCGGAATAGGCTAGCCTGTCTCCTACAGGACATAAGGTATTTATAGCGAGATAAATACTGTACAAGTTATCAGTACAGCCGTTTTTTGCGGATTACTTTTAGGTAATTTCGGTTGAGATCGCGATAACTGTGAAAAAAATCCAGCTCAGAGCGTGAAGGGGTTTTGGCTTGAAATTTCATTGCGACAAGTTCTAATGTACAAAGCATATCTGCTAATTGGAACAACTTGTAATCCGATGGCTTAACCAACCGAAAAGTAACATTTGACATCAACACTGTCAGCGTTGATGTCAGAACCCTTGTTAATTCTATTTGCCCATCGTCATAATATACGACAATTTCATCGAACGCTTGGAAATATTCGAGGTGCGTATTGATAAAAGTACTGATGTGTTTAGATAGTTTTGCTATAAGGCCAATAACTCCCACACATTCTTTTTTTTCAATTATCATTGTTGTGTATCGAATTGGGACGTGCTGACAGTAGGCTAGCAATGAGCGAAGAAGCTTCTTTCGCATGTCTTTCACATGTCTGCGGTAGTAACCCTCGCGACGAATAATCGGACCGGTGTGCAATGAGAGCGGGTCAAAACCGATTGCCCTGATGTTAGCGTCAAGAGCAGCGTTGTCGAAAGCGATATCTTTGTCTTGATCGTGAAACAACATGGTAACTAAATAATAAGGCGAATGGGGTTGGATGTTTCCGAAATCACCGGATTCGTCCACGAAAATACTCAGTCTGCGAATTACACCAACCTCCATTCGAAGTCCCGATAAAACAAATGGCGGGGGGATCCCCCCGCCTCCGGTGGGCCAAGACCATACGGCCAGCCCAAGTTGCGTCGCCACAACTCTTATATTTGCAGTATATGCAAATATAAGGAAAAAGTCAAGGCGGATCAAGAGAACCATCCCCCTGTTCCGCCTAAAATAATGGGGCGGCCATGTTCGGCCGCCCCTGCGTTTTAACTATTTTGCATTGCTCATCCTTTTCGGCGAACTGTTGCCGCAACCGTGCCTGCGTTTGCGCCTGCGGCTACGCGTTCTTGTGTGTTCTTATTTGGATATTGTTACCGATCCGAAATTTGGTATATACGCCCCGGATATGTCATGTAGGCAATGGTGCAAATCTTTCACATGCCCTCCAGAACTGGTGTCATAGCTGATTAGCAATGTTCCGCCATTTTTTACGATGTTACTGCGGCGGTCGTTCAGTTCGATATAAACTTTGTTTCTTTCGGTGTCGACATCAGACGTCCAGACTTCGTGGCCGCGAATGGGGACCCGCTTCCCGTCCACCATTAGGACAAAGTTGCATGCAGCAGGTGATGAATAGTCTGAAAAAAGCATTGTACCTGACGGCAGCGCCACCTCAATATCAATGTTTGGTTCAGTGGACAGCTTCGCCGTTACGCCCGCAGTCGTCACCTGCGGCATGTATGAGCCCACATCTTGTGCACCAATGGGGTTGAACGCCGAGTTCGCATAGGCGGTCAGCCCGCTTGTTATCTCCACTTTATAATTAGTTGCACCGGTGGTATCTTTAGCTTCAAATGTGAAATATGCGACGCTGCTGCTTCCGTCGTGCATCCAGGAGCCATTATGGGTGTCGGTGATTACCAATGAATTGGAATCTTTTGTGAGGAGTACTTTCCCATTGTAGTCTATATCATCCCCATGCCATATGGCGGGGAAGAACTCCACGCCAAGCGTCCCCTCAGCTGGGTTGATATAAGTCTTGACGGTTTGAGTGCTTGGAATTATTGAACCCCATCTGTACCCATAAGCATTGCCCCAAACAATCGATTGCGATACAGGCACCTTGTTGCCGTTTTGATCTTCTATGATGTTCGTCGCGCTTGGCTTGTATGTCAGAACAACTGAATTTTGAGTGGTAGCTTCTACCTCCTTGCTAAGCGTAACAATAGCCCACGATGAATTATAATTACTATCAGAACTGGGGTCCTGCCCGACCGTAACCGTACTAACAGTAGCGCCTCCCGCGTTTTCCACGGTGAAGTCTCCAACGTTCAATGATGTATTTGCAATTCGCTCATTGAAGTAGGCATATATTGTTTTGTTGTCTGTGTTGAACACGGCGGTTGACGAATTCGGTGGGTAAGTGTCCACATAGCCTGCCTCATCGGCGGAAATTTTTATCTGCGTAGCGGTCGCCAGAGGATCGTCCAAGTTGTCGCCTTCCAACAGGACGATGCCGATGGATGCCGGCATGCCGTTTTCGAGTAGCGGACTAGAAGTAGTATATGTATGCACATTGTTGTCAGCGATCACCAGTTCGTCATGGGGTCCTGAGGCCCAGGTGAACGCCCCGGATGAATCCACCAAATGCCCATATATAATGCTTTCCTTTGTAGTGAAACTTATGCTGTCGTGGGTGTTATATCTATCCATAGCGATATACGCCACTATGGGGTTCGCCGGGGCGGCGCTGAGCTGCATGCTCAATACCGCCGTGCCGTCGCCGTTAAAGCTGACGGCCGGGTAGCCGGGCGCGAAGCGGGAGTCCCTGCCGGTTACTTCCTGTGACACCGCGTCCGTGAATTTCGCGTAGAGCGTCCAGTTAGCCGTTATGAGGGCGCCCCAGTCGAACGGCAGCGTGCAGGCCTCGTCGGTGAACCAGCCCGCGAATGTAAATCCGGCGAGCGTCGGATCCGTTGGCTTTTGCGCAGCCGAGCCGTGGTTGACTATCAGGGGACTTGGCATCGTCGCGGCGGGGGTCGCTGGAATCTTCTGTGCGAATGTGATGGTATAGGTCTTGATGATCCACTTGGCGTACAGCGTCATCGGCGCTTCAACCGTACTGGTGAAGACCCATGCGTTTTCGCATGTGGCTTCTTTATACCAACCCATGAAATCGTGCGAGACTGAAACAGGCGCGGTGGGCAACGTCACTACGCCGCCGTGCGATATGTTCTGCACCATGATGGTCGCGCCCGGCTGGCCGTTCAGGTTAAAGGAGACGGCGTGCACCGCCGCGAGGACGTTCACGTTTATAATGACGCCCCCAAGGGGTATGCCTGCTGCGTTGTTTATGCCGCTGGGTAGCGTCACCGTGCCGGTGACGGAGACTGTTTGCGCACTTTTGAGAGCGGGGTCATAGGTCGAGCCGGCTACGTTCCAAACGATGTTCGCCAGTGTCAGTACGTTCTCGGTCGTACCTGCGCCGGACGCCACATTTACATTAATTTCGACCATCGGCGGAAGGTTCAGGCCGGCGGCGGTCTTTGGCGCGCCGTTCGCGATCGTCAGAGCGGCGGGGCTGCTGATCGATACGAGCTGGCCGCTGCTCACCGAGGCGTATATTTCAACATTAAACGTAGCGTTCTTGCCTTCATATGTGACGGTGATTAATTTCGTGCCGACGGTTGTATTGTCGAATCCGGTAATGGTGCAATCGCCGACCGGTACGCCTACAAGGGCGCCGTCAGAATATGCAGCGGTGACCACCATGCCCGCCACGTCCAAGCTATCGCCTTGCAAGTACAGGACCTTTGCCGGTGGCGTAATTGTTATGCCCGTTATTATGGGCTTTACTTCAAGCGTCAGATGGGCCTTGACATTGTTCGGGTTCGTGTAGCCGGATGTCATGGTAAGCGCGCCTTCAAAGGCAAAAGTCCCGACTGTCGCCGTGCTGGCTGTGGCTGGCGACCATGTGACTGCAAACCCATGCGTGCTACCGTTGTCCAGCGTGGCGTTCACCGTTGCCGGGAGGGCGTAGGTTTCGTTCTGCGCGACAGAATTACTTATGGCCGCGACGGAACTGACGGTCCTATCGGTTGCCGGGGGAGTGGTTCCGCCACCGCCTCCACCACCACCGCCGCCGCCACCGCCGCCACCGCCGCCAGGAGACGAGGGGGCTGCAGGGGAGGGCAGTGTCACGTCGTTCCTGCCTTCGCCGGTAATATTGACAGGCTTTTTATCGAAAATTGTGCCTTTGCCAGCCGCAGCGGAAACCTCTGCGGTGATAATGGTCCCGTCGCCGCTGACATGCGCCGCCTCGTTGAGCGTCAGCTTATTGACGGTGCCGGATATGATTATGTCGGCGTCTTTACCGTTGTTGACGATGCTGTCGAAATCCCCGATGAACTCGAATGTTGATCCCTTAAGGAAGTCCGCCGCTATTTCGACATGGATTTTTGTGCCGTCGGCAAGCTGCTGCGTGACGATGATTGCCCCCGACTCAAGCACAATGGCGCTGAAATTGCTATCGCCGGAAACGACAATGCGGACGGTGTCCTCGCCTTCGTATTTATGGACGATCAGATTGCCTTCAACGCGGAAATCCGCAAGGTACAATGATTCGGCGCCACCGCCGAAAACCAGCACGTCGCCCTTAACTGTGACATTGTTAAAATGCAGGTCGCCCTCGCCGACGCCCTGGCCGATTATGAGGTTGTCCGCAATTGTAGCGTTTGATAAAGTAATGCCTGCGGAGCGGACTATGACGTTTTTGTCGTAGTTCCCCCCTCTTGCGGAACTGTCCAGGATATCGCTTGTCATGTTGTCGATGACCTGCATGGCATGCGCCCTCGTGTAGCCGTCTTTGGGCGCGAAACTGGAGTCTTCTGGATTAGCGTGGTCGCCTATGACATATCCGAGTGTCTGGAACGCGTTGACATATGGCTTGAACTCAAGGCTTATGTCGCTGTCGTCCAGGAACGGGGTCTCGCCCTCCACCGGCTCGATCCCATATGCCATGGCGATGTACTTGACGGCCTGCTCCCGGGTCAAGACTACGTCGGCGTCTATCCTTCGGGCCCTTGGTATAATGCCTGCGGCGACGGCTTTTTCAACGTACTCTGTCGCCCATTCCGGGTTGACTATCGCCGATGTCCTTTCTGTGTACCCGAAAGACTTCGATAAAATCGTAGCCAGCTCGGCGAGCGTCAGTTCGCGATCAGGCGAAAAACGCCCGTTCCCGTCGCCCAGTAGCACATTGTACCGGTCGCCGGACCACTTTGTGATCGCATCGAACCCCCAATGTGCGGACGATACGTCGGAATAGCCGCCATCGGCCGCCAGCGATATCATCGGCGCCATGCCGATAAGCATTGTTGTAGCCAGTAATACCGCAATGGCCTTCTTAGTTAATTTCATGCAGTGTACCTCCTGATGCATAGTTTTGAACGTCATAAAATTTTAATGTTCTTCGATTTAACGTCATATAACGGTCAAATCATCTTAGAATGCGATCGCCTCCTTTTCGGCAGCAAACAAAAACCGTCCGCAACCGTCCGCGCAAATAAACATGACAAGAGATTAATATGTTATAAAATCCCACTTTTGAGTCTATTGAAACATTGAAAAGATAAAATTATAGGCATGCATAAATGACAGAAGTTTACGACCAATTATGCTAAAAAAACACATAACGAAACTCGCCAATGACGCGTCATGGCGTTGTGTGCAATCGCAACGATTTTACATTGCCTATATTGATTAGAATTTGCTAAGCAATAACGGCGCTCATTCGCCGCCGTTCAAGCGCTTGTAGTATGTTTGAATGCCGGGCTGTATCCAATGAGGCTCGCCATAGATGCTGGTGGCTTTGAACATCTCGTGTACCAGCGCGCTGATGGGGATGTTCGCGTTGACGTCGTGGGCAATTTCGTTGAGGTAGCCCAAATCCTTGTAGTGCAGGTTGAGGTGGCCGCCGCCCTTGTAGTCTTCCGTGTACAGCTCCTTCGGGATATCGAATTCAAGATGCTCGTCCAGCAGCTTGGGGTCCAAACCACATTTTTTTGTCAGCTCCACTGCCTCGCAATACACGGCTAGCCTGTCGGCCAATATCGCCTGGTTGATCATTTTCAAATACTGGCCGCTCCCGGCTGGGCCCACAAGCTTGTAGCGGTAGCTTATACATTTTAGAATCTCTTCGGCGTCGTTAAAATCCTTTTCGTCGCAGCCGACCATCAGGGTCTGGCCTTTGGCCCGCCAGCTCAGCGGTGAATCGACGAAGCCTGCGCCTTTTTCGGCGCACAGCTTTTGGCATTTTACGGCAGTGCCGGGGCGGCAGGTGCTTGTGTTGATGACAAGCTGGCCTTCACGCAGGGCGGAGAGGATACCGTTTGCCTCTGTCATCACTTCTTCGACGGCTTCGCTACCCGGTAGGGAGAGCATTATGACGTCCGAAGCGGCGGTGAGCTCCGCCGGCGTGGCAGCCGTCTTCGCGCCCTTGTCCGCCATAGCCTGCAGCTTTGCTTTGTCGATATCCAGCACCGTGAGCGGGTAGCCGCATTCCAGCAGCCTGCCCGTATAAAAGCTGCCGATATTGCCAAGCCCGATCAAACCAATTTTTCTTTTCATATCCAACCTCCTATTATGATTGCTATAGACAATTGTAAAAGTCGGTATTTTACGGGCGAACACTGTTCGCCCCTACAACATTTTGTATATATGCATAATTGGCTGCCCATATGTAGGGACACACATTGTGCGTCCGCGACTTTAACTATCGCCTTATGATTGCATATTTTACATACATTTTACCCGTATGCATACATGCTTTTATGCATATGGGCCCGATGTATACATGCCCGCCCGTATGTATTTACATTCGCTACAGCATCGCGTCCAGCCGTGTCAGAGCCAGCACATATATTTTAATGGCGGTCAGCAATGTCTCGACGCACACGCCCTCGTCCGGTTGGTGCGCCCCGTTGAAAGGCGCGTCTTCTATGCTGACGTCAGGGCCGAATGCGACAGCGTTTGGGATTTTTCGGGCGTATGTGCCGCCACCCATGATGTAAGGCTTGAAACGGTCCCCGTAAAATTCGCCCACGGTCTGATCGAGCATCTGTACCAACGGGCTGTCCGGCGGGATGTAACTCGGCTTGCTGTCTTTGAACAGTGTGAGCGCGAACCCGTGTTCGGCGCACCGGGCCGACAGCCTGCGCTTGAGCTCGCGGACGTCGGCGCTGATAGCGTAGCGCACGTTGATGTCCTGGTGGTAGGTCGTCCCCTCCATCCAAGCCAAGCCGCCGATGCAACTGGTGGCGCCGGAGATTTCGTCCTCAAACGCTATGTCCAGCCCCGTGCCCCAATTGTCAGCTAGCGCCCCTGCGATAAATTGCATGGCGCCCAGCGCCGCCCCTGTGACGAGCCCTTGCTCAGATAGCGCCAGCGCGAGCCGTTGTATCGCGTTTACGCTCCCCTCCGGGAATGCTGCGTGCCGCGCGACGCCTACCGCAGTGAGCTCAACGCATCTGCCCAACCCCTTCGTACCGCCATTGTTGTCTTCTACCTCGCGTGCCGTGATGTCGCCATATCCAGCCACAGCTTTTTGTACGTCCGTCAAACTAAAACCGGAGATGACAGCCACCGCGCGATCCGCGACGGAGTTGGTCACATGGCCGCCATTGAACGCCACCAGGTTGCCACCCGCGACGTCGCGAGCGAACCGGGCGTTCAGGACGCCTTTTTCTCCGTAGCAAACGGAATACATCGAATCCGGCGTAAAAGAAAACTTCGGCG
>Ga0099364_10006720_pt1 | contig 16659 bp, 18 predicted proteins | sample TergutTh196P3_FD_73070 | JGI IMG/M metagenome (GOLD analysis project Ga0099364, IMG submission 73070) | Microcerotermes parvus P3 segment gut microbial communities from Pointe-Noire, Republic of the Congo - Th196 P3 | ecosystem: Host-associated > Arthropoda: Insects > Digestive system > Gut ... | reverse complement strand
GAAAGTTCGCATCGGCTCATGGTGAGAGTATATGCGTAAACTTGCAATTACCGTCGTTATACTGCTTACTGCTGCAAACCTGAACGCTCAGGAAAACCAACGTGATATATCACGACATGAACCATCAAGCCCCATCTTTTTTGCCGCCCCCGTTCTAGAAACCGTATGGTACGGACGCAAGCCGCCTTCGATAGGATTCGGCTTTGCGCTCGGCTCGGAAGACAAAGTATCAATGGGTTTTAAGGGGATATACGCAATACCCCTTGCGGAAGAAGACTTTACAACCATCGAAATAACACTCTTTTTCCGCGTATACCTATCGGAAGCAGCCAGCGGTTTGTTTGCGCAGCTTACTTACGGAGTTGCGGTATTTTCAGGGGAGAGCGCGGTATCTCTGCCAGCGGAAGGCGGCGCAATATCAATCGGGATTACAGCGGGCTTGCGGTTTCCGCTTGGCAGCCGCTTTTTTATAGAACCGTACATAAGGGCTGGCTACCCGTATTACGGCGGAATCGGACTTTCAACAGGGATAAGGTTTTGAACAAAGAACAAAGAGCAATTGGTAAGAAATATTCTCACACAAAGGCACGGAGGCACAAAGGAAGAAAAAAGATTTCAAACAACAACTCTACACCGCGGAAATTAATTTTTATAAGAATAGACTCACACAAAGGCACAGAGGCACAAAGGAAGAAAAAAGATTTCAAACAACAACTCTGTGCCTTTGTGTACTTGGTGTGAGAAAAAATAAAAGGGGAATTAGAAATGAAAACAAGCAGTAAGCGGACATATATGAAAATAGCAGTTATTCTTACTTTATTCTTTATTCTCTTTTCATTTTTCTTTAGTTGCGAGAACCATTGGATAAAGGAACTCACCGACCATATGTTTTGCGAAACCTGCGGAAAGCCGAATGTTAGGTGCATCTGCATTCCTGATGAACTGATAGCAGACCTTACCGGCATTACTGCAAACTACAATCAGGGGAATACAACAATATATTTAAATACGCCGTTGGATAATCTGAAAACCGGATTAACCGTAACGGCAGCTTACAGCGACGGTTCAAGCGGAGCAGTGAACGATTACACATTAAGCGGAACATTGACAGTCGGAACAAGCATTATAACCGTATCTTACGGCGGACAAACATCGGCTTTTAATGTAATGGTTTCCGTAGCAACACTCACAGGCATTACGGTAACTTACAATCAAGGAAGTACAACAATCTATTCAAGTATACCGTTGGATAACCTTAAAGCTGATTTAACCGTAACGGCAGCTTACAGCGACGGTTCAAGCGGAGCAGTGAACGATTACACATTAAGCGGAACACTTACAGCCGGAACAACCTGTACAATAACTGTAATCTACGGCGGACAGACAACAACTTTTAATGTAACAGTTTCCTCAGTAACTGTTACAGACATTACTGCAAACTACAATCAAGGAAGTACAATAGTATTTCCAACTACGCCGTTGAATAATTTAAAAACAGGTTTAACCGTAACGGCAGAGTACAGCGACGGCACAACCGCAATATTGAGCGCGTCTGAATACACCTTGACCGGAACGCTTACAGTCGGTACAACCAGTACAATAACTGCAAATTACGGCGGACAAACAGCGGCTTTTAATGTAACCGTTTCCTCAGTAACCGTTACAAGCATTACCGCAAGCTACAATCAAGGGAGTACAACAATCTATCCAACTACGCCGTTGGATAATCTGAAAAGCGGTTTAACCGTAACGGCATATTACAGCGACAGTACAAGCGCAACAGTGAGCGCGTCTGATTACACATTAACCGGAACACTGACAACCGGAACAAGTACAATAACCGTAACATACAGCGAAAAGACAACTACTTTCCCTGTAACAGTAACAGCCGTAACCCTTTCCGGCATTACGGCAAGCTACATTCAAGGAAGTACAACAGTATATCCAACTACATCTATTAACAGCTTAAAGGATAATCTAACCGTAACGGCACATTACAGCGACAGTACAACCGCAACAGTGAACGCGCAGGATTACGCATTAACCGGAACACTGACAGCCCCAACAAGCACAATAACCGTATCCTACAGCGGGCAGACGGCAACGTTCGACATTACGGTTACCTCGACAGTACAGCTTTCAATCCCGGGAGACAACGTAACGCTGGCGGACGCATTTGCCACAGCCCCGGCAGGCGTTCCTACAACCATTACGGTGCTTGAGGACATAACCGTAACTGCCATAATTGACATAGCCGCAGGCAAAAACATCACCATAGCCGCAGGAAACGATGATGTAACAATATCAAGCGCAGGCGCCATGTTTACTGTGAACGGCGGAGGCTCCCTGACCCTCGGCGGCGGTGCGGGGGGAACCCTTACCCTTCAAGGAGACGACGCAACAAACGCGACCTGCATTGTTATTGCCAACGGGACTGTAACAATGAAAGACGGCGCTGTCATTACCAATTACTATAGAGACGGAGGCGGCATTTTACAAACCGCCGCTGTGCGGGTAGAAGGTACGTCCGCCTTTGTCATGGATGGCGGCGTTATAGAAGGCAACAGAAGCTCCTCCGCCGCCGGCGTTTATGTAACCGGTACCGGACGGTTTACCATGAACGGCGGCGTTATCAGGAATAACTCCGCTGCAAACTGGGGCGGCGGGGTATATGTAAACAACAACGCAACCTTTATCATGAACGGCGGCGTTATAGAAGGCAACTCTGCTTCGGGCGGCACTGACGATTCGGGCGGGGGAGTGCATACACGGGGCAGTGTTACCCTGAACGGCGGCATTATTTACGGCTTGGACGGGGCAACGCATACGCCGTCCGGCTTGCCGAACACAGCCCCAGGAGGGGGCGCGGGCGCGGCCTTGGGGCTGTCGTCTACCTATACCCCAACGGTCAAGTACGGAGACGGGACCACTATCAGCAACTCTATCGACACCACCATTGTGGGGAGGCAGTAGGAGTGCAGTCGGGCAAGAATTGGCAGAGGCGCAGTAGAGCCACTGATTTCTGTAGTGCCGTTAGCTGCACAGGACACCGTATATGTAGGAGGCGCGGTGGTGACAGTCACTGATTTCCGTAGTGCCGTTAGCTGCAATGGCACCATATATGGGGTAACGCCTGCTAATGGTGGTGAATATTGGAAATCTGGTGCTTGGAAAAAGCCCTGTTGGGCGGCTGCGGAAAGCCCTGCCGAGGGCGTTTGGAGCCAACCGAGTTTAACCAAGCATCAAAATGGAAAGGAGAATAAACATGACCAGCAACCATTTGGCGACATCAGCCCTCGAAAGGGATTGCGTACCTTTGGTACGACGCAGCAGCCCACTCGGACATATACCGAAGTAGAACATTTCAATAAGTTACAAAACTGCCTCGTACGAAGCAGTTAACACAAACAGCCTGCCTGCAAAAATCAAGCAGACAGGCAACAGGAGACCATATCATGGCAATAGAATTTCAAGTAAGAGACGTAATCCACAACATCATCGCAAAGTTCGTCCACACCTTCCTCCCCGAAGCGAAAAAACCCTACAACCTCAAAGCAATGCACCAACCCGAACTCGACATACACGGCATCGCATCCAAAGCGGACGTTTACAACCTATCCGTCAGCCCAAAAACCATCGAGGAGGGAATGAACGCCGGAATGGAACTCATCTATTACCTTACGGCAGACGGCTACAAAATCAAGACGCCGTTGTTCAACCTGCGCATGAGACTCCCCGGCGAATACAACGGCTCCGAGACCCACCTTAACGAAGAAGCCTTCCCCTCCGCCCGAATACAGCCCTCAGCCGCCTTCCGCAACTACCTCAAAGACAAAGTAAAAGTCGTCATTGACGGTTGCTTAAAAGCGCAAAGCGCTTTTAAGCTTAGGAGTTTACGCTATGCGTAAACTCCACACATTAATTCGTGGAGTTTTGCCTAGGCAAAACTCCCAAGCTATCCGGCGCAGCCGGATAGCAGGCTACATCGCCGAAGTCATGGACGAAGCCACCGGCATTACTGACGAAGTATTGACCAAAGGCAACCTCATCACCATACGAGGCTGGGGCTTAAAAATAGACGGCGAAACGGCAAACCAAAACGAAATCGGTCTGTACTTCGTCCCGGTCGCAGGCGGAGGCCAATCCCTAAAAGCCGAAATAATCGCCGTCAACGAACCGCGTACCATCAAAGCCATCGTCCCGACAGGTTTCAACAGCACCTACCCCCATAGAATCAAGATAGTAACGCAGACATCGGCAAAAACAGGCGGCCACCTACTCAAAAACATCCGTGAATTGTGGTCGGAAGGCGCTTTTACTGTCTAATATTTCCGCCTTTCAACGGTTTAAGGCTTGGGAAGCATGCTTCCCCAAGTTAGGGAAGCCCCCTTCCCCAGCTTAGGGAAGATTCCTTCCCTAGCTTAGCGCGGTGGTGCGGCAAAAGCCCAAGTTGACTTTGACAATGACCATATATTACAATGAACATATGCAAACAGATAAAATTGACAGAAGCCAGATAATAATTGCGAATAAATCTGAACTTGATCAAAGTGATACCGATTACTGGAAACATGCAAGCATAGAAGAAAAGATGCAGACAATAACGTATTTAAGGGAATGTTTTTATGGCAAAGAAGCTACTACAGGGCATACCTCTGATGCCGGACGACTTCAAAGAGTTTGTACAATGCTTAAACTCAAATAAATTCAAAGATGATTCTTTAGAAAACCTTTTTCCTTTTATTCAATTTATGTTAGTATAGGATAGAGTAAATCGTAAGAGGTAATCATGCCGAAAAAACTGATGATGGGAAACGAAGCCATTGCATTTGGCGCGATGCGTGCGGGCGTTAGCGTTGTAACGGGTTACCCGGGCACTCCGTCATCGGAAGCGCTTGATACTGTTGCAAAAAACAATGACGGCAGCGTGTATGTTGAATGGTCAGTAAACGAAAAATCCGCGCTGGAAGTTGCAGCAGGTGCAGCATTTGCCGGCGCGCGCGTCATGGTAACGATGAAGCAAGTGGGACTTAACGTTGCGTCAGATCCGCTTATGAGCCTTAACTACATTGGCGTTAAAGGCGGGATGGTCATTGTCGTTGCAGACGATCCCGGACCAATCTCATCGCAGACAGAGCAGGACACCCGCCATTTTTCCAAGCACGCAAAACTTGCACTGTTCGATCCTTCAACACCCGAAGAAGCGTACACGATGATTGCAGACGCATTCGCAGTTTCGGAAAAGTACGGAAGACCCGTCCTGTTCCGCCCAACGACGCGCGTCTGCCATAGCTGCGCCTCGGTGGAAATTCTGGACGACCTGCCAAAACCAAAACCATGCGGATTTGTAAAAGACCCGCGCTGGGTTATCTTCCCGCGTCTTTCGTATGCAAACAAATTCAAAATTGAAGCCGATCTAATTTCGATGAGCGAAGAATTTTCCAGTTACGAAAAAAACATCCTAACAGGCGGAGGAAACAAAGGAATCGCAACAGGCGGCGTAAGTTATGCCTACACGCGCGAAGCTCTCTCCTTGCTTGAAATCGAAAGCAGCAGCTTTAAGCTGTTCAAAGTTTCAACAATGCCCTTCCCCGACAAACTCGCGCTTGAATTCCTAAAAAGTTTGGACGAGGTTCTTGTAATAGAAGAACTTGATCCCGTCATAGAAAACGAACTTGTCCGCCTTTGCGGTCTGCATAATTTGAATGTAAAAATACTTGGCAAGCGAAGCGGGCACGTTCAAATTGCCGGAGAACTTTCGCCGGAAAGCGCGGCAAAATCCATTACATCTTTTTTGGAGCTTCAGAATTTTGCGGACACCGATCAATCAACTTTGCCGCCTTTGCCCGTGCGTCCTCCGGTGTTGTGCGCAGGTTGTCCGCATCGTGCGTCATTCTTCGCGGTGAAGGAAGCGACAAAGGGCAGGGCATCCGTCTACACAGGCGACATCGGCTGTTACACTCTCGGCAACTCCGCGCCGTTGAATATGGTAGACACTTGTTTGTGTATGGGCGCAGGAATTACTGTTGCGCAGGGGCTTCAACGTGTTGAACCTGAAACAACACATTTTGCATTTATCGGCGACTCGACATTTTTTCACACCGGAATTCCCGGAGTTATAAACGCAGTTTACAATCAGACAGACATCATCGTCGTCATCCTTGACAATTCAACAACAGCAATGACGGGAAACCAGCCGCATCCGGGAACCGGCGTTACAATGATGGGCGCACAGTCAAAAAAAATCGACATCGAAACATTCGTAAAAGCAATGAAAGTCGATGCCGTTGTAAAAATAAACCCGCTGGATTTGGACGCGGCAAAAGAAGCCGTCCGCAGTTTGATGGAAAAAAAAGGCGTGCGTGTTTTGATCTTCGAAGCGCCGTGTATTGTAATCGCAAAGAGCGATGCAAAAGTTTATCTTGATGCGGCAAAGTGTACAAACTGTAAATACTGCATTCGCGTATTCGGCTGCCCTGCAATGAGTGTAACCGAAGGCAAGCTGGAAATCAACCACACTCTTTGCAACGGCTGCGGTGTCTGCATAAACTTGTGCCCCGTAGGTGCGATATCGCGCACGATAATGCGAGGTGAACATGACGTTTAATTGTATGATAGCAGGTGTCGGAGGACAGGGCACTGTTCTTGCTTCAAGGTTGATTGCGGCGGCGGCAATGAAAAAAGGTTTTGATGTACGCACAACGGAAACAATCGGAATGGCGCAGCGCGGAGGATGTGTTGTAAGTCATGTCCGCGTTGGGGACAATGTTTTTTCGCCAATCATTCCGCAGGGAAAAGCCGACGCACTGATTGCATTTGAACCTGCGGAAGCAGTGCGGCAGTTACCGTACCTTAAAGACGGCGGAACACTGATCGTATGCAGCAGCGCAATCAAACCAATTACCGGCGATTACGATGTAAATGCAGCAATCGATTTTCTTAAAACAAAAATAATAAAACTTGTTATAATAGAGGGAAGTAGTATACTGAATGCAAAAACACTCAATGTTGTCCTTCTTGGAGCGGCGGCTAAAACAGGGATTTTCCCTTTTGATCCGGAAACATTGAAAGAGGTTTTACAGGAAATAATACCAAAACGTTTTCTGGAAATGAACCAAAAATCATTTGAATTAGGAAGGAGTTTACCATGAGTGACACATTTGATCAAATTAAGAAAGCAATTAAGCATGCAATGAAAAGCGAGTTCTACAAAAATTTCTACAAGGGAATCAATGTAGAAGATATCAAGTCGATGGACGATTTTGAAAAACTTCCCCTTACAGACAAAGAAGATTTGCGCGATGCATACCCGCTCGGACTGCAGGCAGTCCCCGACGAAAAAATCGTCCGCATCCATTCATCATCAGGCACTACAGGCACTCCTGTAATAATTCCCTACACAAAAAAAGATGTTGAAGACTGGGCAATCATGTTCAAGCGCTGTTATGAAACTGCCGGCTGCACAAACCTTGACCGGATTCACATCACGCCCGGCTACGGCCTTTGGACGGCGGGGATCGGTTTTCAGGCGGGCTGCGAACTGCTCGGCGCTTTAGCAATCCCAATGGGGCCTGGCAACACTGACAAGCAAATCAAAATGATGATCGACTTAAAGTCTACGGTTTTTTGCGCGACATCTTCTTACGCTCTTTTAATCGCAGAAGAAATTGCAAAGCGCGGAGTGCGCGACAAGATTCATCTTAAGAAAGGAGTCATCGGTTCAGAACGCTGGGGGCAAAAAATGCGAAAGCGCATTGCATCCGAACTTGGCGTAGAACTCTACGACATTTACGGGCTAACAGAAATCTACGGTCCCGGAATCGGCATCAACTGTATGAAGCAGGAAGCAATGCACATGTGGACAGATTACATGTACTGCGAAATTATCGATCCAAAAACAGGCAAACTTGTCCCCGAAGGAAAAACAGGAGAGCTTGTCATCACAACTTTGAAAAAAGAAGGTGCGCCGCTTATCCGCTACAGAACACACGACCTTACAAAGTTTGTCCCGGGCAAATGCGAATGCGGAATGGACTACCCAAGAATTGCAACACTCATCGGCCGCTCCGACGACATGGTAAAAGTACGCGGCGCAATCATCTACCCAAGCCGCGTGGATGAGTTACTCGCAACAATCGAAGGCGTAAGCAGCGAATACCAAATCATGATCGATCACCTTAACGGCAAGGATATTCTGACCCTGTTTTTTGAAACACCGCTGGTAAGCGAAAACACAGGAGGCGACGCTGTCCGCAATCTTGAAAAAACAGTCGAGCATGAATTCAAACAGAAGATCAACATAACGCCGAAAGCGAAAGCAGTTGCAATGGGCGATCTCCCTCGCAGCGAAAAAAAATCAACACGTGTATTCGACAACAGATATTAGGAATAAGTTTAATGAATTTAGAACAAGAAAAAGAAAAGTTGACGGAGACGCTTTCCGATCAATACTCAAAAAACGTTATCGCTCTTGAAGAATACGAAAGAATGTTGGACTGGGTGAATAAAATTGAAACCGGAAAAGAACTTACCGCCGTACAAAACATGGTCAAGGTTGAAACGCCGGTACAGGAAACGCCGCAGCGTTTACCAATGTTCACCAAGGGTAAAACCAAAAATTATGAAACAGTGTTTTCATACCGCAGCGTAACGATAAAACCCACAGACGGAAAAGCGGGAAAATTCTCCAGCGTCTTCGGCACAATGAAGGTAAAAGTAGATTCACTGCCGATAGGAAAAACTGTCTTAAAAGCGGAAGCGGTTTTCGGCATGGTCGAAATCCATGTTCCAGACAACGTAAAGATAACAAGCGATATAACTCCCGTTTTTGGCGGCGTCTTTATCCCGGACGAGATGGAACACGGCGAATACGACAGCGATTGTCCAGTGCTGCACATAAAGGGAGAAGCTGTATTCGGCTCAATCTTTGTTAAGAGAGTTTGATTAAAGCTATCGCCGCTTTGTTGACAATATAATGATAACATAATTATAATGTATATATGAGATTTATCTGGGATGAAGATAAGAATCAGGAAAATATAAAGAAGCATAATGTTTCTTTTGAAGAAGCAGAAACGGTATTTTATGATCCTGAAGGTAAAATTATACACGATCCCGATCATTCTGAAAGTGAAGATAGGTTTATATTCTTTGGTTTAAGTAAATTGTTGAGATTACTGGTTGTATGTCATTGTTATAGAGAAAATGATGAAATTATCAGAATAATTTCAGCCAGAAAAGCAACAAAAAATGAATCCAAATGGTATGGAGGAAAAAAATGAGGAAAGAGTATGATTTTTCTTTAGCAAAACCAAACCCGTATTTAAAAAAATTACGGAAGCAAATTTCTATTAGAATAGACATTGACACAATAAGTTTTTTTAAGAACCTTGCAAAAGAAACCGGATTGACGTATCAAAATTTAATAAATTTATATCTTACAGATTGTGCTGTTAATTCTAAAAAAATTAATATCGCATGGAAATAGCAAAAACAAAGCTAATCGTGGATCAGAATTTTATGAACTTCATATTGACATAAGTCTTTATCATATATAGATTTAGGTAATCTTCAAAAACCCTTGGTGGGGTTTCAGGGGTTCCAGTTAACATGAAAGATATTGAAAAACTTTTCGGTCTGATAAAACAAGCAAAACACATGGTTGCTCTAACAGGCGCAGGTGTAAGTACACTTTCGGGGATTCGTGATTTTCGCGGAAAGAACGGGCTTTACAACGAGATGGATGCGGATAAAATTTTCAGCATCGAATATTTTGAAAAAGATCCGTCATATTACTACAACAACGCGGGTTCTTTCATTTACAACATTGATGAAAAAGAAGCTTCGATTGTCCACACAGTGCTTGGCGAACTTGAAACGCGCGGCTTCCTGAAAGCTGTAATCACGCAGAACATCGATCTTCTGCACCAAAAGGGCGGAAGCAAAAACGTAATTGAAATTCACGGCTCGCCTGCAATGCATTACTGCCTTCGCTGTTCCGGAGTGCGTGTCGGCTACGAAGAAGCCGCCGCTATTGTACGCAGCGACGAAATCCCAAAGTGCCCAAACTGCAGCCTTGCATTAAAACCCGCAATCACTTTTTTCGGCGAAAGCCTTCCAGTTAACGCCCTCAGAGAAGCTGTAAGTGAATCCCAACAGGCGGATTTAATGCTCGTCCTCGGCACAAGCCTTACAGTGTACCCCGCGGCATCAATGCCGGAGTACACATTACGAAACGGCGGCAAAATCGTAATTGTAAACAACATGCCCACCGTGATGGATTACAAGGCGGAAATGCGCTTTGAAGATCTTGGCGAAGTTTTTGAAGGGTTGTCTCTTGTTTTGGAAGCTGCAAAAAATTGAAGATACGCAAATTTGCGCAACGATAAACGCAAGTTTTTGGGAGCGGTAGCAGGTGTTGTGGTTACCGAAGAAGTAAAAAATTATGCATTAAATCAGGGCTTGTTTTTAATTGAACCTTCAGGAGAAAACTTCAATATTACTCCCCCAAACGGCGAACCCAAAGAATGGTAATGAAGGGCTGCCCTTTCGGGCAACCCTTCAAAATTGGTCATTACCACCCTAACGTAGATGTATCTATTTCTCTGAACAAGTTAAATGGAATAGTGAAATCTTTGGAAGTTATGTTGTACTTGGGAAGGTCGGCTAATAATTCCGGAGTGATCTCCTGACCGTTTGTGTATACATAATAATAATTAGTACTTACTGAATAGTCGTATATATTCAGCAATATTATATAACTACCGGAGACATTTTCAAACCATGGCTCATAACCTGGCAACAGTCGAAAGTAACCTTTATTAGAAGAATACATATAAGCATTGGCAAAACGATCGCTTCCCCTCATAGCCTCAATTGAGCCAAAAAAATCCACCCGTACATCATCAATTGAAGAATCCAAACCGGTGATGGTTATGGAAGCCGGTGTGGGCATTGGAGCTTTTCTGAATCTGCTGAACTGCAGGGACGTGACATCGTTTTGAATATTAACCTTGAAAGAATTATTCGTCCATGTAGTTTGGTCTTCGGTGATATTGGTATTGTTTGTATACATATAAATATCATATTCCCCGAATGCAATAACAACATAATAATTTCCTGTGCCGTTCCAGCCTTTCCTTTTCTGTTCTTCGTTATCCCAGTAAGACAAAACAACTGTTAATGTTCCGTCAATTATTTCTCCCATTTCATAAAGATAAAATTCAGGCGGTGAGTCAGACGAAAAACTTACGGTCTCCATATCCGCAATCATAACTTGCGCTTGTCTATTAACGCCAGGAATGCCGGTAATGGTTATAATTTTTCCTTCAGGCGCTTTAAGTTGTATTGTAGCTGTATCAGATATTGACGGGTTAAGAGCCGAAGCAGCTCTTATTTGAAGAGAATTATTACTTTCATTTGCAGCTATAAAAAGCCTGCCATACTGATCAATTCTGGTCCCCGAACTAATGCCGGTGGTAACAATTGACCATGTAACAGCTTGCGGGGGAGAATTTTCTCCGGCGACACTTGCGCTGAAGTCTACATAACTTCCCCTTGGTACAGGATCAGTGGGAACAGTTGCAGTATTAATCGTTACAGAAGTAACAGTGACCCCTTGGGCAACTATTGTTACATTTACTTCCTTGTATTTGCCTGTATCAAAAACAGATGTAGCCCTGACAACTATTGAAGCTTTGGTTTCATCAGCATGCACTGTAAGCACTCCGGTGCTTGCGCCAATAGTAGTTTCCACATGTGTGTCGCTTGTTCGTATTTCCCACGTAACATCCTGCGAAGGACTGTTGGTTCCAATAACCTGCGCCTGCAAAGTTATGTTCGCGTTCTTTGCGACATATGGAGTAACAGGCGTTATTGTTACACCGCTGACTGTCGGAGCGGGAGGCGGCTGTGGACATCCTGTCATCAGAAAAAATGCTGAAAAAACAAGAGCCGTAACACATAAAATTTTTGAAGTTCTTTTCATTTTGAACTCCTCCTTTTGGTAAACGTATAAAATGCAACCGTTTTTATACGTTTTAAGTTTTACCCGCCGTACGGCGGGGATAAACAACCTGATAGCTAAAAGCTAAAAGTTATCAGCTTAAAGCACACAAATTATTTATATCATGTGCTTACAGAGTATAATATACTTCATTTAATTTGTATATAGCACATTGAAAAAAATGTTTATCAGCTACTAGCATATAAATCATGGATATGATGAAGATTTTTGTCTTCAATATGAAAAAATACCGAAAAAAAAGGCATTTTTCGCAAATGAAACTGGCAGAAATGCTGAATACATCATCAAGTTATATTGGGGAAATAGAAATAAACAAAAAAGTCCCGTCCCTGGATATGGTCGAAAGAATTGCCGCAGCTTTGGAGATTGAACCCTTTAGGCTTTTTATTGACGATAAAAACAGAATCGAAGAAAACGCTTTACCTGCGGAGAACTACATTGAACGGCTATCTGCCATAGAACGACAGGATTTAACAAAACGGCTTTTAGACATTGTATCTAATGATATTGAACGAATTCTGCAGCCGGAAAATAAATCTTAACATGGTGGTTTTGCAGAAATAAGTAGAAATAAGCACTTGACAAAAATATACCTATAAGGTATCTTATAGGTATAAGGATTAAATGTGGCTCAGACAAAAGAAATTAATGTTACTGCTATGACTCTTCGGTTTACAGATCCGTATGTGATAAAGATAATTGACCACGCAGCTTGCCTATCCAATCAAACACGTACAGGTTTTTTACTGACAGCGGCACAGGAAAAAGCAGAGAAAGTAATCAGAGACAGCTCTGAAATACGTTCGGAAATTGAGCCTTTACTTATATCCTCAAAAGCGTATGAAAAAATTATGGATCGGTTAGATCATCCCAAAAAACCTGCAAAAAAACTGGTAAAAGCTATGAAAGACTATAAAAAGTGGAACAAAAAAAATGGCTTTACCGAAATTGTCTAAGGAATTTGATTATAATTCTTTTAATTGTGAAATTGCATCTTTCAATAACTATTTAAAAAATACGGCATTTATAGACATGGGATCACGCAGGCAAGCACAAGTATATGTGCTGCCTGTAAATAATGTTGTGGTTGGTTACTACACAATTGAACCTTTTGCATTTGAACCATCTGAGCTTCCTGTAAAACTTGCAAGAAAGCGCCCGGCTAATTTGAAAGTATCAAGTTGGTTAATAGGTCGTCTTGCACGCGACATATCCGTTAAGGGACAAGGAATAGGTGAAAAGTTGCTCATGGATGCCCTGCATAGAATAAAGCGCCTTTCAGATGAAGGCGGCGGTTATTGTGTTATAATTGATATTGAATTTGAAAAAACAGATATTCGGTACAGGAGACTCTTTAACTTCTATACTTCATTTGGATTTGAAATCATGGATGAAGAAAAATGTTCCAGACGGTTATACTTACCTGTTGCAGAAATTCCTGAATGACACTCTATATTCGATGGTACATTACCTTTAACCCAATCTCTCCAAAGCCCGTTGTACCCGCTGTTTGCAGCAATCGGCGCCAAGGATGCGAAGCGACCCAAACAAGGGCGGGCTTACGCGGCTCCCTGTAATCGCGACACGAAGGGGCATCATTAAATCGCCAAGTTTTATCTGGTTCTTTTCCGCCGCGGCTTTGATAAAAATCTCCGCCTGCTCGTCATCCGGCATTTCAGCTAACGGCTGCACAAGCTCAAGACCGAGGCGTAGTATTTTAACTGTTTGGGCAATGTCGCATTTTTTGGGGATGAATTCTTCTGCGGCGGGGACTTGCGGTTCTTTAAAAAGGTAGGCGATCTTTTCGGGGATTTCGCCAAGGAAGACGAGGCGTTCTTTTACAAGGGGCATTGCTGCAGTAAATGTTGCGAGTTGCTGTGATGTTGGCTCACATCCAGCGCCGCCGAAAAGACCGGCTTCGATTGCGTGAGGAAGACAGAGTTTTGCGAGTTCTTCGTCGCTTTTCATTCTGATATATTGACCGTTGTACCACTCGAGCTTTTTGTAGTCAAAAATTGCCGGAGCTTTGTTTAATTTTTCAAGGCTGAAGCTTTGCGCAAGTTCACTTAACGTGTAGATATCTTTTCCTTCCTCGTAGGATGCGCCTAAAAGCGCGACATAGTTGATCAACGCCTCGGGGAGGTAGCCCTGCCTGCGGAATTCATCAATGCTTGTCGCTCCGTGGCGTTTGGAAAGTTTTTTGCCGTCCTGTCCCATGACCATTGGAAGGTGGCAGAATTCGGGCGGCGTCCATTCAAAGGCGTTGTACATGATAACATGCAGCGGAGTTGAAGCAAGCCACTCCTGCGCACGAAGCACATGGCTCACTTCCATTAGGTGATCATCAACAACATTGGCAAGGTGGTAGGTGGGAAAGCCGTCGGACTTTAACAGTACGGGATCGGGGTTTACATCATCGTTCTTCCATTCAATATCGCCGAGCAAATGGTCGTGAAAGCGCGTTGTCTCGCCGAGGGGTATCATCAACCTGACGGTGCAGGCTTCTCCGGCGGCGGCGCGCTCTGCGGCTTCTTTCGGATCGATGCTTCGGCAAAGGCGGTCGTAGCCCGACTCGGACGAATGTGCGGCTTCTCTTTGTCTGCGAACCTCGTCAATTCTTTCGGAAGAACAGAAGCAGTAATATGCCCTTCCCTTTTCAATCAACTCCTGCGCAAATTTTTTGTAAAGGGCAGAACGCTCGGACTGAACGTACGGGGCAAACTCGCCACCGACATCCGGTCCTTCGTCCCATTTTATGCCGAGCCATTCAAAAGTGTCGTAAAGGTTTTTTACATAAACATCGTCGGTGCGCGTCCTGTCGGTATCTTCAAGCCGGAGGATAAACTTGCCGTTTTGGCTTCGGGCAAAAAGGTAATTAAAAAGCGCAGTTCTAATCCCGCCTATATGTTGAAGGCCGGTCGGGGAAGGCGCATAGCGATCTCGTATTTTCATAATTTATAGTTTATACTATAATTAAAGAGGTGTCATGCACCATGTGCGTTAACTTAATAACAATAGTCCACGGATTGCGCGGATTTACGCGGATTAATATAGTTTTTATATCGAAAATCAGCGTTAATCTGCGTTAATCTGCGGACCCTAAAAATAAAGTAAACGCATATGGTGTCATGCACCTAAATTTCAAACGGAGGCGGATTATGGCGAAGGCGAAAGAAACAGAAAAGACAGAAAAAAAGGACAATTTGGAAGACAAGCTCTTTTACAAGCTAAAAAATAGCTGGGAAGGGATTGATAAAAAAACAGAAAAAGAAATTGAGGAGCTCGCCTCGTCATATAAGCAATTTCTGGATGCGGGAAAAACCGAACGTGAATGTACAGAAACCGCCTGCGCTCTTCTTGAAAAATGCGGCTTTGTAAATATTGATAAACTGACTAAGGGTGAAAGTAAACTTAAAGCCGGAATGAAGATATACAGAAACATCCGGGAAAAATCTGTTATAGCGGCAATCATCGGGAAAAAGTCTTTGACGCAGGGGTGCAACATTCTTGGCGCGCATATTGACGCTCCGCGCATCGACCTGAAGCAAAACCCCCTTTACGAAGACAACGAGCTTGCGTTATTCGACACCCACTACTACGGCGGGATAAAAAAATATCAATGGACGACAATTCCGCTTGCAATGCACGGCGTTTTTGTAAATTCAGCAGGTAAAAAGTTTACTGTTAAAATCGGCGAAGACCCGGGCGATCCTGTTTTTACGGTAACAGACCTTTTGCCGCATCTTGCAAAAGAACAGATGGACAAAAAAGCTTCTGTAGTAGTTGAAGGCGAAGACCTCGACATCCTTGTTGGTTCGCGTCCGTACAACGATAAAGATTCAAAAGAAAAAGTAAAACTTGCACTGCTTGTGATGTTAAATGAAAAGTACGGCATCACCGAAAGAGATTTTGCAAGTGCGGAGATCGAATTTGTTCCCGCCTTCAAGGCAAGCGATGTCGGCCTTGACCGGAGCATGATTGGCGCGTACGGGCACGACGACCGCTGCTGCTCATGGCCAGCGTTAAAAGCACTCACCGCAATTGCCGCCGAAAAAACCGCGCCGCAAAAAACCGTGGTGTGCTATCTTTCCGACAAGGAAGAAACAGGCTCCGCAGGAAACACAGGAGCGCGATCTTCCATCCTTGAAAATTTTATTTCACTTCTCTGCGGAGAAAGTGATTCTGTCTTAAAAGCCTGCTTCCCCCGCTCCGCAATGCTTTCCGCAGATGTCAACGCAGCTTACGATCCCACATACGCGGGAGTGTTCGAAAAAAGGAACGCATCGTATATGAGCAAGGGAATTGCGCTTTGTAAGTACACGGGTTCCGGCGGAAAGTACGGTGCAAGCGATGCCAACGCGGAGTTCTGCGCAAAGGTACAGGCGATACTCGACCGCAACAATGTTCAGTGGCAGTTTGGCGAATCCGGCAAGGTGGACAAGGGCGGCGGCGGAACAATCGCGCTTTATGCCGCAAATCTTGGGATAGATGTTCTCGATTGCGGTATTCCTGTTCTGTCAATGCACTCGCCTTTCGAGATAATCAGCAAGGTCGATCTTTATACAACTTACAAAGGTTATCTTGCATTTTTACGCGAAGCGTAAGCGTATTGTAAGTATTGATTACGGACAGTA
>Ga0099364_10006719_pt1 | contig 16660 bp, 19 predicted proteins | sample TergutTh196P3_FD_73070 | JGI IMG/M metagenome (GOLD analysis project Ga0099364, IMG submission 73070) | Microcerotermes parvus P3 segment gut microbial communities from Pointe-Noire, Republic of the Congo - Th196 P3 | ecosystem: Host-associated > Arthropoda: Insects > Digestive system > Gut ... | reverse complement strand
AAAATTCTTGTGGGGGTCCCCTCCCCCCCCCGGTGGGGGGGGGGGGCGGGGGGGGGGGGGGGGGGGGGGCCAGTAGGGTACGCACCCCCGTGCGTACCGTCTCCTGTGCATATCCTACAAGACTCATATCAACCAATTATTTTTATGGAGAGTGATACAGGATGAATGAAATGGTCTTTAATATGCCTAAGAAAACCATACTCAGCGGGATACAGCCGACAGGGGTTTTTACCCTCGGCAACTATATCGGAGCTATACGCAACTGGGCTTCTATGCAGGAAGAATACGACTGTTTTTATGCGATTGTTGACCTGCACGCCATTACGGTGCGGCAGGATCCGAATGTATTACGCCGGCAGTCTTTAGACTGCTATGCTCTGCTGCTTGCCTGCGGTCTTGACCCCGCAAAGTCGGCGGTCTTTATACAAAGCCATGTTCCCGCTCATTCTCAGCTGAGTTGGATTCTGTCCTGCTATACACAGTTTGGTGAGTTGTCGAGAATGACCCAGTTTAAGGACAAGTCCTCACGATATTCTGAAAACATCAATGCGGGATTGTTTACCTATCCTGTGCTTCAGGCGGCCGACATTCTCATATACAACGCCCATTATGTTCCTGTGGGAGCCGATCAAAAACAGCATCTCGAACTTGCGCGGGATATAGCCGTCCGGTTCAACACCGTGCATGGAGAGACATTCACCCTGCCCGAGCCGTACATCCCAAAGGAGGGTGCAAAGGTCATGTCGCTGACCGATCCTACGGCGAAAATGTCTAAGTCTGACGATAACGCAAATTCGTATGTATCCATACTCGACCCGCCCGAAATGATAATGAAAAAGTTTAAGCGGGCCGTTACCGATTCTGACAGCGTGGTCTGCTATAAAGAGGGCAAGGACGGGGTTAATAATCTTATGACGATATACGGCGTTGCAACGGGAATGACCAACCCTCAGATAGAATCCGAATTTGCCGGAAAGGGTTACGGTGATTTTAAAACAAAGACCGGGGAAGCTGTCGCCGAAATGCTGCGTCCCGTTCGTGAAGAATACGCAAGACTGTCGGCAGAGAAAGACTACATCCGTGACTGCTACACCGCAGGAGCCGAAAGAGCCGCAGCGGTCGCCCAAGCAACCCTGAGAGAAGTGTATGATAAAATAGGGTTTGTTGTGTAGGGAGAGCAAAGTGAATATTTACAGAAAAGGAATGAAAAAATGTCATATGAATCGATAGATAAAATGCAAAACATTTTATCAAAAACAGTCTTTGCTCATACCGATTCTCCTAAAAAAGCTGCCGGTAGAGCTTTGGGTACTATAATTGAAATAATCAGTTTTTATTTAATAAAAACATGGGGATATGAATTTTCAATTGCTATAGAAAGACCTTTGACTGAATATGCTAATCCGGGTATTAAACACAATGTCGAATTTACTCTGCACAGAGGTGAAAAAATAAAGAGCATTGATACGCCCGATTCAAAAAGCATTACATCGAACAAGATACATAGTCTATGTTCCTTGCCGCCTTGTTTTGTAAGAACTGCAAATAAAAATTTAATTAGAGAAAATGTTTTAAGAAATGCTTGTACAGTTGCGATTGCCGGATCATCTTTTTGTAACGCATATTTTAATGAGGATAAAACACAGATACATATTTATGAATTGCAAAACCAACCCTATGCAATGATCGAATGTAAGCGTGTAGGTGTGGAAGAGGGCATGAAGAAAGGCCCGCAAACTATAGAAAAAGCAAAACAAGGTTCATATGTGGCGAGAACTGTTTCTTCCATTCAGAGAATACGCCGAATTGACGGCAGTATATCCGGTGTTGCAGAAAAGGATGGGGAACTCGTTTTAATTGATGATTATAACACATTTATAAAAGATGTTATATCAACGGGAAATAGAGAGCTTTTAAAAAATTTCATTTTAACAATCGGTATAGTTAGTAATCACGGAAATTGGTTTACATCAGAAACCCAAAATAAAGAAATGAAAATTTTAGCACAGTCATATGACTGGCTGTTGTTCTTGACTGATGATGGATTATCTATGTTTCTTCACGATGTTTTATTAGATAATAAATCTGTTTATTTGCCTATTAAGCACGCCTTTGAAGAAAGCTATAAGAAAAACAAAAAGGCTAACCATTTTACGAAAACCAACATGGATGTTGAAGCAGATCGATTGTTGACATCCTATTTTATAAAGAATATATCAAAAATACAGGGTTGGTTTAATGTAATATCTCCGGCAAATGAACATATTTCAGAATTAAAATCATCATTAAAAAAACTGGCGGAGTCGGAGGTTTAACAATGTCGGCAGGAAGGCAAGCTTTTACTGAAAATAAAGATTGGTGTACACCTGTTAAATATGTTAATGCTGTAAAAAAGGTGTTTAACGGTGTTATTGAGTTAGACCCGTGTTCCAGTGTTTATTCTATTGTAGATGCAAGAACAGAATTTCTTTTACCAAGAGCTGATGGATTAGAAAAAGAATGGAACTATAGAACTATATATGTTAATCCTCCATATGGTAATGATAAAATGCGAAAAACCACAATACGCCATTGGTTTGAAAAAATATATAAAACCCGAAAAGAATATAATTCGGAAATTATTGCGTTGGTTCCTGTTGCGACAAACACATTGCACTGGAAAAAATACGTCTACCCTGTAGCTTCGGCTATATGTTTTTTATACGATACCCGATTAAAGTTTATTATTAACGGTAGCAGTGATAATAAAGGCGCCCCTATGTCTTGCTGCGTTATATACTATGGCAATGATTTAAATTCGTTTGTCGATGCTTTTTTTGAACACGGAGCAGTAATACCGCTTAACGGTATTACCTGTCCTAAATACGAATAATACAAGAGAGGTGATTATCTTGAAAGGCAAGATTCTATTCTATGTAATAATTACAATAGCGGCGTTATTCCTGCTCAGCGAGGTTGCTGTCTTCTTTTTCCTGCTCAGGCGTATATTCAGAATCGTAGGCATGATCACCCTCATTGTCCTTGCGGTGGTTGTGTATGTGAAGTTCACCGAAAAAAAGAAGTGAGATTATTCAGATAGGAGAAATGTTGTATGGTTAATCGTGATTATATGAAATCGCAAATTGATGTTTTACCGGAAAATATATTGGAAAAATTACAAGAATATATTATTTTCCAAAGATTTAATATCGGATTGTTTGACAACGATACAGATTATTTAGAATCCATACCGGGGATGGCAGAAAGCATAAGAATAGGTATGAACACGCCGATTTCCGAATGTTTTGAATAATGTATTGTAAAAATACTGCGGATGTGGACACATTATGAATAACACATTGCATAAGGAGCGTGATTGATTTGAAGAAGTTTTTTCGTGTAATAGGTATAGTAATATTAGTTTATTGCATAGGTTCTTTAGCGCTTTTGGGTATAACTTGGGGTGCTCTTCTTATACTACTCCCTGTAAAATATATTTTATATCCATTACTTATTTTAATTGGTATAGCTATTTTTATCTATTTTATAGTATTGTTCATAAGATATGGTCGGGATTAGGGTTGCTGTTGATTATACTTATTGCATATATTTTATAACAAACTTGTCCTGCGAATATATTATTTCTCCAAAATTCGTTTGCGGCGGTCGATGATAGTTGCAATTTTCTTTTTAATATGTTATAATTAATTGATTTTACTAAGAAAATGAGGGATGATGTTGGCAAACACTACATTTAGGATAGATAGCTGTAAGAGCTGCGAATTGTGCGCTGTTGTCTGTCCGAGAAAAATAATTTTTATGGAGCCTGAAAAGACCAACGCAAGAGGGCTGCATTATGCTGCGATAAAAGAAGCAGACATGGAAAAATGCACGGGGTGTGCGTTTTGCGCTACAATATGCCCCGATTGTGTGATCAAAATCGAAAAATAGCGGAAAGGATAGTTATTTTAAAATGGGAACAAAAGTTTTACTTAAAGGCAACGAAGCAATAGCCGAAGCCGCTATGAGATGCGGCTGCAGATACTTTTTCGGGTATCCTATAACACCTCAGTCTGAGATAGCCTCCTATATGGCAAAGCATCTGCCGGCTAGAGGCGGCGTGTTTCTGCAGGCCGAGAGCGAAATCAGCGCGATCAACATGGTCTACGGAGCGGCAGGATCGGGTGCGAGAACCATGACAGGCTCCTCAAGCCCGGGAATCAGCCTCAAGATGGAGGGAATCTCCTATATAGCGGCTGCCGATATACCCTGCGTTATCGCTAACATACAGCGGGGAGGCCCCGGTCTCGGAGGAATCCAGCCTTCTCAGCAGGACTATTATCAGGCTGTTAAGGGCGGAGGACACGGCGATTATCATACGCTGGTATATGCGCCATGGTCTGTACAAGAGATGATGGATCTAACCGTGCTGTCATTCGACAAATCGGATGAGTACCGTGTTCCTGCTATGCTCATGGCCGACGGAACATTAGGACAGATGATGGAACCTGCCGAACCGCCGCCATTTCAAGATCCCCCCAATCCCGCCGATAAAGCCTATGCTACCGTAGGAACCGAGGGCGGCCGTGGTAAGAATATCATAAATTCGCTCTATCTCGATCCTCATAAACTTGAGGAGGTAATAAGAGAAAGATACGCAAGATACGATATAATCAAAGAGAAAGAACAGCTCTGCGAAACAATGTATACCGATGATGCCGAGGTTGTGGTGGCCGCATACGGCTCCGCCGCACGAATTGTCGCCACTGCGATAAGTTCTCTCAGAGAAAAGGGCGTCAAGGTCGGTCTTATCCGTCCTATAACCCTGTGGCCCTTCCCGCAGAAGGCTTTTGACACGCTAACCGCAAAGGTTATCCTAACCGTAGAGCTGAACATGGGACAGATGCTGGACGATGTCAGGCTTGCAGTCGGCGGCAGGATTCCCGTAGAATTTTACGGCAGACCCGGAGGAGTTGTTCCGGGTGCGGCTGAAATAGCCGACCAGATAATGAAATTAGTGTAGAAAGGATATATATTTATGGCAGTAATATTTGACAAGCCCCGTTCGCTGACCGATGTTCCGTTTTCATTCTGCGGCGGCTGCGCCCACGGAATAGTCCACACATTAGTCGCTCAGACAATGGACGAGCTTGAGATAACCGACAAAACCATAGGCATAGCATCGGTTGGATGCAGTGTTATGGCATACAACTTTTTTGCCTGCGATATGCAGCAGGCGGCGCATGGCAGGGCCCCTGCCGTTGCTACAGGGGTTAAGCGTGTTCATCCGGACAGGATGGTTTTCACATATCAGGGAGACGGAGACCTTGCGGCAATCGGAACGGCCGAGACCATTCATGCGGCGGCAAGAAGTGAGAACATAACCATAATTTTTATCAACAACGCTATCTACGGAATGACCGGAGGACAGATGGCTCCTACATCGCTTTTGGGGCAGGTTACCCAAACAACGCCCAAGAAGAGAACGGTCGAGAGTCAGGGATACCCGCTCAGAGTTAGCGAACTTCTCTCTACTATAGAGGGATCTACCTACATCGAAAGATGCGCCGCAAACAATGTTAAGAATATCAGAGCAACCAAAAAGGCTATAAAAAAAGCCTTTGAGATACAAAAGCAGGGCGGAGGATTCTCGCTGGTTGAGGTTCTGTCAAACTGCCCCACAAACTGGGTCATGTCCCCCAAGGCATCTATGGACTGGATAGAAAGCGATATGATGCCCTGCTATCCTTTGGGCGTTTATTGCGATAAATCAGCGGAAAGAGGTGTTAAGTTTGACGCATAGTATTATTATTGCCGGATTCGGCGGTCAGGGTATACTTTTCACAGGCGAACTCATAGCATATGCCGCTATGAACGAGGGCAAGAACGTGACATGGTTCCCGTCCTACGGCCCCGAGATGAGAGGCGGAACCTGCAACTGTCATGTAACCGTTTCGGATACTCCTATAGGCACTCCCAAGGTTGAACAGGCGGACACCGCTATCATATTCAACCTACAGGCTCTCGACAAGTTTGAAAGCAAGGTAAAGCCGGGCGGAACCATCATTCTCGACAGTTCTAATGTAAAAAGAAAGGTCGAACGCACCGATATAAACGTAATCTACATGAATGCGGCCGATGAGGCTGAAAAGATAGGCGAGAGACTTCTTGCCGGAATGGTTATGCTGGGCAGATTCCAACAGCACACCAAGATTGTAGAGCTGGATTCGCTGATCGGCGGCATGAACGAACGCGTTTCAGCCAACAGAGCGCACCTCAAAGCAATCAACGAAAAGATGATCCGAAGAGGAACAATGATCAATTGACAATTGACAATGGACAATTGACAGTTATATCAATGCAGAATTCAGAGTTAAACAGGGGCTTGTAATTACAAGTCCCTGTTTTGTTGTAGGGGCGGCAATCTGCCGCCCGCATTCAGTAGGGTACGCACCCCTGTGCGTACCGTCCTTAATAAATATCCTGTGCGTACCGTGGTTACGTCAACGCCGACTGAGAGGGCAGCATTCTGCATTCTGCATTCTTAATTCTGCATTCTGTATTGTCTGCCTTTGTATCACTTTAACCCCGTCTATAATATTATATAATATGTAAATATAAAATCTAAGCTCCCTTTTTTTCGGCCCGTGATTAAAACAAATATAATCGGGCAAGAATATTTATGCAAACACATACAAGAGGGAGTTGTAAAAATATGACGGTTAAACGCGGCGAGATATACTATGCCGATCTAAGTCCCGTGGTAGGTTCAGAGCAGGGCGGTGTCCGTCCTGTGCTGATAGTGCAGAACGATGTCGGCAACCGATACAGTCCGACTGTTATAGCGGCGGCAATTACCAGCCAGATGGATAAAAGCAAACTTCCGACACATATAGAATTGGGGGCATCGAGCTGCGGGTTGCAAAAAAACTCGGTAGTATTGCTCGAACAGATAAGAACCATAGACAAAAAGCGCCTCAAAGAGCGGATGGGAGAACTCGACACAAGATCCATGACCAAGATAAACAGCGCCCTGTCGATAAGTTTCGGACTCGGACAGAACGGATTTACATAAATGAGAGCCGTTCTTTAAGCCGACAGGTCAAACTGTGAATTGTATAATTCCGCATAGAATCCCCCTGATTTTAAGAGGTCGTCATGCCGCCCCTGCTCTACTATATCGCCGCCGTTCATAACCAAAATCAGATCGGCGTTTCGGATGGTAGAGAGCCTATGGGCGATAACAAAGGAGGTACGTCCTTTCATAAGGCTATCCATAGCCTTTTGTATATCAATCTCGGTTTTGGTATCAACGGAGCTTGTAGCTTCATCGAGAATAAGCATTTTCGGATCGGTCAGTATCGCTCTTGCTATGGTCAAAAGTTGTTTTTGACCCTGAGAGATATTGTCCGATTCTTCGTTCATCACGATCCTATAGCCATCAGGCATGGTCATTATAAAATGATGGGCCCTTGCCGCCTTTGCGGCCTGTACAACATCGACGTCGGCGGCCTTGCGTTTGCCGTAACGTATGTTTTCCATTATGGTATCGTTGTAGAGCCATGTGTCCTGCAAAACCATTCCGAACAGGCTCCTGAGATCCTTGCGGCTCATGGATTTTATATCCCTGCCGTCGATGAGTATCTGTCCTCCGTCGATCTCATAGAAACGCATGAGCAGTTTTACGATAGTGGTCTTTCCCGCTCCGGTAGGCCCGACTATCGCCACCTTCTGCCCGGGAGCTATAACTGCGGAAAAGTTGTTTATGACAACGGTATCGGGATTGTAGCCGAATTTTACGTTTTTAAACTCGATCATGCCTGTAAATTGATCGGGCGAAACAGGAGCGGCATCATCCCCATCGGGGATTTCGTCAGGACAGTCTAAAAACTCGAAAACCCGCTCGGCCGCTGCGGCCGTCTGCTGTATGACGTTAGAAGCGTTGGCTATCTGGGTTATAGGCTGGTTGAAGGAACGCACATATTGAATAAAGGCCTGAATATCTCCTATGAGTATACTGCCCGATGACGCCATATACCCTCCGGCAACGCATATGCCCACATAGCCAAGGTTTCCTATGATATTCATAAGAGGGAATATTATAGAGGTCAAAAACTGTGACTTCCATGCAGAGCCGTACAGTTTTTTGTTATGCAGGTCAAACTTTGCTATGCTGTCATTCTCGCCGTTGAACGCCTTCATAACGGTATGGCCGCCGTACATCTCCTCGACATGACCGCCCATGTCGCCGAGATACTCCTGCTGTTGTTTGAAATATTTTTGCGATGATTTTATTATAAAGACCATCAGTCCCATAGAAAAAGGCACCATCAGCAATGCAATGAGGGTCAGCTGCCAGCTTATGGTCAGCATCATTATAAGAACGCCGACTATAGATGTAAATGAGGTTATAATCTGGGTAAGACCCTGGCTGAGCGTTTGGCTCACGGTGTCAACATCGTTGGTTATGCGGGAAAGAATATCGCCGTGGGTTGTTTGGTCGTAATAATTAAAGGGGAGAGTGTTTATTTTGCGGGAGATTCTCTGCCTGAAATCATAGGTTATCTTCATCGAGATATTTGCCATGATAAACCCCTGAATGTACGAAAACAATGTACTTATCACATAGAGCGCAAGTACAAACATGAGTATGGCTGAAATCCGCCCGAAATCGACAGTACCCGTTCCTGCGGCCGTTGCCGCAAGACCCGAAACAAGAACCGATGTAGCGTTACCCAATATCTTGGGGCCCGCTATCATAAATGCGGCTCCTGCGGCCGAAAAAACCATCACGACTATCAGTCTTATCTTATAGACAGAGAGACAGTCGAGCAGTTTTTTTATAGTGCCTTTAAAATCAACCGCCTTTTCGCCTGTACCTCCGAATGCTGCGCTGGGAGGCCCGCCGCCGCCTTGCCGTCCTCTGCCTCGTCCTCCCTGCATAGGATTGTTGGTCCGTACCATCATAGGTTTGTCTCTCCTTCTCCGGAATTGTTATCTCGTTTGATAGCGATTTTTTCATCTCGGTATATTCAACAACGCTTTCAAAAATATCTTTTAATGCCGATACGATCGGAACAGCGACAATCATGCCGAAAATCCCCGCAAGCGATCCGCCTATCGACACGCTGATAAAAACCAGCAGAGGGCTTATTTTAAAGGAGCCGCTCATCAGCTTTGTCGAGATAATGTTGGCGTCTATCTGCTGAATTATAAGAAGACCGATCGCAGCGATAAATGCCGCAGTGATATTCTGCGTAAAGGCTACGATAAGCACCGCTATGACCGAGCCGAATATAGACCCGAAATAGGGTATGTAATTAAATATACCCAGCACCAGCCCTAATATCAAAAAATACGGTGATCTCAGCAGGGCAAATCCGATGGTAGTGACAACCCCAAGTATGCAGGCATCGATGGTCTGGGTCTTTATATACCGCTTAAAGTTGCTGTTTAGTTTGCCCGAATACTTGCTTATAGCGTTATAAACATCGTTGGTTGTAAAGAGCAGCAGAAGTTTTTTGATAAGTCTTAGAATCTTATCCTTTTCGATTATGGTATATATTGATGAAACAAAGGCCAGAGCCCCGGTAATTATCGCAGACGAGACGCTGAGGATAGCGTTTATAGAAGAGGTGATACTGTCGCTGTTGATCTCGCCCAGCATCTTTTGAAGCGACTGCATTATACCTTCCAGATCTATCTGCAATCCGAACAGATTCAACTCGTTTATACGATCGATAAAATGCTCGGTTCTCTGGGCATAGAGAGCATAGTTGCTGCTGAAATGATTAATGCTCCTGTTGATAACGGGGATAATAAGATACAGCACCAAAAACAGAATAAATGCCGAGAACAACAGCATTATAATAAGGCTCAGCACCTTTTTTATCTTGATGATAAATCTTATCTTTGTTTTAACAAGTATTTTTTGAATAGCGCTGAAGGGCATATTTATGATATATGCCAGCAAAAACCCATATACAAACGGGGTTATCAAATCCCATGCCTGTCCTAAAAACCCCGTGAAAAAGCTCAGCTGATCTATGACTTTATAAATCACGATAACAGCTGCCGCAAGAAACAAATATGGCAGAAAAGATTTAAATTTCCTTGATTTTAACATCTTGATCATAAAGGTGTCCTTTCGTGGTTTGAGTACCCTACATAAACACATGGTCTATGAATATTTTTATCCCGATTCCTATCAGAATCAGTCCGCCGATAATCCCGGCCTTGGATTTGAGCGTATTGCTGAATCGTATTCCCAGCGGAACAGTGAGTATACAGACAGCGAATGTCGTTAGGCTGATTATAGCGGCCGCTATCCATATATTTACCGAAAGAGCGGCAAATCCCACCCCGATGCTAAGCGCATCTATGCTTGTCGCAACCCCCTGAACGAGAATCAGACCTACCGTTATGCTCTTTATGTCGTCCTTCTTTTCTTCCTTGATCCCATCGAGTATCATCTTGCCGCCTATGATCGTCAGTAAAAAGAGCGCTATCATGTGTGCATATTGGCTGATTATGTCTGTAAACACAGAGCCGGCATAGTATCCGATGATAGGCATAATCCCCTGGAATCCGCCGAAAACAACTGCCATTAGCAGTATCATACCTGCCCTGCGGCGTTTTTTCATGGCAAGACCGTTGACGGCCGATACTGCCGCCGCATCCATCGAAAGACCCAAACCAAGCAGCACTATTTCCCAAATTCTCATCTTTTATATCCTTTTACCCAGTATTTCTATATATTTTTCTTTAAATCGGCTAAACTCTCCCGCTCCGATAGATTCTCTGATTTTTTCGGTCAACTCGTTGTAAAAATACAGATTGTGCATGACCAAAAGCCGCTGACCCAGCATCTCGCCCGCCTTTAGCAGGTGCCGCAGATAGGATCGAGAGTGATTGCGGCATACCTCGCATCCGCAATCTTGGTCTATAGGCGAATGGTCACGGATGTATTTCTCGTTACCGATGTTGATGGTGCCTTTCCATGTGAAGAGATAGCCATGCCGCGCATTTCGGCTGGGCATAACGCAGTCGAACATATCAATGCCTCTGTCTATGGCTTCTATGATGTTTATCGGAGTGCCTACACCCATGAGATAGCGGGGTTTTTCGGCCGGCATATAGGGCTGCACAAGCTCGACAATTCTGTACATTTCCTCGGCAGGTTCACCTACCGCCAGTCCGCCGATCGCATATCCGTCAAGGTTTAGCTTGACCATCTCCTCCATGTTGGAGATTCGTATATCATCATAAACTCCGCCCTGATTTATGCCGAAAAGCAGTTGTTTTTTGTTTATAGTACCGCTAAGCGAATTGAGCCTTGCTATCTCTTCGGCGCATCGCCTCAGCCACCGCAGGGTTCGCTCGGACGAGACCTTAACATAATCATATGCAGAGGGGTTGGCTATACATTCGTCAAAGGCCATCGCAATTGTCGAAGCAAGATTGGATTGTATCTGCATACTCTCTTCGGGCCCCATAAATATGCGTTTTCCATCGAGGTGTGAATTAAAATACACACCCTCTTCTTCTATTTTACGCAGAGCCGACAGCGAAAAAACCTGAAATCCGCCGCTATCGGTCAAGATCGGCCTGTCCCATCCCATAAACCTATGCAGACCGCCCATATCCCGGATAACATCATCACCCGGACGGACATGGAGGTGATATGTATTGCACAATTCTATCTGACAGCCAAGACCGCCCAGGTCATACGAAGAAACCCCGCCCTTAATCGCCGCAGAGGTTCCGACATTCATAAAGACAGGGGTAGAAACCTCACCATGAACAGTATCGAGCCTCCCTAAACGGGCCCGCCCGTTGGTTTTCAGCAAAGTAAAAATAGTATATCCTCCTATAATAATGCAGAATGGAGAATGCAGAATGCAGAGTGTTACGGGGGGCAACCACGAAATACACGAAAGGCACGAAACGCCCTCTCAGTCGGCGTTGCCGCCGACAGCTCTCCCAAAGGGAGAGCCAAGGACACACACAGAATTTGCGATAACCACGGATGACCGAGGGCGGTCATCCCTACGGCAATCCGTGATAATCACGGGCGGCAGATTGCCGCCCCTACCGTAATTTGCGGGATTACACATAGGACGGTACGCACAGGGGTGCGTACCCTACTATAATTTCAAGCCCCTGCCCTCTTTCGTAAAGAGGGTGCCGCCGCAGCGGCGGGGTGGTCTTCCTCTAGTGTCGCCGCAGCGGCGGGTGTTTTTCTTATCTTCTCCGCAATATCCACTGTCTCATCACCAGCATATCGAATATGTTTATCACACCATCCTTGTTTACATCCATCATAGCCCGCTCGTTTGCAGGCAACGGAGTTTTGCCGAGGATGTGGTCACGGACTGCGAGGATGTCGTTGATGGTGAATGGTTCATAGGAATACCTCCGAAAATTTTTATAATATGGGTGTTGACATATGATTATGTCAATGCTATAATATAGACAGAGGGAAGGAGTGCTCGAACACTCCCGCCACACTGCCACGCACCACAAGCGGTGTCGTTCGGCTGACTTAAAATTTGATTTAAGAGATAAGCCGTTTCCTTAGGTGTTAGGGCGGCTTATTTCTTATTTTTCTTATATGTACAAAACGCTATTATTACTAATGCGCCTGTTAAAAGTAGATAAATCACTTCAAACAAAGACATACGCCTCACCTCCTTTCGGAGAGTCAGCCGAAAAACAAGACACCGCCACAATCCCGTGTATTTGCATGGACTGCTGTGATACGCTACGATAAGTATAATATATTATTGTGAGAATGTCAATCGCTATTTTGGGATTGCACAAACCCACGGATCTGCAACGCACATCCGTGGGTTTTTCTCTGCATTCTGCATTCTTCATTGTATTTACATCAATTCTGCTATCTTGGTCATTATAAACTCTGCTCTGCTTCTCGATGTGTTCAGGTTGCCTGCAAACAATTGGTTGTTGGGGATTATTTGGCCGTAATTTATCGTAACCTTTGAGCGGAACCGTCCTTTTTTGGCGTATCTTATACCTACGGGCAGAATGTCGCCGCCCGATTTTTCGGCAATAACAGCAACTCCGGTGCGGGGACGGAGCAGCTGCTCGGTTGGCGATCGGTGACCCTCAGGGAAGAGAGCGAGAAGACCTCCCTCATTCACGATTCCTACCGACCTCTCTACAGAGGTGACGCCATCAACCGTCTTTTGAGCATGAAAGGTGCCTAAGTTTCTTGTTATCAGACCGATCACGGGGGCATCGAGAACAGAGTTTTTAGCCATATACCTAACCTGTCTGCGTAATCCTATGCCCAGCAAAATCGGGTCAAAGAGCGATCTGTGATTGGCCGCCATGATCAAACCGCCGCTTGGGGGTATGTTCTCCCGTCCGACAAACTTTATGTTATAATAAATGTGCATGAATACCGCACACAGATTTTTGCAAAAGCTGTAAAAAATCATAGATTCAATTTCCTTTTTATTAATTGCATAACCACTTCTATTGATTGCTCCAAATCATTTTCGGTTGTGTCGATCAATATGGCGTCCTCCGCCTGTTTTAGCGGACTGGCGCTTCTTGTCATATCGTTTTTGTCACGCTGCCGCATTTCCTCGAGTATATCGTCGTATTCTACCTGCTGACCCTTTCTTACAAGCTCCTTATAACGGCGCTTGGCTCTTGCCTGATCGGATGCCGTGAGGAATATCTTGACCTGTGCCTGCGGCAGTATGCTTGTTCCGATGTCTCTGCCGTCCATAACCACATTGGTGTTCTCTGCAAAATCCCGCTGCAACGAAAACAAAAACTCTCGAACGCTTGCATATGCCGAAACATCCGATGCCGCCTTTGATACCTTGTTGTCCCGAATCGCCTCCGAAACATCACTGCCGCAGAGGATGACCCTCTGCCTGCCGCCCTTGAATTTCAGCTCTATCTCTATGCCGCCGAGAGCATTACCGACAGATAGTTGGTCGGCAATATCGATTCCCTGCCGCAGCATATACAGACCTACCGCCCTATAGAGCGCTCCTGTGTCAAGGTATATGTACCCCAGCCTTTTAGCGGCGGCCTTGGCTATGGTAGACTTTCCGGCGCCCGATGGCCCGTCTATTGCTATAGATATGTAACTCAAACTCATTCCTCCTGTGTTCTCTCTATTGATTCCCCGCTAAATATCCTGTCGAAAAGGCGATCTGCAGATTAAATCCGCCCGTAAATCCATCGACATCTATGACCTCTCCTGCAAAATACAGACCCTCGGCAAGTTTTGAACCCATTGTTTTGGGGTTTATCTGGTCTGTCTTGACCCCGCCCCGTGTTATAATAGCCTCTTCTATCGGACGAAATCCCGATACGGTAAACTCTGTGTTTTTCAGCAGGGACACCAGCCTCTGCCGATCCTTTTTGCTGATCTGTCCCGATTTTGTTTCGGGATCTATCCTGCTCCTCTTTACTATAAATGGTATCATCTTTTTAGGCAGCAGATTCCCCAGCGAATTTGCATACTGTCTGTTCGGATGTTCATTCAGATCTGATAGTACACGCAGGTCGAGCTGATCGAAAGAGAGTGCGGGCTTTAGATCTACAGAGATACGGTATTTGCCCGGAAACATATCGGAAAAATACGCAGTTGCCGATAATACCAATGGCCCCGATACCCCAAAGTGAGTAAAGAGCATCTCGCCCTGTTCTTTATATATACTCTTGCCGCTGTCGATTTCTATGGCGGTAAGCGCCGCATTCCTCAGCGAAAGACCCTGTAGATCGGCATAGTCTTCTTCCTCAAACTCAAGCGGAACCAGTGACGGGACTGTAGGCATGATCGTGTGTCCTGCTTGGGCGGCAAGCCTGTATCCGTCCCCTGTGCTTCCGGTGAGGGGATAGGACAATCCTCCCGTAGCGATTATGACCCTGTCGCAGGATAATTCGGTACCGTCTCCCAGCACTACACCGGTAACAACCCCGTTTGAGATAAGCAGACGGTCGGCCTGCCCTTGTGTTATGACTACACCGTTCTGCCTTGCAAACTTCACAAGAGCGTCCACGACATCGGATGCCCTATCGCTCTTGGGGAAGACACGGTTGCCCCGCTCGGTCTTTAGTTCCAAACCCAGCTCTTCAAGCAGAGCCATTGTATCCTGCGGTGAAAAGGCATTGAATGAACTATAGAGAAATCGGGGATTTGCCGCTATATTATCCATGAGTGTGTCAATATCGCAATTGTTTGTGATATTACAACGCCCCTTGCCTGTAATCATAAGTTTACGAGCGGGACGGGCGTTTTTTTCTATAACAGTAACCTTGTGTCGGTTTTTGGCGGCAAACCCTGCGGCTATAAGTCCCGCTGGCCCCGCTCCTATAACAACGGTATGGATGGTGTCTATCATATGCTTTTGAGCTTGGTCATAAACTGGTTAATCTCTTGATTCAGCGAATGTTTCAGTGTCTCTATCTCGTCTTTGAATGTCAAAAACTCCTGCGATACGCTTATGGCAAGGTTGGTCTCATCGAGAGGAACCTCCCTCACGCTGTCATGCGCCTCCCGAATGATTCTCTCTGCCTCTTGACGGGCCCGCCCGATAATACCCTCTGCATCGAGGTTGGCACGCTTGATTATCTCTACCGCCCCTGCCTTGGACTGGTCTTCGATCTCTTTTGCCTTGATCTTTACCCCGGTGATAAGCTCTTCGATCTGACGTCTGGCCCTGCCCATAGATTCTATTGTCGAGAGCTTGACCCTCTCGATAGAATGTTTCATTTCATTCAGACGGGCTTGGCACATCTCGTCCGAACGCTTGGAGATTATCGTATCTATTTTATGTAATTTCATATTTGCCTGATTGACGGTGGTCTCGGCCGTTTCTCTTGCCCGTGCTATAATCTCAGCCGACTGCCTCTTGGTCTCGGCTATGATTTTATCGGCTCCCGTCTCGGCTCCTCCTGTGATCTCCTTCGCCTTCTCCTTGGCCGCCTGTACTATCTTCTCGGCCGCCTCTGCATAGTGATTGCTCTTGACCCTCTCGGCCTGAGCCGCACTCAGCGATTCCTTTAGGCTGTCGGTTTCCTTCTCGAGCGATGAAATCAGATTGTTCTTCTTGGCAATACTCTCGTTTAACAGGGCCGCCTGCGCCTCATATGACTGCCGCAGTCCCAAAATCTTTTTTTCATTTTCTTCTTTAAAAACATTGTAGTTGTTTTCGTTCTCGACCGCAAGAAAATTCGCACGGTCTATACTACCCCGCATTTCACTCTGCTTGGTCTCGTATTCTGCAATCCTCTTCTCGTATTCCTTGATGCTCCTGTCAGCAGTGCTGACATAACCGAGCAGCTCGCCCTGCCTGTCTTCATACTCCTGAGTAAGCTCTCCCAGCGCCTTGATAACATCATCTTTATTGAATCCGCCGAACACCGTCGTCCTGAAATGTTTTCTCTCCGGCAATTTTAAGCACTTCTTTCTTAGTTTACATTCTTTATAACAACCCTGTTTTTTCATTATACATCTATTCTCTGATAAATGCAATGGGAATTTTTGAAATAATTTTAAATTTGCCTACCACCCTCCCATACCAGCACGGATGACCGAGGGCGGTCATCCCTACAGCCCTCTCAGTCGGCGTTACCGCCGACAGCTCTCCCAAAGGGAGAGCCAAGAGTGTCCCATACAAAATCCGTGGGTGTA